>Ga0302180_10000718_pt1 | contig 26554 bp, 25 predicted proteins | sample I_Palsa_E3_2_FD_200575 | JGI IMG/M metagenome (GOLD analysis project Ga0302180, IMG submission 200575) | Peat permafrost microbial communities from Stordalen Mire near Abisko, Sweden - I_Palsa_E3_2 | ecosystem: Environmental > Terrestrial > Soil > Palsa > Peat permafrost | place: Sweden...
AGAATGGTGACGTTTACGCCGATGAATCTCTCGCGGGCCGTTTACGTCGGCCGGATGGATTGCATCTTTTGTATGAACGTGCTCATGTATTTTTCAGAGGAGCGCCGCAACTCCATTCTCCAGCGATTTTCGGAATGCCTCGAACCGGGCGGATATTTCCTCCTCGGCCATGCTGAGTCGCTCGACGGCACTTCGGTGCGCCTGGAACGCCTCGTCCTGGGCGATTGCCAAATCTATCGGAAGCCTGCAAAAGACGGCGCAATTCGACACGCGGTCGTTGCGGAGGGCAGCCTGTGAGCGGGCGGCGCGCAGCGACGGCCGTCCGTATGCGGAAGGATTGAAGGAATGACGGAACGCAAAGACAGACTGCGTGTGTTGATCGTCGAAGACTCGACCTTCATGCGCAAGGTGCTGCACGACATCATCGCCGCCGATCCGGAGATGGAAATCGTGGGCGAAGCGCGTGATGGCCGCGAGGGTGTCGAGTTGGCGCAGACGCTCAAGCCAGATGTGATTACGATGGACATCAACATGCCGCATCTCGACGGCTTGCAGGCCACCGAGATCATCATGTCGCAGAGCCCCCGGCCGATCGTGATGGTGAGTTCGGAATCGCGCGAAGGAGCGGGTTCGACGCTTCGGGCTTTGGAGCTTGGCGCTGTGGATTTTGTGCCGAAGCCTTCGAGTGGAGTTGATCTGGACATGCGCCGGGCCGGTCAAGAGCTGACGCGGAAACTGAAGAGCGCAGCGAGGGTGCGCGTGGTTCGAACGGCGACGCTTTCTCGAGTCGGTCAGCCGGCCGGCAAGCCATCGGCGGATTGAAGATTTCGCAAGGCAATTTCGAAATCAAAAAGGCGACGCCCATTTCTGAGCGCTGCCTTTTGTTTTGCCCGAAACGAGTTCGGGCAACGTTTGAGAAATAATTAGCGGTGCGAGTGGCCGCCGCCCGAACTGCCGTGGCCGCCGCCACTTGAGCCGTGAGAAGAGCTATGGCTCGGCGCGCGGGCGCCGCTGCCGGAAGGGTTCGACGGAGGACGCGAGCTACCGTACGTACGCGGAGTCACCATCGGCCTGTTCATTTGCAGCGGCGGACGATATGCACCCGATCCGCCGTAGGCCGCCGGTGGGCGATATGCGCCCGACCCACCGTAGCCAGCCGGTGGACGATATGCGCTCGACCCACCATAGCCTGCGGGCGGCCTATAGCTTGGCTGAGTGCTCTGTGGCCGCGCGTTCTGCGAATTTGCCGGCGCCGAATTTCTATCGAAGCCGCCGTTAGACGAGGGTCGTTGATTTCCGTTTACATTCCCCGCGTTGCCAGGAGATGCCGATGGCCGCGACGCGTTACCACCGGTCGAAGGATCGAAGCGCTGCCAGCCATTGCGCGCGGGCGCTTGCGTTCGCGACGATGTTGAAGTATTCGAAGTCGAGCCTGGCCGATCCCTGCTGGCTTCCTTGTTCGCGGGGCGGTTGGCGTCATTGCCCAGGCCGCGCGCCTCGCTGTTGTTGGAACCGCTCACGGGGCTGGTCTTCCCGGCCATAGTGTTCCGGGTATTCTCGGTTCCGCCAACGGGCGCGAAGTGCCCGTCCTTCTGTATCGCTTGCTGCATATGCGCAGCCTGTTGCGAAAAAGACTCGGGCCGTGCGGCGGGAGTCTGCTTCGAGTAGAAATGTTCTGTCCCTCCGCGAGCGCCTGCCGAGCCCGCGCCGCGGAAGTTGCCCGAAGCGCTCAAGCTCTCGTGCGACGGTACAACAGGCAGATTGCCCGTCATGCCGTGAGCATTGCGCAAGGTATCGAGGCTCGCCGGTGTGGCGTGAACCGCGCCACGGCCAAAGTTGTTCGCTGATACGGTCGATAGGCCCTGCCGCACGCGATCGTTCGTCCATACGTTGCGGACATTCGAGAAGCGGTCGCCGCCATGCAGCGGACCCCAGCCGCCGCGGAAATTGGCTGCGTCATGAATGCCCGCGAAGCCCACGGCACCGAAGCGGCCGCGATATCCGCCCCACCACGGATGGAAGAAGTCACATGGACCAATCGGCAACCAGCCGAACGATCCAAAGCCAAACCCAATCCCGATTCCAATGCCAGGTCCGAATCCGAAGAAAGAAACGTAGGCCGGAGCCCAAATTGGACGATACAGCCCGACCCCGAAGCCGCCGTAAATCGGTCCGGGCCACCATGCCCACCCGCCGCCGTAAACGAACCAACGGCCATAGTGATACGGCGCCCAGCCCCACGGCTCATTCGAAACCCAAGTCCAGCCATAGTAAGGCTGCCAAACCCAACTGCCCGCGCTATAAGGAGCCCAGCCGGGTCCTTGGTTCGGAACCCATACCTGGCCGTAATCCGGAACTTCGGTCCACTTGCCGTTGGCATCGAGGTCCTGCGTGCCGGTGTAATAGCGGTCGGTGTGTTTCCAACTGTCGGCGTGTTCGATCAGACGATCACGATCCTGATTGAAGGCGTCCCAATCCGTCTTCGACGGCGCATCACTGACTTTGTATTGCACGTCGCTGCCAGTGCCCTGCACCGTGATCATTTGTCCGCTTCGGACGCGCGTGCTGCCTTGCGGAGTGGAAATGGTGAGTTCACCGCGACGGACTGTGACTTCCGACTGGCCACCGCTGTTCACGAAGATGCTAAAGCTGGTTTCTTTGTCGGCGGGTTGGATCGCGACATTGGGTGTGTCAATCTCGACGCTTGCTTCATTGCCTTTGAATTGGCTGAAGTACGCAAGACCCTCGCCGATTTGAACTTGAATTTGATTGCGATTCAGCGTCGCGATATTCGCGCTTGAATTATCGCCGAGGCGCAAAACGTTTGCGAAATCGAGCTGGATTTCCGCGCGGGAATTGTTGCCGGTCATCACTTTGTCGCCGGGGGACAATGGCGTGTTCGTTGTGGCGGTGGAGACGTCGCCGGAATCGCCGCGCTGCGTGGTTACGTCACCTTTGATCATGCTGACGCGCGCAGCGCCGGGTGCATTCTGGTCATCGGTGGTGGGCTGAGCCTCAGAGCCACCCTGGTCCGGACCATTGCCCGGATCTTGAGGGCTTACCTGATCTTGGGGTGCGCCCTGATCTTGCGGCGTGCCGGGGTTCTGAGCGCGCGCCGCCTCGCCCACGAAGAGCGAGAGTATGATTACCGCCGCTCCCGTAAGAATTCTGTTCGTAATCTTCATCGTTCCACCTGGTTAGGCCCAGCCGTACTTAGGCCTAACTCCAGCCTTTACGGTGCAGGGCGGATGCCAAATCGGCACCTTACAAGCAGACAGCTAAGCCATTTAGTTTGTTTATCATAGGGAGGTAATACTTTGGATGGGGCCCATGACCCCTCGCCGAGGTGGTTGATTTCAACCACTAACGGTTGAGGCCAGCCACCTACTCTTGCTTGTCGGCTTTGTCGGGTTCGTCGGCGATGCCAATTTTAGAGAGACGATAGCGCAGGGCGTTTCGCGAGAGACCGAGCGTTCGCGCGGCCTGGCTCTTGTTGCCGTTGGCACGGCGCAATGCCTCGCGAATCATCTCGTCTTCCCATTGCTCGAGAGTCTGCCCTTCGGGAATCAGCGGAGCAGTTCCAGATGCGGGCTTTGCTCGCACGGCATCGAGATGAACATCGCCGGGCTGGAGCACGGGGCCTTCTGACAGAGCGACCGCGCGTTCGATAATATTTTCGAGCTCGCGGACATTGCCGGGCCAATGAAACGCCATGAGCATGTCCAGCGCTTCGGGAGCGATGCCGGTAAATTGCTTTCCAGCTTGGCTCGAAAAACGATCGAGAAACAGTTTCACGAGATCGGGGATATCTTCTTTGTGATCGCGAAGTGGAGGAATATCAATCGGGACGACGTTGAGACGGTAGTAGAGATCCTGGCGAAACGTACCTTCTTCGAGCGCCGCGCGAAGATCGCGGTTCGTGGCCGCGATAAGCCGGACGTCAACTTTGATGGTTTTCGTTCCGCCGAGGCGCTCGAATTCGCGCTCTTGAAGAACGCGGAGCAACTTCACTTGCGTTGCGGGAGGCACGTCACCAATTTCGTCGAGAAATAGGGTGCCCTTGTCCGCTAATTCGAATTTGCCGGGCTTGCTTGTCGCTGCTCCGGTGAACGCGCCCTTCTCGTAACCGAAGAGTTCGCTCTCGAGAAGATTTTCGGGGATCGCGGTGCTGTTGATTTTCACGAATGGGCCGTTGGCCCGGCGCGATTTCTGGTGAATGGCGTGGGCGATCAAGTCCTTGCCAACGCCGCTTTCCCCGCCGATGAGAACCGTGGATTGAGTGGCCGCAACGCGCTCGACCATGGCGAGAACTTCCTGCATCTTGGCGCTTCGCGCGACGATGTTTGGATATTCGTAACGATGTCCTAGTGCTTCGCGAAGCGAGCGGTTCTCTTCGCGCAGCTTGCGAACGTCGAGCTCTTTGTGGACAATCATGCGCATTTCGGCGAGCGAGAACGGCTTCAAAACGTAATCGCTGGCGCCGGCCTTCATTGCTTCCACGGCTGTCTCGACGGAACCGTATGCCGTCATTACCACGACCGGCAAATTTGCATTCTGCCGCTTGATCGTCTGCAGAAATTCCAGCCCGCCCATGCCCGGGAGCTTGAGATCGGTTAAGACGAGGTCAACGGAGTTTTGCCGGAGAAGATCAAGACCAGTCTCAACATCGGGGGCCGAAAGCGTCTGAAAACCGTCCTCGCCCAGATTCAATTCGAGGAGGCGCCGCATTTTGGCTTCGTCTTCGACGATGAGAATAGTCGCCATAAGTCACTCGCCGGAAATCTCGACAGCTCGACTCAGCGACGGCTCGGCGGCCGAGCCAGCCTCAGGAAGGAAAACTGAAAAACACGCGCCCTGGCCGGAAGATGCTTCGAGGCGCAAGGCGCCATGATGGTCATCCACGATTTTCGAGACGATGGCCAGCCCCAGGCCGACGCCGCTTTTCTTCGAAGTAACGAATGGATTGAAAATCTGCTCCCGCAATTCTTCCGGCACGCCGGGCCCGGTATCTGAGAATTGAACTTCGACGCCGCGAACGCGATCCCGCTGAGCGGCGCGAATCGTGACACGCAGAATCCCGCCATCCGTCATCGCTTCATAAGCATTCTGAGCCAGGTTGATGAAAACCTGCTCGCAAAAATTTTCATCGAGTGGAACCGGCGGTACGTCGGACTCGTACTTTCGCTCAACCTCAATTGCCGGTCCGGTCCATTGCGCGGCCACGGCTTTTAGAGCGCGCTCGACGACATCCGCAACGGAGTGCATTGCGGTTTCCAAATGCTGAGGTCGGGCGAAATCGAGAAAGCGTGTGACCAGCGCGCTCAGGCGGTTCACTTCGCTCGAAATGTAGCTGGCCAATTCGCTGGCAAGAGGATTTGAGTCCTGGAGCTTTTGCTGAAGCATTTCGGCGGAGCCTTTGATGACGCCGAGGGGATTGCGAATCTCGTGCGCCAGACCGGCCGAAAGCTGACCAAGGGCCGCGAGCCGCTCTGAGCGGCGCGCTTCCGCCTGAATCTGTTCCAGCCGCCGGTTCGTCTTTTCCAATTCTTCTGCAAGCACTTGATAGCGGCGCGTCTGCCGGCGATTCTCCACAGCGAAACGATTGACAATCACCCCCGCGAGAAAAAAGAAAAGAATGCGAATCGTCAGCTCCGTGATCGCTGACGGAGTCAGCTCATACTGCTGAATTGCGGGATAGAGATACGAGCAATACGCCGCGGATGCGATGGCAGTCCAAACCAGCGTGCCCCAGGGACCGAAATAAATCGCGGCAGTGACAACGGGCAGATAGTAGATGGGGTAGTAGCTGCTGGTGATTGCAACTTCGCCCGTGTGGTCAATCAAAAGCGTCGCGAGCAAAATCTTGAGCAACACCGCGTAGTAGCGGCCGCGCGTGGGGAAATACGCAATCAGCCGGCCTTCGAGGAGTTGCAGCACACCGATAGCAAGCAAGATGAACTGCTTATGAATTTCCTCGATGGGGGGAAGAATCGCGAGGCCAGCCAGGAAGGCCAGCCACAGCAAATCCATCCAACTAAATTGTTCGCGTTCGCGAAGCGTCATGCTCTATTGTGCCTCTAACACACTCGAATTGACGTTGTCATCACTACCAGATAACGTTGTCATCCCCGCTAGATAACGTTGTCATCCCGAACGAAGTGAAGGATCTGCGATTCGTAATTCCAGAGTTCAATTCAGCCCTTTCGCGTGTAAGAATTCGCGCACGACGTCTGCTGAATCCCGATGCTCGCCGTCGACCGCATAGTTCATTCGCTGCATCTCTTGATCGGAAATTTTCCCGGCTAGTTCATCGAGCGACGCCCGCACTTCGGGGTGGGCGTCGAGCGCGCTCGATCTCACGATTGGCACGGCTTCGTATGGCGGAAAGTAGTGCTTATCGTCATCGAGAACTGTCAAATCGCGCGCGGCGAGAAGGCCGTCGGTGGAATTCCCCGCGACAATGTCCACTTGCTTATCGAGCAGAGCTCGATACAGCAATCCGAGATCCATGATGCGCGGCGACGAGCTGAAGTGCAGGCCATACATCGCGGCGAGGCCGGGATAGCCGTCCGGGCGCTCGTTGAATTCGTAGCCGAAGCCCGCGCGCCATTGCGGGGCATAGGCAGCCGCCTGCGAAAGCGTGTGAATTTGCAGGCGCCGCGCGTCTTTGCCTCGAATCACGATTGCAAATGTGTTGTTGAAGCCGAGAGGCGGCTGCACGTCGAAGTGAAAACGCTTCGCGTATTCGCTTTTAACGAGCTGGTAGACGGCGGCGCGGTCCTTGAGGGGAGCTTCTTTTAGAATCGCCGTCAGCGCGGTGCCCGTGTATTCGACGTATGCATCTATACGGGCTGCGAGAAGCGCTTGCTGACAGATGTAGCTTCCGCTGAGATAAAAGCTCCGGACGATGTGGAGATGCGTCTTTGCTTCAAGATGCTGAGCGATCAATTCGCCGAGGATTGCCTGTTCGGTGAAATTTTTGGATCCGACGATGAAAGTGTCACGCCTCGGTGGGCCGCAGGAAACGGCCGAGAGCGATACCGCAACGAGGATCGCAGCACATTTCACGAAACTCTTCAAGCACGGGAGCTTCATCGAACAGCCCTGAGACTTCATTGAGCGGCCATTTCGTCCTATTGCGCGAATCGAAATCGTTTTTCGAGAGCACCAAGTATGAAATCCGCGGCGAGCGCCAGTGCCGCCGCCGGAACGGCTCCGGCAAGAATCAGCTGATCGTTGACCATCGCCAGACCGCGAAAAATGAATTCGCCGAGGCCGCCGGCGCCGATGGCTGCGGCAATCGTCGCGATCGCTATCGTGAGGACAGTCGCGACGCGAACGCCTGCCAGTAGATAGGAGAACGCCAGCGGTAGTTCGACGTGAATCAGAATCTGATTGTCCGTCATTCCCATGCCGCGCGCGGCGTCGCGAACTTTGGCGTCCACGCCGGTGATTCCGGTGGCGGTGTTGCGGATGATCGGCAGAAGCGCATAGAGCGCGAGCGCTGTGATGGCGAGGCGATCGGCGCGATCGCCGAGCCACGGAACGGGCAGAAGAAATCCGAACAGCGCAAGGCTCGGTATCGTCTCGGCTACGTTTGCCGCTCCGATAATCGGCTTGCCGAGCCACGGCCGCCGCGCGGCGACGATCCCGAGAGGAATGCCGATCAACACGGCGAGAGACATCGCCGCGCCAACGAGCCAGAGATGTTCGAGAGTCGCCGAGAAAATCTGATCGCGATTGCGAAACATGAAATGAAGGAAATCCATCCGTTCTCCTCCCGCCTGTCACTTCAATAGCGAATCGCCCATGCGGCAAGCTGCCAAGTACGCCGCGGCCACCGGTTCGGTCGCGTGCAGAAAATCTTCAGGCGTGTAAACTCCCACCAGCCGGCCCGCTTCGATAAATGCGATGCGTGTGGCCAGAAACAGCGCTTCGCGCGTGTCGTGCGTGACGAAAACAATGGTTTTGTGGAGACGCTTTTGCAGGTCGGCAAATTCCTTTTGCAACTCGCCGCGCGTCAGCGGATCGAGCGCGCCGAACGGTTCGTCCATCAGGAGAATCGGCGGATCGGCGGCGAGGGCCCGCGCGACGCCGACGCGCTGGCGCTGGCCGCCGGAGAGTTCGTGCGGATATCGATGCGCGAATTTGGCAGGGTCGAGTCCGGTTAGTTGCAGCAACTCCACTACGCGCGCGCGTTTTCGCTCCTCAGGCCACTTCTCGAGCCACGGCACAAGGCCGACATTGCGCTCGACTGTGTAGTGAGGAAAAAGCCCGGCATCCTGGATCACGTAGCCGATCCCTCGCCGGAGCGCGACCGGGTCCCAATCGAGCGTCGAGCGGCCCTCGACTTTTACGGCGCCAGCCGTGGGTTCGAGCAGGCGATTGATGAGCCGCAGCGCGGTCGTTTTGCCCGAGCCGCTGCGTCCCAATAAAACCAGAGTCTCTCCGGAAGAAATCGCGAGGTTCAGGTGGTCGAGAATTATGGGGCCGTCTACTGCACGGAAGCAGGCGTCGCTAAATTCGATCGTAGCTTGATTTTTGGCCGCACCATTCATGGCCCGGAGGCTAGCAAGCGCGTGCAACGACTGTCAAACAGCGCAGCCAGTGCGAACATGCATAACCGGCAAGCCCGCCCCCCGGCACTTATAGCGCCGGGCTTTCAGCCCGGCATCTTCGCTTTCACGCAATGATCGCCAATCGCAGGCGTTCGATTCAGGCTTCTCCCTGACCCTAAGAACCCGCGCGTGCCCGAGGCATCAGAATAAGATAGCTGACGAACGAAACGCCGAATCCAACGAACCACGCGTAATGGTACAAGCCGCTCAGTGCATGAATTTCCAATCCCGAGAGCGCCACAAGGATTCCAGCCACCAGCGCGCCAATCGCCCGCCAGTTGAATCCGCTGGAAAATTCGTAAAACGTATGCCGGTCGTACAAATCCTCAGTAAGAATGATTTTCTTTCGCAGGACGTAATAGTCGGCGATCATCACGCCCGCGATCGGCCCAAGAAAACTCGAGTAACCCACAAGCCAGCCCACAATATAGTTGCCGTAGCTCGACATCAGTCTCCATGGCTGCATCAGAATGCCCACGAAGCAGGTGATGACACCTCCCATCTTGAAGCTGATTCGCCGCGGATAAAGATTTGAGAAGTCATTCGCCGGAGAGACCACGTTCGCGGCGACATTGACATTCAGAGTCGCCAGCAGCAACGCCAGCATGGCAACAACGACGGCGACGGGATTTCCGAGATGGCTCAGAACCACCACCGGATCCCAGATCGCGGCCCCGAAAATGACGACTGTCGCCGACGTGACCGCGACGCCGATGAAGGAATAGAACGTCATCGTCGTCGGCAATCCAATTGCCTGTCCGAGCGCCTGGTCCCGTACGCTTTTCGCATAGCGCGTGAAATCAGGAATGTTGAGCGCCACGGTAGCCCAAAACGCGACCACGCCGGTCAGCGACGGCACGAAGAACGCGAAGAATTCCCCGAATGAGTGGAATTTCGACGGCGTCGAAAGCATTGGACCAAATCCGCCGGCCTTGACGTAGGCCCACGCCAGCATCGCAAAGCCCAGGATGAGAAGCGCAGGCGCGGCGACGCCTTGTAAATAACGAATCGTCTCGATGCCGCGGAGAATCACAGCGAGATTCAGCAGCCAAAACAGGAAGAAGCAAATCCACGGATGGTTCCAAGACGGGACGAGCGCCGCGAGAAGCGTGTTGATCGCCTCGCCGCCGATCCACGTTTGAATCCCGAACCAGCCGCAAGCCACGAGCGCCCGGAGAACGGCAGGAATGTTAGCGCCGAGCACGCCGAACGACGCGCGCGCGAATACCGGGAACGGAATTCCATAGCGCGCCCCGGCGTGCGCGTTGAGTAGCATCGGAATGAGAACGATCACGTTCCCAAGAAATACCGTGAAAATGGCCTGCTTCCAGTTCATTCCTCCGGCGATCATTCCGCTTGCCAGCATATACGTGGGAATATTGACGCTCATCGCCACCCATAACGCGGCGTAGTTGTACGTCCCCCACGTGCGCCGTTCCGGCGGAATCGCCGCGAGGTCCTTGTTCCACAGCCAGCTTCGTTCTTTCGGCGTGGCCGCGCCCGGCTTGGGCGCCTCTGCCCCGGCTTCGTCTGGTGCAGCTTCAGCCATCTTGCTGATCCCCCGTTGATGCAAGAATTCGGTGGCCGCGCTTATATCCCGGACGCAGAATCAAGAGCAAGCGAAATACGCCGCAAGGCCGCCCGCCTTCTACATTCAACGAGATACCATCTAAATCCTGAGCCCCCGGTCCATTGTCCTGGGCATACGCATAATTAAGCACTTGTAGCGCTCGGCTTCAGCCGGGCACTCTTCACCTTTTTCCGCCGGCGCTACCAGGCAGTGTCGGCCCTACACTCAAACATCAGCGCTAAGAGGTTGCCTTGCATGGTTTTGCCGGCCCACTCATCCACAGAGCCCGGCACTTGCATTCGCGGAAATGATGTGGTATAATTATTTGACAAGTATATTAACATGACAGTTAACATACAAAGCCGCTATAGGTCCGGCGCCCGGCGTGGCCACAGCCACGCGCCGAACCACCCGCAAATCGCGCGAAGGGTACGCAAATTCGCGGAGGCGGCTCGAATCTTTTTCCCTTTTTCCCCTTTCACCTTTCACGATTTCTAATCGAGACACGAAAACGATTAAAAATCGCTGTAAACCTAACAAAACATTCAGCGGAGGTCATTCCTAATCGAGTCAGAATTGCAGGCCATTTCGTACAAGCCAGATTCGTCAACGCCAGCCATACGAGTCGATTGAAATGCCAGCGAACATCGTAATCGCGAACGAAGTGAGGGATCTGCAGTTCGCCGCGTTTGCTAAGAATTCCGCGAGGCGAGGGTTGTTGTCGCCAGCTGGTCGAGATACTTCCTGATTGTCCTCAGCACGTTCAGTAACATCCCAGGCGTGAGCTTGCCCGTAAAAGTATTCTGCTGGCTCGGATGATAGGAGAGGAAAAGACGCGGCAATGCGCCCGGTAGCTCATAGGCAGCGCCGTGGCGGAAGGGAAACTCCGCAAAGCGCGCGATCGCTCCACCCGCCTTGAGCATTCCCAGGTAGGCCTTCATCGCGATGGCACCGAGGGCGAGAATGGCGCGCGGTTTGACGAGCGCGATTTCACGCTCGAAGAATGGCTTGCAGTTCGCAAGTTCGCTCGGCAACGGCTTATTCGCAGGCGGGGCGCAGCGAATCGCAGCTCCGATGTAGGCGTCCTGCAACTCGAGCCCATCTCCGCGGCGGACGGAGGTGGGATTGTTCGCGAATCCAACGCGATGAAGCGCGCGATAGAGAAAATCGCCCGAGCGATCGCCGGTAAACATCCGTCCGGTGCGATTCGCGCCGTGCGCAGCGGGAGCCAGACCCAGGATGTATAGGCCGGCGCGAGGATCGCCGAAACCGGGTACCGGCTTGCCCCAGTAATCCCACTCGCGGAATGCGCGCTTTCGCTCGAGAGCGACGGATTCGCGATACGCCACGAGACGCGGGCACTTTCGGCACACGACTATCTCGTCGTTCAATTCTTCGACTCCGGTGATTTCGAGGGGCGATTTAGGCATGTCGAGCGTCCGGCACGCTCCTGAGAGCAATCTCTTGCATTGGATGAGCGAAACTTACGGTTCTTGCCAGGACTCTAATAGAATAGCAGACACTTTTTCGAACGCGGATTCCCGAGCGAAGTAGCACGAACAAGGATCAATGCAAGGGACGCGTGGCAGGGTGAATGGAAGATCGCGCATGGTAGCTGAGACCGAAAAGATTCTTATCCTCGAAACGGACGAGAGCTCACGCAGCATGCTCGTCGAATTGCTGCAGGGCGCGGGCTATCAGGCCGAAGCACCCTCACCTGACGCAGAGACGGTGCGGTCAGCTCGGCAGTCGGGTGCGTCACTTCTCCTCTTGGATCGGAATCTACCCGGTATCGATTGCCGAGAGCTGCTTTTGGAATGGAAGAGCGCAGCGGCAACGCAATCCATTCCTATTCTTCTGCTGGTGGCCGGTGCATCCGCCGAGCGGGCTCTGGCGCTCGATCTCGGCGCCGACGACGTTCTTTCGCGGCCATTCGATCCGAGAGAGTTGCTGGCGCGAATACGAGCGCAATTGCGGCTGAAACGCGCGGCCGACGAACTGCGCGACAAAACAAAAATCGCCGAGGAAGGCCAGCATATCGCCCACACGGCATTTGAAGCGCTCGCCGTCACCGACAAAATGACCAAGGACGCGTTTTCTGTCGGGCGCGTCCTGAAAATTGGAGTCACGGCTGCGTTGACCGTTGCCGGCATCATGGCTATCACGTTCTTCCTTTATTCCCATAGCGCGAAGAAACAGCTGGATTTTGGCAATTCGGTGATTCGGCGCCTCGGCGGCCCCATTCGCCAGCAAAGTGTCATTGCCGATGCCCGCAAGTTGCGCGGACAAACTCCCGCGATCCCCGCTAGCGGCGGCACGAATCAGCGCGACGAATTGCAGAAGCGGGCCGACCAATTGAAATCGCAAATGGCCAACGCGGACTCGCAGGAGGTCGCCGATCTTCAGCGCCAACTCGCCGAAACGAACGCGCGATTGAAGAAAGTTGAGGCTGCGGGAACGGCTGCCGAAGGCATTATTGGCGCGAATGAGCCAAGCGTTTGCTTGCTTTATGTGGCTGTGGCGTTTCGGGAAAAAGAAAGCGGTCTTCGATTGAGATACGCGGGAATCAATCCTCAAGGCGATCCGATCGAAGACAGCGACGGGAAGCCAGTCCTAACGCTCGATGGCCACGGGCCGGAAGTCCGCCTGGACGTCTTCGGCACGGGCTTTCTTGCGGACTCCAGCGGCAAGGTAATCACAAATCGCCATGTGGCTCAGCCGTGGTGGAAGGACGAGGAGATGAGTTCGCTCATCAATCAGGGATTTCAGCCTGAAATCGTGCGCATTCGCGCTTACTTTCCAGGCGATTCCCGTGCGTTCCACGCAGAGATCGAGAAAATCTCGGACGACACGGATCTAGCTTCAATACGGGTCGATTTGCAGGGTTTGGTTCGTCCGTCGCTCGCCGTTGATCGCGACAAGAATGCCGCGAAATCGGGCGAGAGTATCGTCCTCATAGGGTACGCAACAGGCCTCGCTGGAATTCTTGCGAGAGCGGACGAGGACTCGGCGCAGCAGATCATGGCGAAAAGTGACGGAGACGTTTCGGCGGTTCTCGACGAACTGGCTCGGCGCAATTTGATTCGTCCGATCGTGACGCAAGGCCACGTGGGCGATGTGCTTACGGACAAAATTGTGTTTGACGCGCAAACCACCTCGGGAGGATCTGGCGGGCCGCTGCTGGACGCGGATGGAAAAGTGATTGGAATTACGTACGCGGTACTGAGCGGATTTGGCGGCTCGAACTTCGGGATTCCCGCGCGATTTACGGCGCCGCTGCTCGCGCAATAATTCACGCCGCCGGCGCGGGCGCCGCTTCGCACCAATTCGCATCGCAGTGCGATTGCATGGAAACCCATCCACAGCAGCCCAAAATTGACATCCTCCGTATGCGCGGCTAGCATACTCGCAGCGATTTCCCTGCCTTGGCCGGGGACTGTCCCGACTGCTTATGAACGGCGCAAACAACTCGGGGAATATTCTTCTCCGCATCATCGAAAAGCGGCGTGAAAGCGTTGCGCATCGCAAACGTGTGCTTCCGCTTGTGGCGCTGAAAATCGCGGCGGAGAAAAAGGCGCCGGCGGCGCGGAATTTTTCATCAGCGATCGCGGCGAATCGCGTGAACGTTATCGCCGAACTGAAAAAATCGTCGCCTTCGCGCGGTGTGATTCGAGAACAATTTGAACCGGCGAAGCTCGCGGCCGAACTCGCGGAGGCCGGCGCGGCGGCCCTCTCCGTGCTCACGGAAGAGGATTTTTTTGACGGGTCCCTTACAAATTTGAAAGAAGCTCGAGCCGCCGTCGAGATTCCCGTCCTGCGAAAGGATTTTATCTTCGATCCCTGGCAGATTTGGGAAGCGCGAGCGGCCGGCGCGGATTCGTTTTTGCTGATTACGGCGGTGCTCGAGCAAGATTTGCTGCAAGAGTTGCTCGAACTGGGACGTCAACTCGGCATGGAGCCTCTGGTCGAAATTCACACGCGCGAGGAACTCGCGCGCGCACTCGGCGCGGGCGCGAGAATCGTGGGAGTGAACGCGCGGGATCTGACAACGTTCAACGTGAATCATGATCTCGCGCTCGAACTTGCCGACGAAATTCCAGATTCTTGCGTCGCGGTCGCGGAGTCCGGAATCCATTCGCACGAAGATGTAGAGCGGCTTTCGGGAGCCGGATTCGACGCATTCCTTATCGGAGAGCAGTTGATGAAGCACGCGCAACCGGGCGAGGAGCTTCGCCGTTTGCTTGGCGCAGCCGAGGCGAAAACTGCGAGGCCGTAAGCGGCGAGAACGATGGTGCGTGTAAAGATTTGCGGTATTACGAATTGGACGGACGCGCGCCTGAGCGTGGATGCAGGCGCCGATGCGCTCGGCTTTAATTTTTTCGAGCAGAGTCCACGGTACATTGCGCCGGCGGATGCGCGCACGATCGTGCGACGATTGCCGCGGCATATTTTGACGGCCGGCGTATTCGTGAACACTGAATTTGCGGCAGTCCTGCGTATCGCACGGGACGTGGATTTGAATGTGTTGCAACTTCATGGACACGAATCGCCTGCGGACGTTCGGAAATTGAGCGAGTACTATCCGGTCATGAAGGCATTTCGAATGCGGCCGGGGTTCGATCTGAAGCGGCTCGCGCGCTTTGATGCGGTGGATGCGTTTTTGCTGGACGGCTTCGATCGAAAGCGACGGGGCGGCACTGGGCGAACGTTCGACTGGCGTATCGGCCGAGCGGCAAAGAAATACGGCCCGATCGTGATTGCCGGCGGGCTGACCGCGGAAAATGTCGCAGATGCGATTGCTGAGACCGATCCGTTTGCTGTGGATATCTGCAGCGGAGTCGAAGCGAGCCCAGGGAAAAAAGATCGGCAGCAACTCGACGCGCTGATGAGCGCAGTGAGGAGCGCGAGGACACATCGGGCATGAGTGCAGGAACAATTTCGGTTCCGGATTATCGCGGGCGCTTCGGCGCGTACGGAGGACGGTACGTCCCGGAGACGCTCGTGGCGCCGCTCGAAGAGCTGGAGCGCGCGTATCTTGAAGCGAGCGACGATGAATCGTTTCGTCGAGAGCTCGACGATCTACTCCATAATTTCGCAGGCCGGCCGACGCCGCTGCAATTCGCGGCGCGATTGACGGAGCATCTCGCCGGCGCGCAGGTTTATTTGAAACGCGAGGATCTGCTTCACACCGGCGCACACAAAATCAACAATTGCATCGGGCAGGGCTTGCTTGCGGTGCGCATGAAGAAGCAGCGCGTAGTTGCCGAGACTGGCGCGGGACAGCACGGCGTTGCCACCGCAACTGTTGCGGCGCGCCTGGGACTCGCCTGCACGGTATACATGGGTACGGAAGACATGGAGCGGCAACGTCTCAACGTCTTTCGGATGCGGCTTCTCGGCGCCGAAGTGGTCGGCGTCGAGGCGGGCAGCCGCACGCTGAAGGACGCGATCAACGAGGCGATGCGAGACTGGGTGACGAACGTGCGCACGACCCACTATTTGCTGGGCTCGGTGCTGGGGCCGCACCCGTATCCGCAGATGGTGCGCGATTTTCACAAGATTATCGGCGAAGAGGCGCGCGAGCAGATTCTTCGCGCCGCGGGGCGGCTGCCGGATCACTTGTTCGCTTGCGTGGGCGGCGGCTCAAACGCGATCGGCTTGTTCCATGCCTTCTTGGGTGACGCGGCTGTAAAAATGGTCGGCGTCGAGGCCGGCGGCCGCGGCAAAAGTCTCGGCGAGCACGCGGCGCGTTTATCGAACTCTGCCGGTTTTTCTGGCGCGCGCCCGGGCGTGCTGCAAGGAACGCACACCTACGTGCTCCAGAACAGCGACGGCCAGATTTCGACGACGCATTCGATATCGGCGGGCCTTGATTATCCGGCGATCGGGCCGGAACATGCGTGGCTGGCAGACACGTGCCGCGCGGAATACACGGCGGTGGTGGATGAAGAAGCGATTGCGGCCGCAAAACTGCTGGCGCGAACCGAAGGAATTATTCCAGCGCTCGAATCAGCACACGCCATCGCTGAGCTCGTGAAGCGAGCGCCGAAGATGAAACGCGACGAAATTGTAATCGTAAACTTGTCCGGGCGCGGCGACAAGGATATGGAAACGCTTTCCCGGTATGTCTGAGATCACTCAATCTCTGCCGCAGGAAACCCAGCTCGCGGCCGGCAGAATTTCGCGGCGATTTGCGGCACTGGCAGAACGAAGCGAGCTCGGCATCGTCGCGTATCTGACGGCCGGCGACCCAACGCTCGCGGCGTCCGAGGAAATCGTCCTCGCCGCGGCGGAAGCGGGAGCAGACGTCATCGAACTCGGCGTGCCGTTCAGCGATCCGATGGCCGACGGCCCGATAATCCAGCGCGCCAGCGAGCGAGCCCTTCGAAGCGGCACAACACTTGCCGGAGTTTTGTTGCTGGCGAGGCGCGTGCGCGAAAAGACTAACGTACCGCTGGTGCTGTTCAGCTACTACAACCCAATTCTGCAAGCAGGCCTCGAGCGATTCGCCAGCGACGCCGCATCGGCGGGAATTGACGGCGTGCTCGTGACCGACTTGACGCCAGAGGAAGCCGAGGATTATCGAGTTGCCGTGCGAGGCCGTGGACTCGACACAATTTTTCTTGCGGCTCCGACTTCGACCGATGCGCGGCTGAAGCTAATTGCGAAAGCGACCACGGGCTTTCTGTATCTGATCTCACGAACGGGAGTCACGGGCACGCGCGACGCTTTGCCGGAGGGTCTGCCAGCGCTGGTGCGGCGCGTAAGGGCAGCGACAAAACTGCCGATCGCTGTGGGCTTTGGCATTTCGTTGCCGACGCACGTTTCAGTTCTGGGCGGGATTGCGGATGCCGCCGTGGTCGGCTCCGCGCTCGTCGCGCAGGTCGAGAGCGCCGCAACTTCGCAGGCCGCTGCGCATGCCGTGGGGGATTTGATTCGATCGCTGAAGGGAGCAGCGCGGGCCGGAGTGAGCCGGCGCAGCGCTCAACCCGGGAGTGAACAAACACCGTGAGCATTGATGATTGGCGTCGCCGCATAGACGAACTCGATCAACAACTGGTCAAGCTGCTCAACGAGCGAGCGCGCTGCGCGCTCGAAATCGGGCACGAGAAGCACCGAAAAGGACTGCCGGTTTATCAGCCGGAAAGAGAAAACGAAATTCTGTCGAACGTCGAACGCGCCAACAGTGGGCCGCTTGCAGATACGGCGATCCGTCGTCTTTTCGAGAGAATCATTGACGAAGCGCGTGCGCTCGAGCGTGCCGCGCATCACGAAGAAGCGACAAAAGAAAACGCGCCACAAAGCACGGAAACGAAGCGCGAGCCGTAGCGCGCCGATCTCGAATTCCTCGCATCAGAAAGATATGCGTCAGGGAGACATGTGAATGGTTGTCGTCATGCAATCCGCAGCCACGGACAAACAAATCCAGCACGTGATCGATCGTCTCGTGGCCATCGGATTTGACGTGCACCGCTCCACCGGTGAATCGCAAACAGTGATTGGCGCCGTCGGCGTGCATCCTGATTTCGATCCGCGCGATATCGAAGTGCTCGATGGCGTGCGCGAAGTTGTGCGCATCACGCAGCCATATAAGCTCGCCAGCCGCGCGTTTCGCCCTGAGGGAACAATCGTAAGTCTCGGGAATGGCGTGAAGGTCGGCGGCACGGAGGTAGTAGTCGGCGCAGGGCCGTGCGCGGTGGAATCAGCGGCGCAGATTGATTCGGTAGCCGAAACTGTGGCGCGACTCGGCGCGAAACTGCTTCGAGGCGGCGCGTTCAAGCCACGCTCTTCGCCGTACTCATTTCAAGGTCTCGGTGAAGCAGGCCTCAAGCTCATGCGGGAAGCTGCCGATCGCAACGGCTTGCTGGTGGTGACCGAAGTTATGGATCCATCGCAGGTGGCGCTTGTACTTGGATATGCGGACGTGATGCAAGTCGGCGCGCGAAACATGCAGAATTACCATTTGCTTCGGGCGCTCGGCGAGATACGCAAGCCAGTTCTGCTGAAGCGCGGTATGTCCGCGACGATCGAAGAGCTGCTGTTGAGCGCGGAATACATTCTGTCTGGCGGAAATTACGACGTGATTCTTTGCGAGCGAGGAATTCGCACCTTCGAAACAGCTACGCGTAATACGCTCGACATCGCCGCGATACCTGTAATCAAAAAACTTTCGCACCTGCCGATTTTCGCCGATCCGTCGCACGGCACGGGACGCCGGGACAAGGTCGCGCCGATGGCGCGCGCGGCAGTCGCGGCGGGCGCTGACGGATTGCTGATCGAGGTCCATCCCGACCCGGAACACGCGCTATCCGACGGCGCTCAGTCCCTTTTCCCTGAACAATTCGCCAAGCTGATGGACGAGTTGCGGATCATCGCGCCAGCTGTCGGCCGCAGCGTGGCCTAGCAAATGCCCGACCTTGCATTTCGCCGCGTCGCAATTCTTGGCACTGGTTTGATCGGAGGCTCGTTCGGGCTGGCATTGCGGCGCGTGAATCCGCAAGCGGCGGTTGTTGGATGGGATCGCCCCGAGATTGTAGAACGCGCGCGTGCAATCGGCGCGGTGAGCGAAGTTTCAGTCGATGCGCTTGAAGCAATTCGCGATGCTGACCTCGTGTACGTCGCGCTGCCGATTGGCCTGACACTGGAAATCCTTCCCACGATTGCACCATCTATTTCCCCTGACGCTCTCGTCACCGACGCCGCGAGCACCAAGACCGTGATTTGTCGCGTGGCCGAAAAGGCATTTCGTGAACGCGGACGATTTCTCGGCGGCCATCCGGTGGCGGGACGCGAGGTTTCAGGCATCGAGAACGCTTCCGCGGATCTTTTTAGCGGAGCGCGATACGCGCTGATCGCCCGCGAGGATGATAGCGACGCGCGCGTGAAGGATTTCGTGGACCTTGTGCAAGAGATCAGTGCGCGACCGCTTTTCTTGGACGCGGAGACGCACGACTGGGCCGCAGGAATCATTTCGCATCTGCCGCAGATGGTTTCGGTGGCGCTCGCGCGAGTCGTACTCGACGAAACGGACGAGACCGGCCTGCCGGCGTCCCTTGCGGGGCGCGGCCTGATGGATGCGACGCGCCTCGCAGGAAGTCCATACGATGTCTGGCGCGACATCTGCTTAACCAATACGGACAACGTCGCTCGGGCGCTCGATCGCGTGTCGCAGGCGATCGATCATCTCCGCACACACCTCGCCAGCAAAGATCTCGAAGCTGAGTTTGGCGCCGCGAACGAGCTATACAAAATCCTTCACAATTTGCAGTAGACTCATGTGCTTCGCGCGGACTCACGAAGTTCGTGACGGTATGTGCTCCAGGAGACTTTCATGGATAAGCGAGTGGCTGGTGCAGACGCGGCAATTGCGCGTGTCAAGGATGGCGACACCATTTTGATGGGCGGGTTCGGCCTTTGCGGCATCCCGGAAAATCTGATTGACGCGTTGCGGCGCAGAGGGACGAAGGATCTCACGGTCGTATCGAACAATGCGGGCGTGGACGATTTCGGCATTGGCCTTCTGATGCAGGCGAAGCAGGTGAAGAAAATGATCGCGAGCTACGTGGGCGAAAACAAAACCTTCGAACAGCTCGCGCTCAAGAAAGAAATTGAAGTCGAGTTGAACCCGCAGGGCACGCTGGCTGAACGCATTCGCGCGGGTGGCGCGGGAATTCCGGCTTTCTACACGCCGACTGGCTACGGCACACCAGCCGCCGAGGGAAAAGAAATCCGCGATTTCGATGGACGGCCTCACGTACTAATTCCGGCGTTGCGTGGCGACGTGGCGTTCATAAAAGCCTGGAAGGGCGACCGTTGGGGAAATCTCGTTTATCGGAAGACGGCGCGGAATTACAACGCGATGATGGCGACGGCGGCGAACTACGTCATCGCGGAAGTAGAAGAAATTGTGGAGTTGGGCTCGCTCGATCCCGACGGCGTGCACACTCCGGGAATTTTTGTGGACGCGATCTTCCAAGGCTCGAATTATCAGAAGCGCATCGAGCGGCGCACCGTGCGGAAACGGACCGCGTAGTCGCGCGGACAACTAGGAGCGAAAATGCCAGACGGAATGGACAAGCGCGAAATCATCGCCAGGCGCGTTGCCAAAGAATTGCACGATGGATATTACGTCAATCTCGGCATCGGGCTCCCGACTTTGATTCCGAATTATCTGCCGCCGGGTATAGAAGTCGTACTGCAGTCGGAAAACGGAATGCTGGGCATCGGACCGTATCCTTTCGAGGGCGAAGAGGACCCCGACCTCATCAACGCCGGCAAGGAAACAATCACGGAAATTCCTGGCTGCTCGTATTTTTCGAGCGCGGAATCTTTCGCAATGATTCGAGGCGGACGAATCAACGTAACAGTGCTCGGCGCGCTGCAGGTGGACGAAACGGGCAATCTCGCGAACTGGGCGATTCCCGGAAAAATGCTGAAGGGCATGGGCGGGGCGATGGACCTGGTTGCCGGAGCGAAGCGGGTGATCATCGCGATGGAGCACACGACGAAAGACGGAGAAGCCAAAATTGTGAAGCGGTGCAGCCTGCCGCTCACCGGCGTGGGCGTAGTGGATTTGATCGTCACGGAATTGTGCGTGATTGAAGTTACAGCAGAAGGCTTGGTGCTGCGCGAGATTGCCGAGGGCGTCACTCCCGAGGATGTTCAGAAGGCGACCGAGCCGGCGTTGAGGCACGCGCATGACTTGAAGATCATGGCCGCTTAGCGTGCGGTTCGTCGCGCCGCGCATTCGATAACTCTTCCGTTGCGCCTGCGTGGATTGCGGCGCCGGGCTGCGATACCATGCCTCTATACCCCGCATTGAGGAGATTCGATGCAGCCCCATTCAATTGTGGTGATCAGCTTGCACACACCGAAGGAAAAGATTTGGGGCGAACTCGTCGAAATCACGACGGCGGGAATTACCGTGCGGGGAGTGGATCTAAATTCGTTCGATGAATTTGTGCGGCAGGCGGCGCATCCTGACGGCGATAGAATCGGGTTGGCGACATTGTTTTTTCCGCATGTGCGTGTGGAGCGGATCGCTCTCGATGAATCGCACGGTTCGATCCCGTCGCTCGCGGAAATATTCCACCGAAAAGTGGGGCAAACCGTTTCCGTTTATCTTTCGCAATTTGCTTGAGGCTTTGCCGGGACTTTTACCGAAACTTTTAACTGAACAATGGACCGCGTCGAACTCAAGATTCCGATCGTGAAGACCCGCATCTTGACGGTGCCGAATCAGATCACAATTCTGCGGCTTGGCTTCCTTCCTTTCTTCATCATCGCGATTCACTACGACCACTACAATTGGGCGCTGTGGATTCTCATTATCGCGGGGTTGACAGACGGTCTCGACGGTTTGCTGGCGCGCGGATTGAATCAGAAGACGCCGCTTGGCGCCTATCTCGATCCTATCGCTGACAAGCTTTTGATGGTTTCTTCCTATTTTGTGCTGGCACTGAAGGGAAAGCTGGCGTGGTGGGTGGCGATTCTGGTGCTGAGCCGCGATGTGCTGTTTCTGGCGGTGAGCGCTGCGATACTTGTGACAGTCGGCTACCGGCCGTTTCCGCCGAGCATTTTGGGCAAGATCACCACGACGCTTGAGATTCTGCTGATCGTTGTGGTGCTACTGCTGCAAATTCATCCGGCGCACTGGCTGCTCGTGGCGCGGCGCGGCGGTGCAAATCTCGTTGGACTCTGCGTGGTCTTGTCGGGCGTGCACTACGGCGTGGTTGTGGCGCGGCGTCTCAGCGCAGGTGATTAGCCGAATCTCGCTAGATCGCGCTGAAAAAGCGGGCCGCCATCATGGCAAAGCTCGCAGCCAGAACCAGCGCGGTTCCCCAACCCATGGCGTCGGCAATTTTCCGTTCGTGCGCGTCGGCTGGCTCGCGGGCGCTCATCGTCCGCCCCAAAAGATATCCGGCAACGCAGCCGCCGAAGTGCGCGTAGTTATCTATTCCGCGAAACAGGAAACCCATGATGGCGATGTAGATCAGCCAGCGGATGATGTTGCCTCGAAGCATCTGAAGGGAGGCGTTTTTCCGGCCTGAGGTGAGAGCAAGCAGCACGCCGACCAGACCGAGCAAGGCTCCTGATCCACCGACGCTTGGGTTCCCGGAGAGGAGACTGCTGAGGAAATAGCCGGCAACACCTGTGATGACGTAGATGAAAAGGTAACGCGCAGAACCGTAGACTTCTTCAACGAGCGGACCTACGTCCATCAAGACCCACATGTTGAAACCGATGTGCAATAGGCTGCCGTGAAGAAAGATGGCGGTGATAAGTCGCCACGGCTGAGTGAAATTCGACCCGCCTCCAAAAGGATTGAATAACGGCATCGACGCGCCCAATCGATCGAGCACGCCACCATTAATTGCGCCGAGGTTGAAAAGGCCGCCCAAGCCTGAGGGCGGGGCTCCGAAACCTCCGCTGAGGCGAATGGTAGCCGCGAGGCTCACGCCATACAACAGACAGCTCAAGGTTAGAATTCCGTACGTGACAGGCGAGCTAGCTGGAACCCAACGGCTGAGCGAGCGGCTGGCGGCGGCGAGTGAAAAAGTCATGCTGGCGCCACACTGGTGGCACCGGGTGGCCGACGCGCCTACCAGCGTTCCGCAGGAAGGGCACAGCCGCGGACGGCCTTGCTCCTTCTTGCCCGAAAAAAAACCGGCAACTTTTTCTTGGAACCGCTCGAGCTTCCATCTCCAGCGTAAAGGGAGGGCCAATGCACTTCCTTGCGAGAATTTTTGTGCGTCCCTATAATACCGGAAAATGAGAGATAAAAATTGAAACGGGGCCGCGCGCCGGTAACTCGTGTGAGGTTTCATTCTCGCGGTGTGTTCCAATCGTTCTCGAGCGACAAGATTCCCGGACGCTTTCGGGCTCTGCGCTGCGCTTTTCTTGCTCAAATTTTGATTGTGGCTTTCGCGCTGTCCGGGTGCTCGCATCACAAGTATGTTCCGCCGCAACCGGCGCCCATCCCAGCTGCGCCGCCCGAAACAACCGCCCCGAAGAAGCCTGCCGCCACGACGCCCCAGCCGCCCGCGTCCTTAAATGAGTACTCGGAAGAAGGCGTGGCATCCTGGTACGGCGAGCCATTCCAGGGGCATCGCACATCGAACGGCGAAATCTACGACATGTATCTATTCACGGCAGCGCACAGAACGCTCCCGTTCGGAGCTGTTCTGCGCGTGACGAATCTGAGCAACGGCAAGCAAACGGAAGTTCGAATCAACGACCGAGGGCCGTTTGTCGCCAACCGTGTGATCGATTTGTCGCTTTCGGCGGCGCGAGCGATCGATATGGTAGGGCCGGGCACGGCCCAGGTGCGGCTCGAAATGATTTCCGGTCCGAATCCCTCGATTGGATCTTTCGGCGTGCAGGTGGGAGCGTTTCTGGTGCAGGAGAATGCCGGCAATCTCCGCGATCGTCTCGCGGCGACTTTCTCGCCGGTAAATGTTGTGCCGTACGATTCGCCGAATGGAATTTTCTATCGAGTGCGAGTCGGCCGCGCTAGAACGGAACAAGAAGCCGGTCAAATCGCCGACCAGTTGCGGCAATCCGGACAAGCGAACACATTTGTCGTCCGGCTCGACAACTAATATTTCAAACGCCGGCGAGGCGCCCACGCGTGTCGCTGGTATCTCGCTGTCATTCGTTTCGCTATACTAAGTTGTCCAACGCCCCGCAAACTGCTCCATGCCTATAACAGAAAATTTCAGAGTGCGTGAAGACAGCCGCTTGGCGCGACTGTTCGCAGTTTGCGTGCGCTCTACCGCAGCCGCATTCATTGCCGCCGCGCTCTCGCTGGTGTTTCGCTCGGGCGCGGAGGCGCAAATTCCCCAACAGCCTGCGGAAATCGTGATGCCTTCAAGGCTTGTGGAAGGCGAGCCGGCAACTCTCGCAGTTCTGGATGCCGCGGGCAGCCTCGTGCCTCACACCGCGATAAATTTTTCGGATGGCTCGCACACGGAAACGGACGTGACTGGCCACGCATTTCTCACCGCGCCGTTGACGCCGAATGCGCTCATCGCGAAAGTCACTCTTCGCCCCGAAATCATGGCGTACACAGTGGTCCTGCCGCATTCCACACCCGACAGGGCAGAAATTCTCTCCGTTCCTCCGCTCGTTTCCATTCATGACCCATTCGAAGTGAAAGGCTCTGGATTTCGCGGCGATGCCAGCAGCAACCACGTGACGTTTCACGGTGAGCCGGTAGTTGTTCTCGCCTCATCGCCCGCGGCACTGGTGATTCTACTGGACCCGAAAAGCGTGCCGGGGAATGGTTCGCTCACGATCACTTCAAATGGGCCCGAAGTCTCGTCGGGTCTCACGGCACTGGCGGTTGAATTCACTCTCGAGGCCGATCGCATCGTGCCGGGAATGAAGACGAAGCTGACAGTGCGCGTGAGAGGAACGGACCGGCCGGAGGATCTCGATGTCGAGAACTTTGCGCCCGAGGTTCTTCGTTATGCAAACGTAGACAGCGAACCCATTCGAACACGCGGCGGCGCGGATAATTCGGCGGTGCTTGAGGTGCGAGCTCTCCATGCCGGGGATTTTTCATTTCGAGCGCGCATACTTTCAGAGGCAGGAGTTCCGGATGTTGCGGAGGCCCACGAGTATCTGGAAGCCGCGCAGATCATTGCCTCGCCGCAATGGAAGCGGCGGCTGGATCCTGTGATTGCACGTCTCGAGCAACCGAAGCCAAACGTGAAGCAAGTGGTAGACGAGGTGGGAAAATTGATTCCCGAGGCTCCCCAAGGAGATTTCGCGATATTTCTTAGCGCCGCGCGCAACGCATTGCGCGGGCACTGAGCTTCTACTAATTACTTGGAATGTTCGGCTTCAAAAACGGGTGTTTCGGCCTCCGGTAAGGCTCCTTGCGCCATTTGATCGAGGGAACCGCGGGCGTGCTGGAGTTTTTCGTCGGCCTCCTCGTAACACTGCCGCGCATTGCGCAAGTGCGTCCCGATTTTTTGATACACGCCGGCAAACCCGTCGAACTGTTTTTCGAGGCCGGCGAGGCTGCTGATCAGCTTTCGTGCGTTTTCCGCAACACGGAGACCGCGCAAACTCATGGCAATCATGCAAAGGTAGGCGTAGCACGTGTTCGGTGACACCGGCAGCACCTTTTTGCCCCGGCAGTAATCGGTAATGGGTCCGTACTTCGCGTCTTCGGTCACTAAGAGCTCGTAGTAAACGCCCTCGGACGGAATGAACATCAGCGCAAAATCCAAAGTGCTCTCGTCGGGAAGAATGTATTTTTCGGCGATCGCGTCCGCGTGCTTGCGTACGGCGGCCGCGAAATCCCTGCGCGCGTCATCGCCCGAGTCCACCAGACGCCGGTAAGCATCGAGAGGAAATTTGGAATCAATGCAAAGGATGCGCTCGCCCTCGCGAACGATGGCGTCGACGATGTCGCCGGTGCGGAAGCGATACTGCGTTTCGTACGCCGCACGCGGCAGGGCATCTTCGAGCATCCGCTCAAGCGCCACTTCGCCGAGAATCCCGCGCGATTTGGCGCCGCCGAGAACCGTTTGGAGAGTCTGCGACGCGGCAGAAAGCTCGCGGCTGGCCTGCTGAACCTCTCCGATTTGCTGCGCAAGCTGCCGCAGCGTATCCGTCGAGGCTTCGAGACGCGCGGCCACTTCTCGCTGTGCCTGCAGCGCGAGTTGCCCTGACGTTGCCACGCCGGATTGCAATTCCTGCCTGACTTGGCCGAGTTGCTGAGTGACCGACTGTGCGAGCTGGCCCAATTGCGTCGTGACGGCTTGAACCTGTGCCGCGACTCCGCCTTGCATCTCCTGGCGAAGCGCGGCCATTTGCGCTTCCGAGCGCCGCCCGCCCGACCAGACCACGACGGCCACGGCTACGACGATCAGAATCGCGAGAAGAATTTCCGCCCCGGTCATACTGCCACTTTATCGCGAAAGCGGCGTGCGCGCGAATTTACTCACGGGAAGAAATGAAAGCGGGGAGTTTCCGCGTTCTGCGCGCAGAAACTCCCCGAGTGATTATGAACACGCGCTACCAGTTCAGCTTCAGAGCAAACTGGAAGGTTCGCGGATCGAGCGCCGCCGTCGGCTGACCAGCGGTGCAAGAAGTGCTGCCTGCCGTCGGATCGCACAGTGGATCCACGTCGCCGGCGTTGAAGCGGTTCAGCATGTTGAAGCCGTCCGCGATGGCTTCGATGTTCCAGCGCTCATTCAAATAGAACGTCCGCGCGATCCGAAGATCAATGTCGAAGTAGCCGGGCCGCGTGAAGTAGTTGCGCGCCAGATTGCCGGTGCAGCCGTAGGGCGGCGAAGGAACGTCGGGATAGGGACCGAACGGCGCGCCCGTATTATCAATACAACGCGTCGGG
>Ga0302180_10000719_pt1 | contig 26547 bp, 18 predicted proteins | sample I_Palsa_E3_2_FD_200575 | JGI IMG/M metagenome (GOLD analysis project Ga0302180, IMG submission 200575) | Peat permafrost microbial communities from Stordalen Mire near Abisko, Sweden - I_Palsa_E3_2 | ecosystem: Environmental > Terrestrial > Soil > Palsa > Peat permafrost | place: Sweden...
GCGGAAGAAATTTGGAATCCAGTCCATGGAAGGCTCCTCCTAACTGGCTGGGGATTTGCCCGGATTGAGGACAAGCGCGATACCTTCGAACATGCGTCCGAAGCTGGAAATCTGTTGCTCAAGATGGCGAAGACCCGAAGCCGTGATCTGGTAGGTTCTGACGCGGCGATTGGTGGAAGATACACCCCACTCGGCCTTCACCAGCTTTGCCTTGAGCAGTCTCTGGAGCGCCGGATAAAGCGAACCCTCCTCCACTTGCAGAAGGTTGTTCGATCGCTGCTGGATGTGTTGAACCAGCGCATAACCGTGCGCCGGCTGGCGGCGCAATGACTCAAGGATCATCATTTCGAGTGCGCCGGGAAAGAGATCGCGAGCGGCAGCTTCAGTCATAGGCCTTGTTACTACAGGCATAGACTAAACATGTATACGATTCATTGTCAACTCGTAAAATGACGCGCGATCATCTACTGATCCATGAAATGGTTGGCGAGTTTCAAACATGATCGATGCGAACAGGATGTTTCTTGCATGGAATGAGAAACAGTGCGCGGCAGTACCTGCCAGATCGTTCCCAGATTCGTGTTGATCTATCGCTTACGGCCGCGTTGCCGGATTACTCCTGAAATGTCGGCTTCTCGGAAGTGATCGGTCAGACGTCAAACAGTGCCCTCTGCCGGCCGCCCGAAAAGTCGCATTTTCAGTAATTCCCCCAGCCCAGACTGGCTGGAACTCCTATTGACATTCTTTATGAGCGTTCTCTAAGCTCCTATCGTCATTCAATAGGAGAGTGGGAATTGGAACGAAATCAGGCAAATCTTCTGCAGCAAGCGCACTGAAAGCGAACCAGGAGGCCATATGAGGATGGGCTCGCGTCTCACGTCTGCGCTGCGGACACTGCTGCACAAGCAACGGGTTGAGACGGAACTGGATGTGGAGATTAGCAGCTATGTGGATGCCGTAGCTGACGAGAAGATTGAGAGCGGACTCTCCCCAACCGAGGCACGCAGGCAGGCTTTGGCAGAATGCGGGGGGCTCGAACAGGTGAAGCAGGCCGTGCGCGATCAGCGTGCGAGTACGGCCGTTGAATCGGTTATCCAGGATATTCGTTACGGGCTGCGCCAGATGCGGCACAATCCCGCGTTTACCTGGACAGCGGTGATCACCCTTGGATTGGGAATCGGAGCCACCACCGCGATCTTTTCTGCAGTGTACGCACTGCTAATCCGCCCTTTGCCGTATCCGGGGTCAAGTCGCCTGATGGAAATCTCGATGGCATGGCCCAAAAACAACGACTACGGTCAGCCTCTCGTTTCGCCGGATTTCGTTGCCGCGCAGTCGAGCCTCAAGTCGTTTAGCGCGGTTGCCGGATATGTATTCAACGTTTTCGATGGATATAGCGGCGACCAGAATCTGACGGGTACGGGCAACCCTGTACGCGTGAAGGTCGTTGGGATTACTGCGAACTTACTTCCTGTGCTGCATGTCACTCCGGCGGAAGGCCGAAATTTCCTGGGCAGTGAAGATCGCGAGGGTGGCCCCGCCGTCGCTCTCCTGAGCCACCGCCTCTGGGAAAGCGAGTTCAACAGGAACTCCAGGATGATCGGCGGTTCGATCACGCTTGGGGAAAAGGCGTGGACCGTCGTAGGAGTGCTCCCTGCTCACTTCATCTTCCCCGATACTGCAATTGAGCCCGATGTCTACATCCCCGCCGCTCTAAGCGCCAGCACGAGTCTCGCGACTACCGAGATCACCTTTGACCCCGTACAGGCCATTGGGCAGTTGCGCGACGGTACGAGTATCCAACAGGCACAGGCGGAGCTAAAGCTATTCGCTGAAAACCGCGTCAAAGGTTACGCCGTGTTGTTTGCCGGGTGGGCGGAAGGGCGGCAGATGCTCGTCGAACCTCTGCATCGCTACTTGACCGGGGACGCCCGTGGTCCGCTCCTGATTCTGCTGGCCTGTGTCGGAGCGGTTCTGCTGATTGCGTGCGCCAACGTCGCGAATTTGCAATTGGCTCGTACCGTAGCTCGGGAGCATGAGGTGGCGTTGCGCGGTGCGCTCGGTGCGGGCCGGTTGCGGCTGATACGTCAATTTCTGGTCGAAAGCCTGACGCTCGCCGCCATGGCCGCCGTCCTGGGACTGGGAGTCGCTGAGGCTGTGACCTGGCTGATTCGCCAGGGCGGAATGCCGGGCGAGTTTTCGTCGGGCTCGTACACAGCGGAGCTGCTTCAGGCGCCTTTTGGCAAGTTGAGCGCGGCTGTCCAGATCAACGGCTGGGTCCTTGCATTTACGGCAGGGCTGACTTTATTGACAACGATTCTGTTTGGTCTTGCTCCGGCGATCGGCGCATCGCGGACCAATTTGCAAACGGCACTTCAGGGATCGGCGCGGCGCACTTCCTCCGGTCGTCAGCAGCGGCGCCTGCGCAGCGTTCTGCTGATGGCGGAAATCGGACTGGCTGTGGTGCTGCTTTCAGGCGCGGGACTGCTCATCCGGAGTTTTGTAAATGTGCTGCGAAACGATTCCGGCTTTGACCCCCGCCACTGTCTTACCGCTCAGATACAACGCAATCGCGCGGAGGCGCCGGCAAAGCTGAGTAGCTTTGTGCAACAACTGCTGCCGCGATTGCAGGCTCTCCCCGGTGTGCAGGCGGCGGCAATCGCCAGCGCCCTTCCGCACCAATCCTGCATAAGGACACCACGTCTCGCGTTCGGAGACGGACCTCCGCTTTCCTACCTGGTGCAGCCCCGCGTCTGTGCCATCAGCGTCAGCCCTCAATACTTCATGGCAGCGGGCACGCGCGTGCTTCAAGGCCGACCATTCAGCGACAAAGACACCGCAGATATGGCTGCGGTTGCGATCGTGAATCAGGCATTTGCACGTCAGTATTTCAACGGGGACGCACTTGGCCGGCAATTCCGGCAATTAAGAGACCATATACAAGGCCAGGATAAATACACCCGCTTGACGATCGTCGGCATAGTGCAGAACGTCCGCTACGACGGTCTGACAGGAACCGTCAAGCCTGCGATCTATCGGCCGTTTGACCAGGTGCCTCAGAAAGAATTAGACATTCTGCTGCGCACCACCGTCGAACCGGGTTCGCTTGCCTCTGCAATGCGCAAGGCGGTGGTCGATGTCGACCCTGACCAGCCGCTGTTTGATGTAGAGACGATGGACGAGCGTACGTCGCAGTCGGTCGCTCAACAGCGGCTCATAATGCTGTTGATTGCCTCGTTCGCTGTGCTGGCCATGATTCTGGCTGGAGTGGGCATCTACGGAGTGTTTGCCTATTGGGTCAATCAGCGCAGACAGGAAATGGGGATCCGGCTGGCTCTTGGCTCGTCGCGACCTGAGCTACTGCGCCTGATCGTGGTGCAGGCCATGCGTCTGATCCTGGCTGGCGGCGTTGTGGGCATTGCCGGAGCCTGGTTCCTGGACCGCCTTCTCGCGAGCATGCTCGTGGGCGTCAAGGTGCATGACCCAGTCTCCCTTTCGTTCGCGTGGGCTCTGATGACCCTGATCGCCCTGCTGGGAAGTAGTTTGCCCGCCAGGAATGCAGCGCGGACTGACCTTATTTCCGTGCTCCGTTCAGAATAATCGCCATTCAGCGGCAGGGCTTGCGCACGAGGCGCCGACTTATTCGTCCAAGTGAATCACTTCCTGTTTGCCGACCACACGCGAGTTTGGCCGAATGGCCGAGCTGTCACAAGCACTTTGACATACCCCATCTCAAATACTCATTCGCTGCGTAGCGCCCGTACCGGATCGATGGATGCCGCTCTGCATGCGGGTCTCCACGCGGCGATCAGCCCTACCGCGCAGATCAGGCTCACCACCCCGGCCAGTATCACGGGATTACCAACAGTAACCCCGTAAAGAAATCCGTTCATGATGCGGCTTATGACGGCTATACCGCAAAGCCCGAAAATCGTGCCGCCGGCGAGTAGAAATCCACCTTCCTTGAGCACCATCAAGAGGACCGATGAGCGGCTCGCCCCAAGCGCCATCCTGACCCCGATTTCATGTGTCCGTTGGGCGACCGTGTAGGAGATGACTCCATAGACGCCAACAGCGGCCAGGAAAAGCGCGATACTGGCGAAAGTGCTGAGAAGCAGCATATTGAAGCGCCAGCGCTCGATGGCGTCCGAGAGCAGCTCCCGCATCATTCTTACGTCGGCTACTGGCTGCTCTGGATTAACTTGCAGCATGGCATTGGCCAGCTCCTTTAGATATTCGACGAAAAAGCGACATGACGCCACCTCATGTGTATTGCAAAATGGCACCGGCGCCTTTCGCCACACCACCTGGCTTTTACCTCTAGACCAAACTCGGTAGATTGAGCGTAGACCTAGATACCTAGGGCTTGTCAACACCTGATACTGGAAACACGTGGCGATTCAGGAATCGAGTAGCAACCGTCTGACTCATCCCTGCTTCACATTCGATCTGGCTTCCAGCAGCGAAAGAATTGCGCTGTGATTCATTTTTCTGGCCCAGGCGATGGGACCTGCCCATGGCTCGGCATCCGCTTCGAGCACTGGCGCTCCACGCCTCGTCAAAAGGTCCACCAATTCAATATGCCCCCATCTGCATGCCCAACCCAAGGGTGTGGATTTCAGCAGGTTGTCCCGGAGATTTAGATTGGCGCCGTTCTCGATCAACATCGACGCAAATCGGGCTCGGTCCTTTCCAGACAGACCGCTCCTGCGCGCTGCCGCAAAGTGAAGAACAGTCTGTCCAAAGCGCGAGACGTTGGGATCCACTCCATGCTCCAACAGTACTGCCATGCTTCTGAAGTGGCCCTCGTTCTGTGCAGAGTCGACCCCCGCTCCGCGAATTGGCTGAATGAGAATCCAATGCCAGCGAGAGTCACCCGGAGCCCAATTCAGATAAGGCAGAGCCAGCTCGACAATTTCCGGACATCCGTGGTCTGCCGCAGACCAGGCGAGCTCTCGGGCTAGCTCCTCATCCGGATTTCCCTGCAGAAGCTTCTTTGCCGCAGCAAAGTCGTGCGACTCCGAAATCATGTAGGGCTGCGGAATGGCGCCTCTTTCGAGCAGCAATCTCTTTACAGAATCATCCTGGTGATTCCAGGCGTTGCGAAGCGGCCACCCGGACGCATATACATTCGCATTGGGATCGGCTCCCCTGTCGAGAAGCAATTGCGTGATGGCAAGATCGCCTGCCAGTGCCGCGTACCACAAAGGCATTCCCCAACTTTCGGTGGGAACCTCCAGCTCCTGCAACAAAACGCGTTCGTCGACGTCCGACCCAAGGTCGAGCAGGAGGCGAACCATATCAAGCTGCCGATGCTTGACGGCAAGGCTCAAGAGGCCGCCGGTCGCGGGGATTCGATATAGCAAGCCGGGATCGGCAGCAATCAGCTCACGAACACGATCGTCATCCCCGAGCGCAGTTGCCGCGCGAACCGTAAGCTCCGCACCATGTCCCAGCAGTAACTGTGCGACTGCAGGAAATCGTTCGGCACAACTGTTGCGCGGATCAGCAGTGATTGCCGCATGGTCCAACGGAGTAAGACCGTTGGGATCTTTCTTATGGACATTCGCTCGCCTCTTCACCATCCATGCAACCAACTCGGCGTCATTGCTGCCCGCTGCGAGGTGCAGCGGAGTTCTGCCGTCGCGATCACACGCATGAAGGAGTGTGAGGTCTGTTGCGAGCAGTTGCATGCCGGTGGCGCGATCTCCCTCCTGGATGGCCGAAGTGATCTGATCCTGAATCGGAGAAACGGTCGCGTTGGAACAACTCATCTCTTCACGGCGGCGTCGTTCCTCTTCCTCAATGACGGCGACAACATCCAGATATTCCCGCTCCTGCGCAAGCGCAAAAGCAGAAGTTGCATCACGATGGGGAAAAATTCCCTTGCGAGCATCCGCACCAGCCTCCATCAGCAGACGAACCATCGCTGTGTCGCGCTGCAAAACTGCATAGTGAATTGCCCGATGTTCGTCGTTGTCGGCTCTGTCCATCGAGATCAGTTCAGGGCGACTCGCAAGCATCGAACGAACGCGAACGAAGTCACCCTCTTTAACCGCTGCCAGAAAATGGACAATATTGACACCATCGACGAAGGCTTTGAGCTTTGGCCAGCTTTGAAATCCGTAGGCTCGGGCGAGAACCCGTTGTGCGTCGGTCAGCGTGAAGTGAGAAGATGGGGCTCGCTCAAGCCGTCTCACTTCTGCGACGGTGTCAGGATCCCCTGAAAGATACCCCTTCAAAATATCCTTCGCTTGGTGTCTCAGTTGTTCCAGGTTCGGCCGATCTGGCAGGCGGCGAGGGTACACGGATGCAGGACGAATAGCGGACATGACATCCCCTTTGATCACTGCCCGCTGTCCGCGTGTCGGGCTCAAAGAAGATGGTCTGAAATATTCTCAGGATCAGGCTCGTCGATGGGCTCAGCCCTACCCGCGGACACGGCGGCGTTCGACACGCCGCCGTCAGTATATCGCGGCTAGCACTATGGGCTACACCATAAAAAGCTTTGCTTGCGGGTTTAGATGGACCGCATCCACTTCTCGATGCCAGGAACAAAACGAGGATCATAAGGACCGTTCTCCCCGTCGTCGAGTGCATGGAGTGCTCGCGTTTGGTCTGGTTGCTGGTCGAAGTGATGGCTCATGTGATCAACTTCCATATAAGTAGCCCGTCCCGGATGAACGCTGTTGATCATATTCACTAGATATCTGCTCTGCTGCTTACTGGTGAGTGGGTCGGATGTCCCGTAGGTCACAAGAACCGGAACGTCTACGTGCTGCCATGCGTTGGCCAGATTTACTTCACCAATATCGCGGAAATAAGCGGCGGGCATTCCGGCTTGCGACGGGAGATCATCCTTGCAGCTTGGCTCTGCTTTGACTACGTCGCTCTCGGAGAGACCTTGCAGGTAAAACAGGCTCAGGCATTTCGCGTTCTTTCTGCTGAAGGCCTCCACTTCCGCATAGGATTGCCCCAGCAGAAGCATCTGAGACCGGGCAATCTCAAGCTGATAATCAAGCCAACTCGTTCCGATAGTCTCTGTGGTGATGAAACCTCGAACCTGGACATGCCCCATGACGAGCGCACCTTCTATCGGACCAAGACTATGCGCGAAGATAAAGATATGCGTGGAGTCGACGAAGTCGTAACCACTCAAGGCCTCGACCCCGGCGATGGATCGCTTGACTGCAAGATCGAGGGTCGCGGCGGCGCTTTCGCACGACGGGTCATCGCTATCGCCCTCCCCACTCTTGTCGATGCGCATCGTTGCGAAGCCGTCGTGGGTCAGGGTAAGCAACACATGGGCATATGCGCTATTTACCTTCATGGGATCGAGGCTGTAACACCCGAGTCCGCCGATCAGCAAGACTGCGGGATGTCTCCCGTTATCTCTCGGTTTTGTGATGATGGCGCGGTAGAGGACGCCTTCGGCGTTCACCGTCTTGTAAAGAGTTTCCATTCCATCGTCACTTTCCAAAGGCAGAGCCACCGCAATGGCCGATTTCGTGAGGGTGTCCTGAGCTCTCCGGATAGAAAATTGTACGGTTGATCCAGCTCGAAATTTGCGCTGCAGATCTGGGATTTGTGCAGGACTCGAGAGAGATTCGCCATTGATTTTCAGGAGTTCATCTTCGGGAAGAATGCCAGCGGCGCTCGCGGTGCCGTTTGGAGCAACGCTCACCACGACGAGGTGGTCGCCTCGCGTGGCGCACTCGATTCCGAAAAAGGATCTTCGCGCCAGTTCCTGGCCACAGGCATTGGAGATACATACAAGCCAGATAACGATGGAAAAAGCTATCCTCACTTTGCATCCCTCGGAATTAATTTACATCCAGAAAATTGAATGCCGCCTTTTTTATTAATCTGCTGTGGAGGATTCGATAGAGCTTTCTTGGCGGGTCACTTGCTTCCTGACCGTTGTCCGCGATTAAAGATCATAGTTTTCCAGAAGCACGGGCATCTGGGTCACCGTTATCTGCGCTGGTAGAGTCATCACATTGTTTAGCGAGTCGCGGTACACCGCTAAGCCGAAGCTGTCCGGTATGGGAACCGAAATGCTTGTCCCGCTGTTGCTCCAAAGCATCCATGCATCATAATTTCCTCCCGAGCGCTGCAGTTCACATGCCCAAAGCCCATTCTGATACTGTTGGCATTGAGTAAGCGTCGCTCCAGTGAACCACTTTTCGATTGTGGCGTAGGCGGCTCCTGCTACTGTCAACTGACTCACTGGGTCCGCCGGTCCCTGGGTGGCACTACAGAGCGGCGACGACCATAAGGTTCCCCAGGTGCAGTTGTCATAGGCGTACCAGATCACGCGCGGAATGCCGAGCGCCGCTTGGGTAGCGTGGTAGCGCATCAGCCACGACGCCTGATTCTGATCGCTGTTATTGGTATCAGTTTCAAAACTTACCTCGGTATTCCACAATGGGAGCTTGGAGAGACCGTATTTCGCGAGAGTTTGTTTGAGAAGCTGCACTCCTGACACGATTTCCTCGGGAGCATACCCTGACCAGACATAGCCGTGAAACGCGACTATGTCCGCGTAAGGATACGATGTGCCCGCACTGGCTAAGTACGAATCGAGCCACGCGTAGTCGGCGGGCGTGAGTATCGCAACCGGCGGCAACAAAACCTGGTTCGGGTTAACACCTCCGTTGGGAGAGCAGACGCCGTTGGTGCAACCGCAGTTTGCGGGGTTCTTGGCTATTTGGTACGTGTGCTGAGCAATCGTCAATAGTTGGGCATTGGTTCCATCCCAAAATTCTTTGTTGCTTGGTTCATTCCACGGCTCGTAGTATTTGACGGTCCCGCAGTAGCGCTGAACCAACTGCGTTGCAAAACTGTCGAACGCGTCCATATTCGGAGGGGCACAAGTTCCGGGACCCCATCCGTCAGCGCACGGGTCAGTTGGGTTTGTCGACGCCCAGGCAGGGACATTGCCAAAGGTAAAAATGAAGTCACTTACTCCATTCTTTTGTGCGATCGCTATCGAATTATCCATCTTCGTATAGTTTGATTGTCCTTCGTAATTGTCGATCATCGACCAATAGACAACATCCCAGAAACGAAAGGTGGACACGGGAAAAGAAGGAAAGGGTGTCATGTTAGGCGCAGGGTAGAGGCTATTCGGCGTCAGAAAGTAGACTGTCATGCCAAAAAATCTGTCGGAGATGGGCGCGGAGGGAGTGGCGGGCGCAAGCGTGCTTACGAGTGGACTCCCGGCATAAGCGAATGATCCAGGGGCGGATAACGCTGCCTGAACCGAAAGCTGTTGACTAACAGGAGCGCTCTGGTCTGCGTTGGGATTAAGAACTCCTACGTTGACGGTAGTCGTTCCCGCGGGAAGGCTGATGGTGCTCTGGATCTCAGTGGAAGAGATGACAATCGTGGCTACGTTGGCTCCTGCAATCTGCAGCTGTGAGGCGGAGACGAAGCCGGCGCCAAGTAGATTGAGAAGAAAGCTGCTACCCGGCGCGGTCTGCGTGACAGAGCCCCAGTGGATGATTGGGAGCTGGTTGAGGACCTTGGTGCTTAGCGAGGCCGAAGATACCGGTTCTGTCTCTGTCGCTGCGCTAATCGTGACTGCGTGACCGGCGACGATTGTGGACGCGGGTGAGTAGATGCCCGAGTCTGATATTGGCCCCGTGGCGCTAGTGCCACCAACAACGCCGTTGACCGACCACACCACGGCGGCACCGCTAGCGCCGTTGACGAGAGCGCTGTATTGCACGTGGCCGCCGAGCCTCACCCTGGATGCACCGATAATGGAGAGCTGCGCCGGGGTTTGCGCCTGAACGCCGCTACTGCAAGCCGCCAGGAATAATAGCAGTGACACCACGCCTGGGCCGGTTGCCCCAATAACAGGTGAACAAGCTTTCTGGTTTGATCTACGAAGGGACCTAAACATGGCGGAGACCTTAAGATCCACCGTAGGTTTAACCCTGCAGAAGAGCCATACAACGTTCATCACGTTACGTAAAGAGCGAATTAGTTAGGGTTTTTCCTCTTGTCTTGGCCCAGCGTGCCGACGGGTGGGACCCAAGACTGTGTCTTCGTCCCGTTGTGGATCGTTGCTTGTCCGACCGCCTCGAAGCCCATTGACACATGGAAGGCTTCCGATACGGGGTTTGGCGGTTCGATATTCACCTCGCAGACGACTCGATCATGCCCGCCTCGTTTCGCTGCAGTAAAAAGATCCTCGTAGAGAAGCCTGGCAATCCCCTGGCCGCGCGCAGAAATTGAAACAACGATGCGATCAATGTAGACAAACCACTCGCGAGACGCCTTGAACCACCTGAAGTTCGGATTCACGTAGGCGGCGCTATCTTCGAGCGCGATCAAAAACGCTGTCGCGCCTCGGTCTATACCCCGCGCATAGAAAGCCATGTCAAGCATCGTTTTAGGGCCGGCTTTATCGAGCGTGGAGGTTTCTTTGGCATTTGTGTTGTTCAATAACAAGATCGCGGTTGCATCCAGCGAATTGAGATTGCATACCGCAGTCCGGTTGTCGTCGAGTGCCACTAAAGCGTTCCCTGTCTCTATAGATGCTACATAGCAGATCTGCCCGAAGCTATTCGTTGCGCAGTGCTTGAGTAGCGTCTACCCGCGTGGCGCGCCGCGCTGGACCCAAAGTTGCGGCGCACACTAACGCAGCAAGAGAACACTCGAACAATACCGCCGCTCCCGATCAGAAAACGAATCGTACGCCCAACTCGATACGACGAGCGGTATCGGCTGTAACGGGCCGCCCAACCGCTCCGGAGGAAAGTATGGTGTTTACCGCAGTGACATTGGTGTGGTTCAGCAGATTGGCGCTGCGCGCATTGAAGGTAAACGTGCGCGGATGGTCCTTGCTGCCGGGGAGCCTGAAGGAACGGCTCAGGTTAGTGTCGAGATGCACGGTTCCGGGCATTGTCCCCATGTTCCGTTGGACATTGCCATTTACCGTGTTGATGGTGAGCAATCCAAATTGCGTGCTATAAACTCCCGGGGCCGGCCCGGAAGCGTAGGAAGGCCGGTCATTGAAGTCGCCATCGCCATTGGCATCCGTGCCTGTCGTGATGTTGTATGGCGTGCCATGGCTTGCGAAGAGCTCGGTCGAAAACTCCGCCTTCAGCGGCAGCTTCACATTGCCCATCAGACCGAAGAGGCCGGAGGTCTGCCAATCCACCCGCGAGGACTCGCCCTGCTCGCTGTAGCTGGACTGCGGATTGGCTGCCCCTGCTGTATTCTCACCGCGGAAGCCACCATCGGACCGGACGCCTGCCATGTGCACAAAGAACGCGGAAACGCCGAACCGCTTGTAATCGTTTTGCCCCAGAGATAACACCAGGAATCTCCCGCGCATATGCGCAAGCTTCTCGTAGAGAAAGATATTCTCGCTGGGTGCAATGGGCCTCGGAGCAAGAAGAGCCGCGATGGGATCGGGCGCAACGCCTATGCTGCTTGCAACCATCGGAGCGTTGATGTTTGCTACTCGGATTTGATCCCAGTTCGCTGTGTAATTGAAGTCACCCTCCGCATGCCAATGATGCGTAAACTCATGTTCCACTTCGAACTGAGAGCTAAAGGAGGGTATTTGCCTGAACATCTTCGGGAACTGATAGAGTGTGTTCACGCTGATCGAACCTGCAACGGGCGCCTGCGGATTCTGGAAACTAGGCGCATAGGTTGTCTTCTCTTGTTGCCGAATTCCATTCAACCGATCAACCTGCAAGGCATAGCCTGGATCCACCGCGCTTGAAAACAGTCCTGCTCGCAGGTGAACCACCCACGTCGATTTCTTGTCGAGCGCCCAGTTCAAGCCGAAGCGTGGCGAAAAGTTGGCAAAGCTGCTAGGCGCGGTTTGAAACTGATAGCGGAAACCTGAATACAAAGTGAAGTGATTGGTTAGCTTAGCGACGTCTTGCGCATACAAAGCCAGCCGCCATTGAGTCAAGGGAACGAGCGGAGTTCCGCTGTTCCTCTGAAAGGTTGTCGGGGTTCCGCCAGGGAGCCTCGCAACAGCACGCCGGTACTGCTCGATTGCAGTGATGGTTGTTGTTTCGTCCGTCGGATTGTTATTCGCGTTGAGCACAGGCGCGCTCCCCCCTCCAAAGACGAATGCGCCGTTGAAGGTGTCCGGATCGTAATCGTGCTCGAATACCGCAAGAGACTGCACACCAAATTTCAGGGTATGCCGGCCTCGACTGAGGATTACGTCATCGTCTGCTTCGAGATCGCGTTCGCGGTTGTTGAGCTCTCCGGCGGATGACCCGCCACCAGCGAAATAGCCAGCCACCTGCAAAGAAGGCTCCGTCGAGAGAGGGGTCTGCCCGGTACGTTTCCAGGAGTAGCCGATCCGCGTCTCCTGCAACAGATTGGCGCCAACGGTCTGCGTATTCAGCAGACGCAGATCATATTCGCTTGAGCGACTGTTGTAACCGGCTTCAGCAAGAACCAAGCCGCCAGAACCCTGATTTCCGAGATTGTTGACGTTCGAGGAAAAGGAAACGGTCGCCAGATCATTTTCTTTGATTTGCCAATCTCCGCGCGCGGACCCAATCCAAAGCCGTTGCGGAGCAGGTATGGATTGTTGCAGAGGCGCGGGAGCTCCGTCTGGATTCAATGTCACCGCATCGACCACACTGAACTCATCGATATCGCGCTTTTCCAGCGCAAGAAAGACATCGCTTTTCTTCTGCGTGATAGGGCCGCCGAGTTCGAAACCATATCGCCGCTTGCCCGCAGGCGTTGCGGTCACGGACAACGGATCGGTAGCGTTGAAAGGGCTGGCACTGTCAGCAAAGAACAAGGCTCTGTGCCACGGTCCGGCGCCTGGCTTGGTTTCAATCTCAATCCTGGCGCCCAGCCACGGCGGGTTCTGATACTCGGAAGAGAACAAGTCAGGACTCACACGAATGGAAGCGATGGAACTCTTCGGAGGCAGCGTGCTGACGTTTTGAAATCCATCAACAGTAACAAGAGCGCTCCCAGAAGGCCCGCCCCCGCCTGCGGCGAGAGCCTGCAACTCGCGAAGAAAATCATCTGGGTCATCCGAAAGCCGTTGCACTTCTTCCGATCCGAGTACCGTTGTCCCCGCCGTGCGGTCGTCTGCCCCGTTCGAATTCGCGCTCACCTGTACGTCCGTCTGCACGGTCGCCACAGCAAGCCGGAGGTTGACATGTGCGGCGCCACCTGCACGAGCGTGTGCGCGGGCGGTGGCTTGGGCGAATCCGTCGGCATCTGCCGTAATTGTGGTTGAGGTCAAGGGCACACATGCGAACGCATAGTGGCCGGTTGCATCGGTCGCATCCGTTGCTCCGGTGCCGGCCTGCACGTGTGCTCCGCGAATTAACGCCCCGGTCGGATCGGTAATCACGCCGTCGATGTGCATCCCTCGAATGCAGGACTGCTGTGCGAGAGCCGTCCCGGAAAATAACAACCCCACGAGAAGGACCGCGTATTTCTGGCCGGCCATCATGACGGCCTTCACAGCCAAACCACAACTGTCTCCGAACGGTTGCTTGTTCATTTCGCCTCCAGTTCACTAGCTACCTGGTTTCTCAAGGTAGGTGAATGAAAACGAAAGTCGCTTCCCGTTTGGAACGAAACGCCAGTTTATTGGCGCGAGGTGGATTCATTCATGTTCTATGAATCCTGTCTGCCCGCCTGAGTGCTGCGCGGAATAGTCCCGCTGCTGACGCTGAAGCCGGGTTCGGCAGGAGCTTCATCTCGTTCGTTCATTGCTTGCCATCCTGCGTCGGAAAACCAGCGGTTCGCGACGAACAAGTAGAGGACACCTGCTTTGCCCGCTTATGGTTCACCCAGTAGTCGGGCAACCTGCCATTGCCGGTTGCCGCACGTTATCGTGCATTTCGCGCTCACCCGGCGCTCGGTCCCCACTGAAAGGACAGTTCTTAAGGAGGAGGCTTTATGAAAGCATCGTGGCCATTCAGCCGCTTCTTGGCTCCGGTATTCCGTGTATGCCTAATCTCCGTTGTCACTCTCTGCGGGGCCTGTCCGTTGGCAACCTCTGCCTCGCAGTCCGCACACGTGAATAGTCTCGTAACCCAAGAATTCTCCTGCTATGCGGGACTTGACCACAATGAATGCGTACAGAACATCGCGAAACTACGAGCGGAATTGCTGCGCTATTCCGCTGACCTACCAAGACACTGGAGTTGGGTAATCGTTGGATCGGAAGATTGGCAATCATTGGTGCTGAAGCTGCACCTCGACAGGCGCAGCCCGGCGTTTACCGCCATCAAGGCACGCAAGAGCTTCCTGGAAGAGGCACTTTTCTTGCCCAAGCCCGCTCGAACTGATGAACTCGTGAGAAACTTTGTCGTGCCGGTCGACCAACTTCTTACCATCGCCGTTAGCCACGAACTTGGGCATGCCATCTGTGATGGAGCAGATGAGGGGATCGCAGAGCGGGTCTCTGAGCAGTTACGCAGCGGCGGAAAAATCGATTGCACGAACTCGCTGACCAGGTTAGACGAATTATATCTGCGGAGTCGATCCGACGGCTTACGGTCACGCTGATCGACGGGGAACGCGCTGCGTTGTTCCTATAAGTTCGATCAATCGACTACCCATAAGGCTTCCGGTCCTACGGGCCTTGAGGGCGGTAGGAGCTGGAGGATGACACTTCAATGAAAACAGTCGCTAGAAGCAATGACTGCGTGTGGTCCCGCGGAGACGCGCACTCTTAGACTGGAGAGGAGATCAACGAATGATCCGCAGTTAAGCGGTTTTCGCAATTACTGTGGTCTCGTAAAGGGCGCGAGGGTGGTTTTCCTTGGGAGAAAACCACGAAAAGCGACGTGGCTTCGATCTACACCAATTGCGAAAACGCGTTAGCGGCTCATTTCACGAAAAAACGACCCTCGAAAACTGCGGCTCAACGTAACTTCGGCGCCGTTCACAAGCTTCACAATGTAGTCCCCATGAAAGAGAGGATGCAGACCCCGCACCGCGGCTTTACGCACCAGGGTCGATCTGTGGGTCCGCACGAATTCCCTTGGGTTGAGCTGGTCTTCGAGGCCCTGGATCGTCTGCCGCGAAATATGCGATCCAGTTGGCGTGTAGACAACGACATATTTGTTGGCTGCTTCAATCCAGATGATTTCGTCCACGGGCACGAAAAGGATGCGTTCGTCATCTTTAATCGAGAGCCGGGTAAGCCATTGATTGCCAGCGATGCCTGGGACAGCGGAGTTCAATCTCCTAACCGCGCGCTCAATCGATATCGAAAGGCGCTCCTTATCAAATGGCTTGCAGAGATAGTCAACCGCCTCGATTTCGAAGGCTCTCACTGCGTAGTCGCTGTAACCCGTTACGAAGACAAAGAGAGGTGGTCTGGATCCGGCGATCTGATCAATCATTCCAAACCCATCGAGACCTGGCATCTGAATATCGACAAACACGATATCAGGCGACAGCTCGCGGATTTGTTGAGCCCCTTGAACCCCATTCGGACTCTCTCCAACGACTTCCACAAGGGGCTCGCCCTCGAGCAATTCGCGGAGATAATGACGCGCATGCGCTTCATCCTCAACAATGAGGACGCGAGCCGCCATTCCTGCCGTTGCACAGCCGGGCTCTGATCCGTTCCGCATAACTCCTCGATATTAACGCCGCTTTTCAGGTGTACCCAACTGTGGGAGCGGCCGCCCTGCTGGTCCGATCGTTGCCATCCATCGCTGACGGAAGCTCGCATATCGAGCCAGCCGGGCCAACTCCAGCAGCAGCGCCATCGCGGGCTTCGCTGTAAGGAATGGAAATATCGATCTGGACTCCGCCCTCCGGCCGATCGGAATAAAGAAACGTGTGGCGATCTCCATAGTGGATCTGCAGACGGTCAGTCGTGTTGGTAAGCCCCACGCCGAAGGGCGGCAGCGCAGAAGGCGGGGCGCATTTGGGACCATCGTTGCGGATCATGATATGGAGGGTTCCTGATTTACAAGATGCGCAAAAACAAATCTCACACGGACCGGTCATTCGCGAAGCGCCGTGGCGTATCGCATTCTCGAAAAGAGGCTGCAGGAGAAACTGTGGTGCCAGGGCCCTTGTGGCTGCGGGCTCAATCTCATAGTTGAGCACCAACCGGTCTCCGAGCCTGAGCTTTTCGATCCCAAGATACAAGTCCGAATATTCCAGCTCCTCGGCAAGTGTTTGCATCCGGTTGCCATTTTCCTTGAGAGTACTGCGGAGAAGATCCCCAAGCGCAATCACCATTCGACGCGCGGTGGCCGGGTCTTCGACAGTCAGGCCCGCAACGGTGTGAAGGGTATTAAAAAGAAAGTGCGGGTGAAGTTGCATGCGAAGTGCCTCCAGGCGCGAGACTGCGAGCTGGCGCTCCAAATCCATCGCGCGCATTCTCTCCGCCTGAAGATCCTTGAGCACCTGCCAGCCTTCGATCGCGGTCACCAGCACGATTCCAATCAGAATTTCGTTGGGCAAGAACCAGAACAGATCGGATCCGAGAAAGATCTTAAACGTGGGGACAGACGACCGGTATGGGTAATATGTCGGGTAAACGATGGCCCAGTGCGTGAAGTCCACAATCATCGCGAGCACTGCGATCAGGATCAGAAGGATCCCTGCATTCCGGATTCGTTTTGGTTCCTTCAGCGGGAAGCGCCGAATGCAACGTACAAGAATCGGCAGGGTAAGTGCCCAAAGGGCAAAATGCACGGCGTTGGCGTAAAGGGCAAATCCAAGTGGCTTATGGCCGAGCTCGCTGATTTCGAGAACGGCTGTGAAAAACACAGTAGAGGCCGCCCAGCCGACGATCACGAATTTGATGCGAGCCAACGCAGTCACTTGCTTATTTTGCGTCTGAACCAGAGGCACTGACCTTTCCCTCTGCCAAACAGATTACGTTGATTGGCCGGCGCTATGCCACGCTTTGTCGCGAGATGCAGATTTTACGACGCGAAATGGCTAACCTGCTTAGAGGGGATTTCGGGACTCTAACAGCCTGAGCGGGAACCCCTCGTCGACCGGGAGACCAGTTAACGGAGTATCTTTTCAAAGTAGCGCACGGTCTTCAGACCGTTGTGGATCGTGGCCTGTCCAATCGCCTCGAAGCCCATTGCCAGATGGAAGGCTTCTGATACGGGATTTGGCGGTTCGATATTAACCTCACAGACTACTCGATCATGCCCGCCTCGTTTCGCAGCAGCAAAAAGATCTTCGTAGAGAACTCGGGCAATCCCCTGGCCGCGGGCGGAAATCGAAACAAGGATGCGATCAATGTAGACAAACGACCGGCGAGCCGTCTTGAACCACATGAAGTTCGGATTGACGTAGGCGGCGCTGTGTTCGAGCGCGATCAAAAACGCCGTCCCGCCAGAGTCTATACCCCGCGCATAGAAAGCCATATCGAACAGCATTTTAAGGCTGGAGTCATCCAGCACGGATGTTTCTTCGGCATTTCTGTTGTTCAACAACAAGACGGAGGTTGCATCAAGCGAACTGAGATCGCAAATCGCATTCCTGCTCTCGTCGAGTCCCACTAAAGTGTTCCCTCTTTGCGCGAGGCTATTCGTTGCGCAGTGCTCGAGTAGCGTCCACCCTCGTGGCGCGCCGCGCTGGGCCTAAAGTTGCGCAAAAGACAACCATGAGCATGGCCGCAAGGACGATCGGATAAATGGCGGGCGCACCGAAGTGAAGCAGGCCCTGGAAGATTTGGTCGAAGACTTTCGGCAACGGCAGCGCCATCGTAAAGCCGATCGCCAAACCGACGGCTGCAACTTTGAAGCCTTGTCGCAAAATCATGTGCGAAATGTCTGACGGCTTCGCGCCCAGAGCCAGGCGGATGCCGATCTCATGCGTTCGCTGGCCCACGGAATACGCGATGAGCCCATAAATTCCGATAGCCGAGAGAGCAAGCGCGAGGATTGCAAACGTGGCAAGCAAGCGCGTGAACAGAGGATTGCCGTTCCTACTGGCTTCGATTACGCTATCCATGCTCATCACCCGCAGGAGTGGGAGTTCCGGGTCGAGCTGGGCAACCACGTGGCGCAGTGCAGGCGCGAGACTGGCCGGGTCCACGGCCGATCGCAGCATCAAGGAAAAGGATGCGACTGGCCGCTGAATATAAGACTCGTACACCTGCGGTTTACTGCCTGGCTCCACGGGGTCGCTTTTGATGTTACCAACGACTCCGACTATTTCGCTCCACACCGGCGGTGCGCCGGAAATGTCGAGCTGGATCTGCTTACCAACTGGATCGTGGTCCTGAAAATATTTGTGGACGAACTCCTGGTTAACAACCACAACCCGGGGCGCAGTAGCATCGTCGCGATCACCGAAAACGCTGCCGCTGAGCCGCGAAACACCGATTGCCTGAAAATATTCCGGCGTGACCACCACATCTGCTGCTGTGTGCTGCTCGTTCGAGCGCGATTCTGGTTGACCCTTGATGTGAATCGAAACCATTGCCGCGCCGGAGGCTGGGAGGTCGGAAGCAAGAGCCGCATATTGGACGCCGGCTAATTGTTGCATCTGCGTGACCAGGCTGCGAGCGAACTGGTTCTGTTTGGAAGAATCGGCATACCTCGCCTTATCGAGCACGACTTCCGCGGTCAGAAGATGACTGTGGTTGAATCCGAGCTCCTGGTGGTCGAGAAGATAGACGCCGTGGATTAACAGACAGCTCCCTATGAGCAGAAACAATGCTATGGCGATTTCAGCGCCGACCAGCAGGACCCGCAGCCGATTGTGCGCCTGGCCCGAAGTGCCGCCCCGGGATTCGCTCTTCAGATCCGTATTGATTGCGGTGCGAGAGGCCTTGAGCGCAGGCGCCACGCTCGTCACCACGGCCGTAAGCAGCGAGATCAGCGCGACAAACAACAGCACGCGGGTGTCGAGACCGATAGGAACAGCGCTGATCGCCTCATTAAATCTCAAGCCGGCGCGAATGAGATCGATTCCAATGTAAGTGAGAAACAGACCGACGCCGCCGCCGAGCAGCGCGATCACCAGGCCTTCCGTCAATAGTTGGCGCACCACTCTGACCCGGCTTGCCCCCAGCGATACGCGGACCGCAAGCTCCTTCTGGCGCCCAACTGCGCGCGTCAACATCAGGCCAGCAACATTCGCGCATGCAATGAGCAGCACAAAGCCCACCACGGTCATGATCACCGCTAACGCCGTGCCGATATTAAAGTTATGGATCAGAAAATCCGGCATCCTCCTTACGGAGGCGCCCCAGCGGCTCTCGGTACCCGGAAAATCCTGCTGCGCCCGATGCGCATCGATGTCAATCTGCGCACGCGCCTGCTCGAGGGTGATGCCGGGCGCGAGCCTGGCAAACATATACAGATAGCGATTCTTGCGGCCGCTGGGTGTACTGTCCGCCGCAGTCAGCGTCAGCGGCGTCCAGAGTTGGGGCGGGAATCCGAGCAGGCGGAACTCCGCCGGCATCACACCGGCCACCACGTAGTCCTCACGGTTCAAGCGCACCGTTCGTCCCACGATCGAAGGGTCCGAACCGAAACGGCGCGCCCACAGGCCATGGCTGAGGATGAGCACATGGTCATGCCCTGGCTCATCTTCGCCCGCGACGAACGCCCGGCCAAGTTGCGGAGAGACGCCGAAGACTGAGAAGTAGTTCGCCGAAACGGCCGCATAGGTTATCGCTTCCGGCTGCTGTGCCGGTTCCGACAAGCTGCCGGTGAGATATTCGTTCGCCGCCGTAACTGCGGAGAAGACCCGCGTGTCATTTCCCCATGCAAAGTAGTTGGGCGGAGAGACAGGACTAGTGTCCGCCTGAAAAGATGCGTCTGGACTGACGGCGGAGACGGCCACCATACTTTCGAGATCGCGGCCGGGAAGATGCGGCAGCAAGAACGCACTGACCAGGCTAAACATGGTGGCGTTGACGGCGATGCCGAGCGCGAGCGTGGCAACGGCAGTGAGCGTGAAGCCGGGAGATTTGATCAGTTGACGCAGCGCGAACCGGACGTCGGAAAGGAGGCTTTCCGCCGTAGGCCACTGCCACACTTCGCGGCTGCGTTCTTTAATCGACGTGAGGTTGCCAAACTCGCGGCGAGCAGTTTGCTCTGCCTCCCCTCGAGGCATGCCATCGTCCATGAGCTCTTCCGCCCTTTCGGCGAGGTGTTCGCTAATGGAGACGGCGAGGTCGTCATAGCGGCGACGGCGGGAAAAGAGTCGCATGAACCAGGACATGACGGAACGCTCCTAAACCTTGGCTGCGGTGAGCACGAGCGCGATCCCGGTGGACATTTTCTCGAAGCTCTTCGCTTCTCGTTCCAGGTGCCGGGCCCCCGATCTCGTCAATCGATAAACGCGGGTCGGACGCCCCTTCGCCGAAGTCCCTGCTTCAGATTCCAGCAGTCCCTCTTTCAACAATCGCTGCAGTGCCGGGTAGAGGGAACCCTCCTCGATCTGCAGCAGGTCATCGGAAGCTTGCTTGATGTGCTTGACCAACGCATACCCATGCATCGGTTTCAAGCCAAGCGAATGCAGGATCATCAGATCCAAAGCGCCAGAGAACAGGTCGCGGCGTTCAGGGTCTTTCGCCATGACCAATTACTATAGGAGTCGAATACCTATTTTGCAAATAGTATTTCAGTGCAAGGGGAATCTCCGGCAGCGGCCCTATCGTGGAAGTGTTTCGCTTACTGTCAGCCGAGAAGACGGGCCGCTTCTTTGGCGAAGTAGGTTACGGTGAAGTCTGCCCCGGCGCGGCGAATGGAAACCAGTGATTCCATCATGGTGCGTTCCCGATCGAGCCAGCCTTTAGCAAAGGCGGCCTGCAGCATGGCGTATTCCCCTGACACCTGGTAGGCCCCGATGGGCACATCCAGCCGCTCCCGCGCCGCCCGCAGAACATCCAGATAGGGCATGGCCGGCTTCATCAGGATCATGTCCGCGCCTTCCGCTATATCCTGGTCGATCTCTCGCATCGCTTCGCGCAGATTGGCCCCGTCCATTTGATACGTGCGCCGATCGCCGAACTGCGGCGCGGAGTCGGCTGCTTCGCGAAACGGCCCGTAGAAGGCAGAAGCCACCTTGGCTGCATAAGAAAGAATCGGCACCTGATCGAGACCAGCATCGTCCAGGTGATCGCGAATGGCGCCCACCCGCCCGTCCATCATGTCGGAAGGAGCTACGATGTCCGCTCCGGCTTTGGCTAACGAGACGGCAGTGCGGGCAATCAGACACAGGCTGGCGTCGTTCTCCACTTCGTATTCCTCGCCATTCTTGCGGACCACGCCGCAATGGCCATGCGAGGTGTATTCGCACAGGCAAACGTCCGCGATCAGGACCAGCTTTTTGGCAACCGGCTTGAACGTGCGCAGCGCCTGCTGCACGATGCCGTCCGCCGCCCAGGCCCCGCTGGCCTCCTCGTCCTTGACCGCGGGAAGCCCGAACAGCAGCAGCCCGGCCAGGCCCAGTCCGGCCGCCTCCTGCACTTCCTTTAGAGCTTCATCGATGGACAGGTTGTAGACCCCGGGCATGGAGCTGACTTCGCGCCGGATGCCTTCGCCGGGACAGATAAACAGGGGATAAATCAAATTCCCCGGGCGGAGATGTACTTCTCGAACCAGCGAGCGCATTGCGTCGGTGCGCCGCAAACGCCGCATGCGGGTGACAGGAAATTCCATGCATTGATTCTACGAGGATCGTGGTTTGAAGTCCGACCCGTGGTCAAAAGGGGATTCGATCGAGAGAGACAATGAACTGCACGCCATCGATCCTAATGCCTGAGAGCCGGCTGTCATTGGTAACGAAAAGGTCGGTATCTACCGTAGCGGCACATGATAACTGAATAGCATCCGGTGCACGCAGAGTGCGATTAAGGCGCAGTTCGGAGAATCGTCTGGCGGCGTGCAGGTCGAATGGGAGAACGAGCGCCGTCGCGGTGATTGCCCGCTCGTACTCTTTACAGAGATCGAGATCTTGACGCTCGCGAGGCTTTACCAAAATTTCGCCCACCGTCATGGCCGAGGTGATCAGCTGGTCACCTCGACCCAGCATGCGCTCCCGCAGACCGCGTGCACTTCTGCCCTCCGGACCACGATGTTCAAAAAAATAGATGAAAATATTGGTGTCCCAAAAGACGCGACTCATTCCCAACCCGCCCGCAAACGAGCGACGTATTCGTCAGCGTGTTCGTCGGCCCACAACTCCCTGCCCGATCCACAGAGGGCTAAGAGCGGATCGGATTGAATTGCCTTTTCGACCTGTGAGCGACTCCAGTCCTCGTACCACTTCAGCAGATATTCATAAACCCGCGGAATCTCATCTACTTCAGGAGTGATCTTGCTTCCCTCACGTTGTGGATCGTAGCTGTCCCCCAAGCGAAATAATCGACGATGCTTGGGTCGGGTTTCGTAAAGCATTCGATATCGACCGGGCTTCGGAGGACGATTGGCAACGCAGTGGAGAGCAGCATGGACGTACACACCCGGTCGGCGCTCGTCGATAATCCCTTCCTTCGCTGCCCGTTCCACGATTTCATTAAGGGTGAAATCGCTTCGGGAAGGATTCTCACGGTGGAGCAGAGCAGTCGCAAGCCAAACCTCATCTGCAACCTTGATCTTCGAAAGTATCTTTGGGTTCATGTCGGACCTCCATGCCTGCGATAGCCGGAAAAACTATAATTACTATGCTTTAATGTAATTACAAAAAAAATAGGATGTCAAGGTCTAGAAATCTTTTCTCTGGGGATTGCTCTAGCATGGTCAAGTGAGTCTCTTGGAACCAGTTCCGTCGATAGTGGAGGAATGCAGCTGCGAGGCGCTCGAATGGAGCCGCTTGCTGGAGCTGATCGCCAGCTTTGCCCATTCCACCGTGGCGCGCCAGTGGCTGCTCGCCATGAAGCCTTCGCGGGACCCTTCCTGGATTGAACAGCAGCATGACCTGGTCAGCGAGATGCGGTCGCTGCTCGCTCAAGGGGTCTCGCCCGCACTGGGCGGCCTGTTCGATCCCACCCGCATGACCGACAAGGCGCGCATCCAGGGAGCCTTGCTCGAACCGGAAGAGATTCGCGATCTGCTGTTCCTGATGGACAACATCACCACCTGGCAGGCGCTCATCGAGAGCCCCCCGGAAGCGGTGGCCTCCGGGCTCGGCGGACTAAAGGCGCTGAGCCAATTGCCCGCAGGCGCCCAGCTGGCGCAGCTAACGCGCTCCCTTCGGTCACGGCTTAACCCCGATGGCTCGCTAAGCGACAACGCCTCGGCTGATCTGCGGCGTATCCGCCGCGAGATCGAGCGCCAGCAGCGAACGATTGAAGAGAGCCTGCGCAGCACGCTGCGCCGGCTGTCCGAAGGGGGAAGCACCCAGGAAGATCTGATCACCATCCGCGGGGAGCGCTTCGTCATCCCGGTCAAAGCGGAGCATAAGCGGCGCATTCCCGGAGTAGTGCATGGCGCATCTTCCAGCGGCCAGACCGTTTATCTGGAACCGCTCGAGACTATCGAGCAGAACAATGAATTAGTCCGGCTGATCGAGGAAGAGCTGGCCGAGACCAGGCGCATCTTCCTGGCCATGACGCGAGAGATCGGCCTTCAGGCGGATGCCATTGCCCAGGGTGCGGCTGCGCTCGCCCAACTCGACGGGCTGCAGGCGCGGGCCCGATTTGCTGCCGAGTTCGACTGCATCCGTCCCCGCTTTGCCGAAGCTAAGTCGCCTGCGCTGGAGCTGAAGCAGGCCCGCCATCCCCTGCTCGAAAAGCGCTTGCGCGCGCGACAGGCGGCAGTGGTCCCGCTCACGCTGACCCTCAACAACGAGCAGCGTCAGCTCATCATCAGCGGGCCCAACACCGGCGGCAAGACGGTGGCTCTCAAGACCACCGGGCTGCTGGGCATGATGGCTCAGGCGGCCATCCCGGTGCCCGCCACCGAGGCGGTTTTTCCATTGTTCGATGGGTTTCTGGCCGATATCGGCGACGCCCAGTCGATCGAGCAGAATCTCTCTACCTTCTCCGCCCACATCACGAACCTGGAACGAATCTCGCAGCTGGCGGACGATCAATCACTAGTATTGCTCGATGAGTTGGGGTCGGCCACCGACCCGGAGGAAGGCGCAGCCCTGGCCGTGGCCATCGCGGGTTACTTTCTCGACCGGCGTGCGTGGTGTCTCATCTCTACCCACCACACTTCGCTAAAGCTGTATGCGGCCAAGCGACCGGGTGTGCTCAACGCTTCCGTAGGCTTCGATGAAGAAACGCTTGCGCCGACGTTTGCCTTGCGACTCGGCGTGCCTGGCGCTTCGGCCGGGATCAACATCGCCCAGCGCCTCGGTCTTAATCCTGCCATCCTTGCCGACGCGCGGGCCCAGCGAAATACCCAGACCCAGGACATCGCCCATTTCCTCGACCAGCTCCACAGCCAGCTGGATGCCGTCTCCCGGGAGCGCGAGGAGCTGAAACGCCGCGAGCAGGAGGTGGCAAGGGAGAAGAGCCGCCTGGAAACCGAAGGGCTCAAGGAGTGGCGGGTAAAAGTACGCGACCTGGAACAGCAACTGCAGTCGTTGCTAAAGGACTTTACCTACCAGATGCGGGAGACGGTGAAGGCCATCGACGACCGTGCCGCGCAGCAAAAGCTGTCAAAAGATGCCGAGCGCCGCATCGCTCGCCTGCGGCGGGAATTCAGCGAGCAATTTAACTCCGTCGTGGTTGCACAACACAGCGGAGCCGACCGGGGAGACGCGCATGCGCAGCCGCACCTGGTCCGGCATGTGTCGGTGGGGGATACGGTCAAGTTAAAGTCGCTGGGTAAGACCGGAGTGGTGCAGCGCCAGCTGGACGGCAACGCTTTCGAGGTAGCGATCGGGCCCATGAAAATGCGCGTGGCCCGCGATGATATTGCGGAGGTGACCTCTGCTCGGGCGCCCATGGCTGTGAGCCCCCTCGAAGCAGCACGCAGCCGCGGCGTCACCGTCTCAATCGCTCACCCGGAGGATTCGGTGCGACCCGAGCTGAACGTGATCGGGCGCACAGTGGATGAAGCCACCGGCGAGGTTGAGCAATACCTGGACCGTGCGTTTCTGGCTGGGTTGCCCCGGGTGCGAATTGTTCACGGAATGGGTATGGGAGTTTTGCGCAAAGCTCTGCGGGCGCTGATGGAGCGGCATCCGCACGTAGCCCTGGTAGCCGAGGCCGGTCCCAGCGAAGGAGGAGCCGGCGCTACTGTGGTCGATCTGCGCGTTTGAAGTAACGGTTAAAACAGTCCATTTGCCGAAAACCCAAGTTCGGGTGCCCCATCCTTCGCGCTCTTTGCGAAGGGTGGGATACCACTGCTCTGGCCCCGCGGCCCTTCCCCGCACATTTTGCTTATCCCACCCTGCGCAAAGAGCGCGAAGGATGGGGCACCCGAACATTGGCGGTTGGGGGAAGAGGAAAAGAAAGACAGACCTTCGATGGGGCATCCCGGATTTTCCTGTGAACCTTATTGCCTTCACGGACCTTCGTGCGGAAATTATTTTTCGTCGTCGAAGTGAAGGAACAGATTGTTGAGCGACTCGGCCAGGGTGGGGTGAGCCAAAACTGCATCGTGCAGCACGCTCCACTTCAAATGACCCATCATTGCCATCTGCAACACAGACATCACCTCGCCGCCCTCAAGACCCAGCACCGTAGCGCCTACGATTTCTTCCGTCTCCGCATCCACAATGGCCTTCATCAGGCCGCGCGTTTCGTCCACTTCGAGCGCTCGGGCCACGGACGTCATGGGCATGCGGGCCACACGGATCTTCCTTCCGCTCTTTTTCGCCTCGGCCTCTGTCATGCCCACCCGGCCCAACTGCGGATCCATGAACACGGTATAAGGCACCATGCGGTCGCGAGTCGTACGATTGCCGCGATCGAGCAGGTTTGCTTTGAGAATCCGGTAATCATCGTAGGAGATGTGGGTGAAGGCAGGACCCCCCTTCACATCGCCAATCACGTATACCCCTGGGGCCGAGGTCTCCAGCCGTTCGTTGGCGCGGATGAACCCTCGCTCGTCCGTCTCCACACCGCCCGCAGCCGGTTTGAGAGCGCCGGTGTTGGGCACCCGGCCGGTCGCGAGCAGGAGATGCGATCCTTCGACGGTCTGCGTCTTGCCCTCGATCGCAACCTTCAACGCGATGCCCGGCTTCACTTCCTGGGCGCGCGCATTGAGCAGGACGTCGATACCATCCTCACGCAGGATCTTCAACACCTCCGCAGCCACATCCTCGTCCTCTTCTCGCAGAAGTTGCGGCCCTGCCTGAATCACCGTGACCTGGCTGCCAAAGCGTCGAAACATCTGGCTGAACTCCACCCCGATATAGCCGCCTCCCAAAACCAACAGGTGCTCCGGCACACGGTCAAGCTCCATGATGCTGTCGTTGTCTAGATGGGGAACGGCATCAAGACCCGCGATCGCCGGCTTGGCGCTGTGTGTCCCGGTATCGATAAAGATCTGGTCCGCACGCAGCAACCGTTCTCCACCACCGTTGAGGGCGACGCGTAGTTGCCTCGGGCCGGTAAAGGAAGCTTCCCCTCGTATCAGATCCGCCTTTACTTTTTCGAGGCGCTTTTCGCGGCTCTCGCGAAAG
>Ga0302180_10000720_pt1 | contig 26489 bp, 11 predicted proteins | sample I_Palsa_E3_2_FD_200575 | JGI IMG/M metagenome (GOLD analysis project Ga0302180, IMG submission 200575) | Peat permafrost microbial communities from Stordalen Mire near Abisko, Sweden - I_Palsa_E3_2 | ecosystem: Environmental > Terrestrial > Soil > Palsa > Peat permafrost | place: Sweden...
GCTTCGGGGTGGCCAGCTACCCACAGCACGGTGAGACGGCCGCCTCGCTCTTGCGCGCCGCCGATGAGGCGCTGTACGGCGCCAAGGAGAGCGGCCGCAACAGGACCATGCTGCACAGCCCTTTCCTGCGCGAGCAGGAACAGGCTGACGGCGAGCCGCGAGACATCGAAGCCGAGCGTTTCATCGCGGTCATGCTCGACCTGGCCGAGGCCGTGGACCTGCGCTTCAGCGGCAGCGCTCGACACTCGGAGACGGTCGGGCGCTATGCGGAGATGATGGCCCGGGAGCTCGGCCTGCCAGAGCAGCGGATCGGCCGGGTGCGACTGGCCGGCATGCTGCACGACATCGGCAAGGTGGGCGTCCCGGACAGCATTCTCAGAAAGCCCGCGAAGCTCACCGACGAGGAGCTCGCCACGATCCGCCGGCACCCCGAGCTCGGGGCACAGATCCTCGAGCACGCGAGCTTCGCCGACGTCCGCGCATGGGTCGGCGCCCATCACGAGCGCCCCGATGGACGCGGTTATCCGCTCGGTCTCCGCGGCGAGGCGCTGCCCCTGGAGGCGCGGATCCTCGCCGTGGCCGACGCCTACGAGGCGATGACGAGCGATCGCGCCTACCGTTCTTCGATCGGTCAGGCAGCCGCTCGCGCGGAGCTCGAGCGCTGCGCTCGGAGCCAGTTCGATCCGCTCGTCGTCAAGGCGTTTCTCGCATGTCTCGAGCGCGAGTCCGATCGCGCCAATGCGATGCTGTCGCACGCCTGACCGCGCGCGCGGCGGCACATCGTGTTCGCGATCACCACCTCGGAGGCGCCGGAGGGCTGAAGGCCACCAGGGCGCGGCACGGAGAGGGCGGGATTCGAACCCGCGATGGAGTTTAACCCCCATACTCGCTTAGCGGCTCCGGGCTGTCGTCGTCTGCTGCGGTCAGTCTCGAAATCATGCTGGATCGGCGATTTCCCTGACCAGCCAGCGATTCTGCTGCTCTCCACTGCAGTCTGTCGCTTCCACGTCGCTTCCATGAGTCGAAGGGTTGATCAGCCCTGCAAGTCGTCCATGCGGCAGCCAGGAGTTGCTCGCTTCGACCACTCAACACTTCTGGTTCCGTGGTGCAAAGGGAGTGCCCAACGCCCAGCCAAGATGGTTGCTCCCACCGGCAGCCGAAACGCTGTGGTAGTCGGCGACGACTGCCTGCAGCTACGGTACGTCCCTCAAGCTGGTGATACTCGCGCTCGCGCGACCCTGCCCATTCGCGTTCGTGGCGATCAGTGTCAGCGTGGCCGACTCCTTTGCCTTGCTCTCGAGGCCGCTGATCGCACCGTTCGGGAGCTTCAGGACGAGCGTCTTTCCCGCCCCGGCGGCGAGCGCACTGCTCACCGGCCCCAGGTCGAAGCTCTTGGTTTTCTGCTTGCCGTGTTTGGGCTTCTTGCCCACGAGCTCGGTGAGCACCCCGGTCAGCCTGACCGAGACCGCCTGATTGCACGTTGCTGTCAGCGACAGCGTTCCGACGGACGCATTCGACTTGTGTCCCTTCTTCGGCTTCGGCTTGGCCAGCAGGACGGTGTTGCTCAGGGGCTTGAGCGTGCAGCTCGGCGAGACCGGCGCCTTGCCAGACGTGGTTGTGACACTTGTTTCGGTGCTCGTGCTCCCGGTGCTCGTACTCGTTGTGCTTGTGCTGGTCGTGCTTGTGCTCCTCGTGCTCGTGCTCCCGAGGAACGTGAACCGATCGGCTGAGCTGACCGTGCTGCCACCGGCCGGGGTATCGACGACTACGTCAACGGTGCTTGGCTGCTCGGCGGGCGTGGTGACCTGCAGCTGGGTGTCGGACTCGACGTCCAGTGCACTGCCTGGGATCCCGCCGAACCCGACGACGGTCGCGCCAGTGAAGCCGGTCCCCTGCACGGTCACGACCGTGCCGCCGGCTTCGGGGCCCTGTGTGACGTTCAGCCCGGTCACGGTCGGTGGCGAGCCGTAATAGAACTCATCGGCGGTGGAGATGTCGCTGCTACCACCGGCGGTCTTCACGACGACGTCCGCCATTCCGCTGCCGGCCGGGGAGACGGCTGTCAGCGTCTGCGGTGACTCGTAGGTGACATCGGTCGCCGGCACGCTACCGAAGGTGACCGTGCTGGCCGGGGTGAACCCGGTCCCGAGAATCGTGACCGGTGTGCCGCCAGCCGCCGGGCCACCGGTCGTGGAGATGCTGTCGACCGCGGGCTGCGGGGCGGGCGCCTCGTTCGCGCACGCCATCGTGACCACCAGCCCGAGCTGCGGCGGCGGCACCGGGTAGGGGCCGATCGTGGCGGTGTCGTCACCGGGGTCGGCGGCGGAGGTGCAGTTCGCGGCGGTCGCCTGGATGTCGTAGTAGCCGGAGTAGACTTCCCAGTCGAAGGCGCCGTCGGACCCGGTCGTCTCCGGGTTGACGGCGGGCAGGATCCCGGGCTCGCTGGGGTCGAGCGCGGTGAACGGCCCGGCCCACACATCCGAGCGCAGGATCGTCACGGTCGCGCCGCTGATCGGATTGCCGTTCGTGTCGAGCACGTTGCCGCCCGGATCGATATAGACGTTGGGGCTGAAACCACCACCCCCACCGCCACCACCGGGCGGGGGGGGTTTAGGCGGTGGCGGTGGTTTTTTGCATTCCGGGAGCGCGGCGTGGATTGCGGCACTGATGAGGTGGCTGACGATGTTGTTGACGACGTAGTTGAGCGCCAGTGGCGTCACGGCGTACAGCACCAGCAATGCGGGACCGGTCTCGAACAGCGACGCCGTCTCGGCGGCAAGGACCTCGGGCAGGAGCGCGTCGACGAGCCCGTCCACATACGGCGTGAGGGCCAGGTCGATCGCGGCGGCGAGCGCGTTCTGGTTCGTTTCGCACGTGGGGTACGCTTCGGCTATCGCCAGGTCAGCGGTGTCCTCGATGGCGTTGACTTTGCTGTAGATCTGCGGTGCGTACTGGTACACGAACTGCATCGCGATCGCCGCCAGGCCGCCCCCCGGCGGGATCCCGTCCGGGCGCACCACTCCCGCCACCGCGGGTGCCGCGGGCGTGTTGAGCCGGAACTCGAGCGGTTGGCCGCGCAGCCGCCGGTCGATCACCGTGGTAATCGACCGCGCCATCGCCGCTGTCACCGGCTTGTAGGTCACCGCCGCGCCGGTGGCCGGTGGGCCGGCGTCGTGCTCCGCGACCCTCGCGTTGCGCTTGGCGAGTGCCGCGTTGGCACCTGAGCTGTATGTGAACTGATCGGCCGCGCTCGCCGGGGTCGTGCCCCCGAATCGCGTTTGCACGGTGATGTCCTGAGTTCCGGTCCCCGGCGGGCTGAGCGCCTCCAATTCGGTGTCGGAGAGCACATAGAACGACGGTGCGGCCGTCTGACCGAACATCACCTCCGTCGCTGACGACAGTCCGTTGCCGTCGACGATCACCCAGGTACCGCCGGCCGCCGGCCCGCTCGACGGAGCGACCGAGTCGACCGACTGATAGGTGTACTGGTCAACGACGGTACCGCCGCTCGGCGCACTGCCGCCAAACACGGTCACCGCGACCGTCCCGGTCCCAGCCGGAGCGACGGCCTGGATCGCGTCGTCGGAGAGCACCGTGAAGCTGCTCGCCGGGGTGCTGCCGAAGTCGACCCCGGTCGTGCCGGTGAACCCCGAACCGGTCAGCGTCACCGTTGTCCCGCCGTTCGCCGGCCCTACGCTGGGCACCAGCGCGCTGGCCGGCGGCGGGCAGTCGACCGCACTCGTGATCTCCGCCGGGCCGTGGATGGGAAACTGCGGCGGCAGTTCGCCCGAGTAGATCCCCGGCGAGGTCTGCGGAAGCACGGTGACGTCTGAGGTGTATTCGTCGCCGAACACAGAACGCCCGATCGTCGTGACCGTCGCCAGGCCGTTCGCGCAGCCCGTCACGCTCGCGGGTGTCGGATCGACATCCACCAGCAGGGGCGCTTCGTACGGATAGATCGGAGCCAGTTCAACGCCTTCGAGTTTGTCGACCTCGGCGACAACCAGCGAGACGCCGCTGAGGCCCGTCGACGGGATCGAGATGGGGTCGGTCGCCGAGCTCGCCCGCGGTGGGAGCGGGTAGGCGGTGAAGACCATCGAGGTGCCAGCGAGCGCGTCGATGGTGAACGAACCCGACGATGTCGTCGTCGCTGTGTAGCACAGCCCGCCGGAGACCAGGCAGGCGTCGACGACCACGCCGCCCACGCCTTCAACCGGCGGACCGGGCTCGGTTACGGTGCCGGTGACGGTCACCGGATTCGTCGAAACGAAGAACGGGCCGGCGGTGGCCAACCCCGCGGCGTCGGTCGCCGTCACCGAGTAGCTGAAGCTCGTCGTCCCGGCGGGAACGGTGCCGCTGAGCTCGCCCGAGGTCGGGTTGATCGCCAGCCATTGCGGGGCGCCCGCTGCCAGCGCGTATGCCGACGCGGGCTGCGCGGCGAACGTGTAGTCGAGCGCCACGCCCACCGCGACGTCCAGCGGCGGGCCAGCAGCCGTGAACACCGGTGGTGAAACTGCTTGCAGCGCGACGGTGGCGAGCGGGTCGGCGGCGTTGTCTGGGATCTGAAGGGTGGCGCTGCTCGTACCGCTGGTCGCGGTCGTGGTGAGCGAGATCTTGCAGCTGTGCCCGGAAGCAAGGTTTGCCGAAGCGCATTCGTCTGATTCGATCTGGAAGGCGGTCTGCTGCGCGCCGCTCAGCGTCGGCGTACCGATCGACAGCGTGCTCGGGCCCGGGTCGGTGACCGTGACCGTTTGCGCCGCTCTGCTGCCGTCGCCGAAGCTCAGCGTCGTGGGCGTGAGTGTCGGGGTCGGGGCTACCCCGGTCCCGGTCAGCGTCACCGCCTGCGGGCTGCCGGCGGCGCTGTCGCTGATGCTCAAGGACGCCGAGTAGGAGCCGACGCTCGCCGGCGCGAACGCGACGGTCACGGCGCACGCCGCTCCTGCCCCGATGCTCTGGCCGGAGCAGCTGTCGCCGGTCACCGTGTAGTCACCGGCGTCGGCCCCCGTGAGCTCGACCGCTGAGATCGCAAGCGGCGAGCCGCCCGAGTTGGTGACGGTCACCCGCTGCGCCGGCGAGGTGTCACCGGCCGTCTCGTCGCCAAACGGAACGGGAGAAGGGCTCGCGGTCACCGACGGCTGTGCGCTAGCACCGATGCGACGGATCCGATCGTTGCCGCTGTCGGCGATCAGCACGTTGCCGGCGCCGTCGGGGGCCAGACCACCACCACCGCCTTCCCAGTCGAACGCGGCGTCGACCGCCGGACCACCGTCGCCGGAGAACCCGAATGAGCCGTCGCCGGCGATTGTGTAGATGTCGCCGGCGGTCGTGCTCGACAGCCCGTCGACGCAATTGCTGGCGCAGTTGCTCGCGGCGATGAGGCGCACTCGCAAATGGACGCTGTCGGTCACCAACACGTCGCCGGCGCTGTCAACCGCCACCCAGGTCGGGTAGAAGAGGCCAGCACTGGTGGCCGGTCCGCCGTCGCCGGAGAACCCCGATGAGCCGTCACCGGCGATCGTGTAGATGTCGCCGCGTGTGAGTGTGCCGATACCGTACGGGCAGCTGGCGCTGCAGCTTTGCGCGGCGATCACGCGGACGAGGTCATCGCCCTCGTCGCCGACGACGAGGTTCCCGGAGGCATCGACGGCGATCCCCCTCGGCGAGGACAGCGCGGCATCTGTGGCCGGGTAACCGGTGGCAGAGCTCCCTTCGCTGCCGCCTCCGGCAATTGTGTAGATGTCGCCCTCGGTCATCGCGCTGAGACCGTACTGACAGCCGCTTGAGCAGTCCTTGCTCGCAACGAGACGGATCCGGTCGTTGAGGTCGTCGGCGATCAGCACATCGCCCTCGCTGTCGAGCGCGAGACCCTCCGGGAACGCCATCCCGGCCTTGAGTGCCGGACCGCCGTCCCCGGAATAGACGCTGCCGCTGTCGCCGGCGAGCGCGTAGACGTCGCCCGCGGTCATCACGCTCAATCCATACGGGCAGGCGCTGGAACAGCTCCGGGCGGCGACCACCTGCACCAAGTCATAGCCGGTATTGCTGAGGAGCACGTCGCCGGCGCTATCGAAGAGGACGCCGCCGGGTTCGCTGAGCGCCACGCTCGTTGCCGGCACCGCGGTGTCCGGGAACAGCGCGGTACCACCGCCCGCGATCGTGTAGATCGCACCCGCGGTAGTCGACGCCAACCCGAACGGGCAGGCGCTGGAGCAGTCCTGCGCGGCGATCCAGCGGACCCGGTTGTTGTAACTGTCGCTGATCGCCAAGTCCCCAACAGCGTCGACGGCGACATCCTCCGGTGTGTGCAACTCGGCCTCGGTCGCGGGGCCGCCGTCGCCGGAGAACAGACTCGCGCCATCACCGGCGATCGAGTAGATCGATCCCTGGCTGAGCTCGGGCTGGCCGAACGCGCAATCGGTCAAGCACGCTTGCGACGCGACCAGTCGGACCAGATCGTTGCCGCTGTCGCCGATCAACAGGTCACCGGCACTGTCAACCGCCAGCGCGTTCGGCAGATCGAGCCCGCCATCGAGCGCAGGCTCGCCGTCGGCCACGGAGTCCCCGCCCGCGGCGACCGTGCTGATTACACCTGCGGAGTCGACGAGCTGGACGCGCGCGTTTTGGGTGTCGGCAATCAGTAGATCGCCGCTGTCGTTGACGGTGACCGCCTCGGGCCCGCGCAGCTCGGCGGCGGTTGCGGGACCGCCATCACCGGACTCGCCGGCCGTGCCGTTCCCAGCCACTGCGTATATGTCACCCGCGACGGTTGCCGCCAACCCGTACGGACAGCTGCTCGAGCAGTTGGCAACCGCCACCAGTTGCACCTCGTTGGCGCCGGCGTCGGCGATCAGCAGGTCGCCGGCGCTGTCCAGCGCGATCCCGCCGAGTTGCTCCAGGTCCGCAGCCGTGGCGGGGCCACCAGCGCCGGAGTTCCCATACGTGCCGCTGCCCGCCACCGGATAGATGTCACCGGCGGTCATCGCCGCTAGTCCGTAGGGACAGTCGCTGGAGCAATCAGCGGCTGCGACGAGCTGCACCTGGGAGCCCTCGCCGATCAGCACGTTCCCGGCCGCGTCGACGGCCAGCGCCTCAGGAGCAACCGCCACTGCCGTCGCGGGGCCACCGTCGCCGGCCTGGGCGCCACCAAACAGGTCGCCTTGCCCGTCGCCGGCGATCGGGTAGATCGATCCCTGCGTCATCGTGTGCAAGCCGTACGGACAGTCGCTGGAGCAGCTCTCGGCAGCCACCAGTTGCACATATTCGAACTCGCCGATCAGCAGGTCGCCGCTGGGATCGACCGCGACCGCAGCGGGTGCCTCGAGCTCAGCGTTCGTGGCCGGTCCGTCCCCGCCGGAGAGCCCATCCAAGCCATCGCCCGCAACAACCGTCTCCTGCCCACTCGGCCCGACCTCACGGACAGCGTTGACGGAGCTATCCGCCACATACAGCGACGTCCCGCCAGACGCCACGGCAATTGCCGCCGGTACCTGTGCCGTTTCCAGGGCGGGACCCGAGCCAACCGGGTCACCAGCGACCGTCGAGATCGTGCCGGCCGTGCCGGCGGCGAATGCGGCGCCCGGAGCAACGGACACGAACGCGGCGACCGCGAGCACAGCCCCGACACGGCACAAGACTCTCCGCCGGGCCGTCAACCCAGTGCGAAACCCAGCCGCACCGGCCCATGCAACACCTCCAGTCACGGCAACTCCTAGACCGTGCACCACCGCGGTAGCGGCCGCGATCGGCTGCGGATGACCGCCAACCATTCGCAATGCCATCCGCGTGCCCCCTTTCAGCCGCCGGGACGGTCCGGACCTGATCCTCAGCGGTAGCAGTCAAAGACCCGCCGAAACCCTACCAAGGCCAACCGCAAAGGTCACCAGCGCAGACACCTAACGTGCTGAGCGCCGCCGAGCGAGCCCGACAGGCGCGGCGCTTCGGCCGCGAGGCTTCTCGCAAAAGCCCAGTGTTTATGCGGCTTCAGCAAAAACGGAGAGGGCGGGATTCGAACCCGCGATGGAGTTTAACCCCCATACTCGCTTAGCAGGCGAGTGCCTTCAGCCACTCGGCCACCTCTCCCTGGGATCGCGTCGGTCAGTGTAAAGCTTGCCGGTCCCTGCGCGTAAAGTCGGGCCCACCCCGCAGTGGCGCGGATAAAACGGAGGGGGAGGGATTCGAACCCTCGAGACGAGGTTCGCCCGTCCGCTGGTTTTCAAGACCAGTGCATTCAACCGCTCTGCCACCCCTCCACGGGGACTTATCAAGGCTAGTAGATCGACGTCGTCCTAGAGCTATTCCGGGCCCGCGGGTCCGTGACTGGCCCAGGTCTACAAGTCCGCGAGGTCAGAACTGTACCCAGTCGCGCCCGCCGTCAAGGGTGCGATCGCCTTCGCCGTAGCCAATCGCAGCGCTGACAAAGTCCTCGGGTTCGGGGGTCTGGTTGAGGTCGATGCGCTGCCAGGTCTTTCCCGCGTCAGTGCTGCGCAGAATCGCTGACCCGGTGTCGATGGACCTGCCTTGGACGATCCAGACGTTCTCATAACCCTGCGAGGCGAGTGCGGAGGACCAGGCGAGGCTGAGCTTCTTATCGCGCTGCCATGTACGTCCTCCATCCACAGTTTCCATCAGATCGCCCCGAGCTCCTGGCACGCGATAGACGCCGAACCCGTGCTGCGCGGTAAGCATCACGAAGCCGCGCAGGTTCCTGTGGGCTTCGCCGATGAATGTCCAGCTGGCTCCGCCATCGCGGGTCGTGTAGAAGCGGCCGAGCTGGTCCCCGAGCAGCCCGTCGGATGGGCTCGTGAACGACACCGTCCACAAGTTGGCCACTCCGTCGGGCAGGTTGACGCGGCGCCAGCTCGCACCGTCGTCGTCTGAGCGCATCAGATGCACAGGCACGACGCCCCTACTGGTGGTTTCACCGGCGTAGAGGACCGTCTTCGACGCACGCACGAGTTCCTCCAGATCGCTCCGCCGGTCGAGCACACGCCAGCTACGCCCGCCGTCGCGGGTTACGAGTATCGACGAGCCGCCGAGCATGCTCGGGTCAGCGTTGCCGATCCCGATCCCGTCCTGCGGTGTCGAGAAGCTGACTTCGCTGGGCCGGGGGAGCGCGCTCGGGTAGATGGTCTGCCAGTGGCGGCCGTCGTCGGCGGAATACAGAAGCGACCCGTTGAACAGCAGCGCCGCCAGCCCATGGGCGCCCACCCACTGAGAGGACACGACCGAGGTGGTGTCGTCTGTGAACAGCAGGGACCGCCACCGCCGGGCGCCGTCGTCGGTGCTCGACAGGCCGCCGCGATCGGTCGTTAGCAGGCCATGCTCGGTATCTGAGAAGGAGATACTGGTCATGTAGCCGACGATCGGAAGCCGCGCGGAGCTGACGCGCTCCCAGCTGTGTCCGCCATCGTGGGTCACATACAGGGGCTTCATCTGCTCACCCGCGCCCGGCTGGGTGCCGCAGCCGTCAAAGCCGAGCGTCGTGGTCACACGGCTGAGGGATGCCCCAGCGAACGCGAAGCCTCCGTTCTCGCACGGCACTATCAGCTTGTGCAAGGTGCGTCCGCCGTCGTCAGTCGCCCAAACGACGTAGGTCGGGCGTGTTTCTTCTTCTTCGCTCTTGGCGGCGCGCAAGTGGGTTTCGGTGATCCAGCCATGCGACGGATCAGCGAAGGACAGCGTGCCCGATACCCTGTGGATGGCTCGCCACTGCAGGCCGGCGTCATCGGTCCGCCACAGCGAGGAGTTGGTCGTTGCGAACGCGGTGCGGGTCGACACGACGTCGATGTCGATCAGCGGCAGATGCCGCTCAAAGTCCCATGAGCGCCCGCCGTCGTCGCTGATCATCAGATCGCCGCCCAGCGTGACCATCACCGCGCGACGCGGGTCAAAGAAGCCAAACGCCGTGGGCTTATCCGGCACTTGCGGCGGGTCGGTCTCGACCTGCACGTGACCCTGGATCGTCGAGGTCACCGTGCCGTCGGGCGCCTGCGTCCCACATCCGGCAACGGCGAGGGCGCTCAGGCAGGCAAGCGCGACAAGCTTCAGCCGCCTGGAGGTAGGGGCAGACAAATAGACGCCCAGGGTACGAATAGTGGAAGGGTAGCCTGGGGGGGGTCTCGGGGAACGTGGGGGGAACGTAATCGGCAAAACGTGGCGTTTGCTGACGCGGCGAGATTGCGCTTTCTGGCGTCGGTCGAGGCTAGTTTGCCCCTGCTAATAAGCCTACTTTGGTGTGAGCGTCAGAGACCTGACACCGCCACCGGAGCCGCGCCACCGAGTACCCGCCCGGAGGCGTCGAGCGCCTCCACGGTGACGAACTTGCCGGAGGCGCCAGCGGGCAAGGGGATCGCCGTCTCAAAGCCGCTGCGCGCGGACTGCGCAACCGGCTTCAGGCTGCGTGATGTGGCGCCCACGAACACCCGCCAGCTCGCGACGAGCGTGGCGCCGTTCCAGCTCGCGTAGACGGTCCCCGCACCATGGGCGGCCACCACGGCGAGTGCCGGGCGGGTGAAGGGGGTGCCCGTCCAGGGGAAGCGCAGGTCCCGATAGGACTGATCGCCGGCCGGTAAGTGCGCGTCGAACAGCAGCTGGCCGCTGGGGCTGAACTCGGAGAAGTCGGGAACTTCCCCCCATCCCACGAACCAGTCGCCGTTCACCTGCGCCTGGATGTCGCCCTGACTCTGCGTCAGGATCGGCGGCGGGTGGGTGAACTGGCTGACGAGCGTCGCGGTCTTGCCCTGCGGTTCGAGGCTCACGACGATCCCGCGTGACTGGCTGTGCACCGTCGGAGAGGCTCCGTTGTCGAAGATGCTGAACGTGCCGTTCGCGAGCTCTCGCGGGTCATGCTGCCAGGCGGTCGCGGTTTCGGGTCCCATCGTAAAGCTCGAGTGCTTGCCCCCCAATTGCCAGTTGATCTGGCCAGTCAGGGGGTCGAGGTCGTATGCCGTCCAGGTATTCCGCGCGGAGATCAAGAGGCTCCCGTCCTGATCCAGGTTGATCGAGTTGATGTGAAAGAAGTCGAACGGGAACTCTGTGCTGCTGGTATTCGCGGGCGCGTAGGATTCGGCGAGCGCGACGTGATCGAGGCTCGTCCACTGGTACATCACGAGCCCCGTCCGCACGTCGATCTCCTGGAAGGTACCGTCGGTCACGGCCCCCTCCGCGGAGCCGCCGACCTTCGAGAGGTTGCAGTAGATCGGGTCATACGCCGTGATCAGCGCCGTGCCCTGCGGCGTCAGCTGGAACTCGTGGAGATCGGCCTGCAGACCATTCCCCGCTTTCACGCGCGCGATCTCCGCGTATGCGCTGTCGATGATCACGTCTTCGCCCAGCCCGAACCCATGCACCGAGATGTCGCCCTGCCACCATGTAAGCACCGGTTTGCCCGCGTATTCCTGCACTCGGAGGTTGGTGGCCGCGGTATGCGTGGGCAGTGCTTTGAACCAGATCAACCCGCCGCTCGGGTCGAGGATCATCAGCCCGCTCTGCCCTGGGCCGGAATATGGCGCCACGAACATATCGCCGGGAGCGACGGCTGGAGAACTCGCGGTGACCGTGACCGTCGGCGGGCGCAGGTCCGGGCGGGAGCGGAATACCTGGACCTCGCTGGAGCTCGCGTTGTGGATCGTCTCAGGCGTGGTCGTGAGCGGGTCCTGATAGGCGATCGTGAAGCTGTCGAGCAACGGCTGCATGGCGCCGCCTGTGCGCACCTCGGCGCTGACCGTGACGGTCTCGCCCTGCGCGAAGGGCCTGCTCGGCAGGAAGCTCGCGCCGTCACCCTCCGAGTAGCCCTCGAATCGCCCCGTGTGCGCGCCGGTGCGCGAGCCGACGACGCTGATTAGGCTAAGGTCGCCTTTAGGAGCACCCAGGAAGCTGATCTGCGTCTGCGGCGAGGCGTCGCGACTTCCCGGCAGCGGGGAAACCGTCACAGATCCAGCAAGCGTCGCGGAGGTATTCAATGTCGTTGGTTCGCAATCCGGAGCGGCCCCGGCCGCATGGGCAGAAGCCGAGCCGGCCGCATGAGAGGGCTGAGCCGCAAAGGCGCCCGCAGAGGCGAGCGCCAGCCCCAGCACCGCCGTCAAGCCAAGGATTCGCACGCGCACCGCAGGCATGAAACCAGATCAGAAGACCGACAGGCGCACCTTCCTGAAGCGCGGCGCGATCGCCGGCAGCCTGCTGACGGGCACGGGCGCCGCGATCGCCGGTTGCGGCAGCACAAGTGACGGGGCGCCGACGCGGCCGAGCGGAGCCCCCGTCGCCCAACCGGCACAGCGCGTCGCACCGCTGACCGCGGCCGTACGGCGGCCGAACATCCTCGTGATCATGGTCGACCAGCTGCGCTTCCCGCAGTGGTTCGGCCCGGTCCCCGGGCGCGGCGTGAGCCTGCCCCCGAACCTCCAGCGCCTGCGTCAGGGGGCGATCTCCTTCGGCCGGCACTACACCGTCTCGAACGACTGCACGCCCTCCCGCTCGGCGATGCTGACCGGCCTGTACACCCATCAGACGGGCTGCATGATCACAGGGGGCAGCACCTTGGATCCAGGCTTTCCCACCTGGGGAACGATGCTACGTGAACACGGCTACCACACCTCGTGGTACGGCAAGTGGCATCTCACCCATCACGACAACAAGTGGACCCGGGCCACAGGCAGGCCATACCTCGAGGATTACGGCTTCTCGGGAGGCACCTACCCATCCCCCGACGGCGGCCCCGGCCAGGGCTTTAGGGTGGACCCCGAAATCGCGCGCCAGTTCGAGCACTGGTTCGCCCACGAGGGCGGCGGCGAGCCCTGGTGTACCACAGTCTCGTTTGTCAACCCGCACGACATCGCATGGTGGTACAAGTGGACCGATCGCGTCCCGGCCGAGGCGCAGGCGCCGAGTGAGATCGGGCGCATGCCACCCAACTTCGAGACGCCGGAGCTGCTGATCGAGCGCAACAAGCCGCTCCTGCAACGCACCTTCCAGGACACCGCCGCCGCCTCATTCGGGCCCGTCCCCTTCACGGGGCCTGAAGCGAGCAGCAAATGGCTGGAATTCCTCGATCTCTATATGAAGATCCAGCTCGGGGTGGACGATCACATCGGCCGCGTCCTGCAAACACTCGAGCGCCGTCCGGAGGTGGCGGAAAACACGGTGATCGTCTTCACCTCCGATCACGGCGAGTACGGCGGCTCCCACGGGCTGCGGGGCAAGGGGGCGTCCGCCTACGAGGAGGGCATCCGCGTCCCGCTGCTCGTCAAGGATCCCCGTGACGTACTCACCAGCTCCCCCGAGCGCGTGCGCGAGCAGCTCACCTCAAGCGTCGACCTCGCGCCGCTGCTACTTACGATCGCCAGCGGATCTGAGGATTGGCGTCGCGAACCCCACTACTCCCACATCGCCGGCCGGGCCGACCTCGCCGGAATCCTCGCCGACCCCACCGCACCGGGGCGCCCCTACGTGCTGCACGCAACCGACGAGACCGTGACCGAGTTCGCGATCGAGCCCTACGCGGCCGATGCGCCGCTGCACGTAGTCGCGCTGCGCACGCCCGCCGCGAAGCTCGCGACGTACACGAACTGGCCGGCGGAGGGCATCGAACCGCTCTCCCGGGGAGAGGAACACGAGCTGTATGACTACAGCACCCACAGTGGACGCCTGGAGCTCCACAACAGCGCCTCACAGAGCGCGCTGGAGGAGCCGCTGCGCGCCGAACTGGAGAGTGCCTTCCGGGACGAGCTGCGGCGCCCGCTGCCGCCACACCTGACCGCAGCGCACGCGCGCGGCTTCGCCGACTACTTCTCCACCGCCCGGAACGCCGCCGCCGCGGCGGCCGCGCGGCGCAAAGTCCGCTCCGAACGCGAAGTTGGGCCGCTCGAAGCGCAGGCGCCAGGCGGGCGGATCGGACCGGGCGGGGGAACAGTCGACCCGGGAGCGGGAACGGTAGATCCGGGAGGACGGACGGTGGGTCGGTAGCTGGATGGCCGGACCGGGCGGGCTACCCTTTCACCGTCGCTGAAACGCCGATCGCCGCGCCAGCGCTGTTGAGCGCCTGCACCGCCACGTAATGTCCGCTCACCGACCCGGGAATCGCAATCGCCGTCTCAAAACCGCGCTTCGGCGCGGCCGCCACCGGCGCCAGGGCCTCGGGCGAAGATCCCGCGAGCACCCGCCAGGAGGCGACTTCCGTCGCCCCATTCCAGCTTGCGTAGACAGTTGCGGGTGACCCACTCGGCGCCGGCACGACCGCCAGCGCCGGCGGTTGCGCCGGCTGTCCGGCCCACGGCAGCGCGTAGGTCCGGTAGGACTCCCAGTCCGGCGGCAGATGGGCGTTGAACAGCACCTGCCCGGCCGGCGTGACCTCCGAGAGGTAGCCGGCCTGGCCCCAGCCCACCATCCAGTCGCCGTTCTGCAGCGCCTGCACGTTGCCCTGGCTGCCGGCGACGAGCGGGTTCTGATGTTCGTAGCTGCGCACGAGCGTCGCCGTCATGCTCGTCGAGTCGAGCGTCAGTTCGATCGCGCGCGACTGCGGGTGCACGGCGGGGAACGCACCGTTGTCGAAGAACGTGATCGCGCCGTCGGGCTGCTGGCGCGCGTCGTGCTGCCACGCGGTGGCAGCTCCCGGCCCCAGCTTGAAGCTCGAGTGCTTGCCGCCCAGCTCCCAGCGCACCTGACCGGTTTTCTGCTCGACGTCGTAGGCGGCCCAGGTGTTGCGCGAGTCAACCAGCAGATCGCCGTCCGACTCCGTGTCGATCGAGTTGATGTGGAAGTAGTCGTACGGTTCGCTCTTGCTCGCCGGCGCGGCCGAGGCGTAGGAATTCGTCAGAGACACATGGTCGAGGGAGTGCCACTCGTACATGACCAGCCCCGTCTTCAAATCGATCTCCTGCAGCAGCGTGTCCGCGACGGCGCCATCCTTGGGGCCACCGACCGATGAGAGGTTGCAGTCGATCGCGTCGTACACGGTGATCCACGCCGTCCCCTGCGGGGTGATCTGGAATTCGTGCAGGTCCGGTTGGTAGCCGTTGCCGGCGCGAATGACCGCGATCGTCTGATAGGAGCTGTTCGCGATCACCTCGCCCGCCGTCTTCGATCCGTCGGCGATCAGGGGGTCCTGCCACCAGGTGAGCACGGGCTTGCCTTCGTACTGCTGCACGCGAAAGTCCGCAGCGCGTGTGCCGGCGGGAGAGAGCGACTTGAACCAGATGAGGTTGCCGTGTTCGTCGAGGATCATCGGCCCGTACTGACCGATCCCGGAATATGGGGCGAGGAACAGGTCACCGCCCGTCGCCGTCTGCGCCTTGGCGGACACCGTCACATCGGGCGGGCGCAGTTCCGGGCGCGATTGAAAGCTCTGATATTCCTTCGGCGCAGGCGCCGGCGCGGAGCTCGGGGTCGTGCTCTCGGTGACGTCTGCGGACCCCGGGTCATCGGGTACGGCCACGGTGAAGCTCCAGGCGAACGGGGTGCTCTTGCCGGCTTCGCTCAGCACGGCGTGTACGGTCACGAGCTCGCCGGGATCGAACGGCTTCACCGGCACGAAGCTCGCTCCATCACCCTGGGAGTAGGCAACGAGGCGGCCGGGATGCGCGCCACTGCGCGAGCCCGCAACAAGGACTCGAGACAACGCGCCCGCAGGGACACCGAGGAAGCTGACCTGAACTGTGGTTGAGGCGTCTCTGACGCCGGGGCCGGGCGAGACCGTCACGCGCGCGCCGGCGAGCGCGGCGGAGACGTTCAGCGTCCGCGGCACGCAGCTCGGGGCCGGCGGACCGCCCGTTGCGTTGGCGATGCTCGCACCGTTCCCGCCGGCGCCCGCGCATCCCGAGGCGAGCACCGCGACGCCAAACGTCGCCGCAAGACCGGCCGACAACGCGCGCACGATCAGGCGGTGCAGATGGACGGGCACGGGTGGGCTGGCACTAAGCCTTGACTGTGTGCGAGGTGGCGAGCACCGCGCCACTTGCGTCGAGCGCCTGCACAGCGACGTACGTCGCACTCGCCGGCACCGAGATCGTGGTCTGGAAACCCGTCTTCGGCGCGCTTGAGATCGGTGCGAGCGTCGTCGCCGAGGCGCCCCCGAGCACCTGCCAGGAGGCGACGTTCGTGGCGCCGTTCCAACTGACCGCGACCGAGGAGCCGCTCATCGCAACCGACGGCACGCCCGGCGCCTGCCCGCTCCAAGAATCGATGTAGGCGCGGAAGCTCTGCACGTTCTTGCCGAGCGTCCCGTCGAGCAAGACATGGCCGGAGGGGCCGTACTCGGTGAAGTTAGGCAGCCCGCCGTAGCCCATCAGCCAGTTGCCGGACGTGTTTTCGGCTGGGGACAGATTGAGCAGGTTGCCCTGGCTTGAGGCCAACAGCGTTTTTGAAGGGTTGGTGAACTGCTTGACGAGGGTCACCGTGCGGGTCGCCGTGTTCGGATTCAGCAGTAGGCCGCGGGACTGCTTCTCCTTCGGGGGATCCGAGCCGTTGTCGAACACCGAGATCAGCCCGCCCGGCTGCCATTCGGAGTCGTGCTGCCAGTAGAAGCGCGTGCCCGAGGAGAGCTTGAAGCTGGAATGACTGCCGCCGAGGCGCCAGACGATGGCGCCGGTGTGCATGTCGACGTCATACAGCGTCCAGGTGTTGCGGGATGACAGCAGCACATCACCCGGCTGATTTGCACCCACCCCCTCCGCCCCAATTGCCGGTCCGGGCGAGATCGAGTTGATGTGGACGTAATCCCACGGGTAGCTGGCTTTCGGCGCCGGGTTGTTCGATTCGCTGACCGGAATGTGCCCGATTGCGTGCCATTCCCACATCACCAATCCAGTCTTGATGTCGACCTCCTCCACCACAGAGTCGGTCAACACGCCGTTTGCCTCCCCATGCGCTGAGGATAGGTTCATATGAATCGGATCGAAGATGTCGATCCAGGCCGTACCCTGAGGGGTGATTTTGATCACGTGCAGGTCGGCGTGATAGCCATTGCCCGCGAAGATCGTCGCGACGTGCTGGTAGGAGCTGTTGTAGATCACGTCCTCCCCCTGGCCGAACCCGACCTCGAGAATCCTCCCCTGCCACCACGTGAGCACCGGCTTGCCTTCGTACTGCTGAACCTGGAAGTTCGTCGCGGAATCGTCCTTCGGCAGCGGGTGAAACCACACGAGGCTGCCATTCTGTTCGGAGATCATCGGTCCCGGCGAGCCCTTGCCCTGATAGGGCGCCTGAAACAGATCGCCGGGGCTCGCGCCTGCCTTGGCGGGGGTCGTGATGCTGAGAGTCGAGGGAGTCAGTTCCGGGGCGGAGCTGTAGTGCTGGATCGCGTTTGGGTTACCTGGGTTGATCGGGAACTGGGTCTGGCTGACCGTGTCCTGGTTGGCGATCGTGAAGCTGGTGCTGATCGTCTGCGTCACCCCGCCGGAGTCCACGCGAGCGTGGACGCTCACGCGCTCTCCGGTCTGGAAGGGATGAGACGGCAGGAAGCTCTCGCCGGTCCCGGTCGAGTAGGCCCGCAGGCTTCCCCCGTGATTGCCGCTGCGCGAACCGAGCACGTGCACATCTGACACCTGGGTGCCCGCCGCGCCGAGGAAGCTGATCTGGGTCTGGGGGGAGGCGTCCGGGGTGTCCGGCAGCGGCGAGACGGTCACCGCGCCTGAGGCGGCGGCGCCCACGGCCGAGTCGGCGTCGAGCACGTCGGAGGTAGCCGAGGACGTGCCGCCACACGCGCACAGTGCGATCGCGGCCCCCACCGCCGCGAACACGGCCCCGGTCGAGCCTCGCTTGCTCATCGGATCGCTTCCCCCGCGTGCGCGTCTGTGGCGAGGATCGTCTTGAACTTGGTCACCATCGGGGCGCAGTCTAGTCACCCATCTATCGTGAAGAGCCGGGAAGCTCCGATCACCCGACCGTCGGCGTCTAGCGCCTGGACCTCGAAGCTCCTGTAGCTCGTTTGCACTCCGATCGCCGTCTCAAACCCGGACTTTGCGGCGCTCGCCACCGCCGTCATCCGACCGGCGCCGGCCGCGGCCAGGACCCTCCAGGACACGACCCGGGTGGCGCCGTTCCAGCTCGCGTACACCGTGGTGTTGTTGCCCGTCTGGCGGGCGGCGCCCGCGGGCGAGGAAAGGGGTAGACCGACCCATTGCTCCAGGGTCGACCGGTAGCTCAGGTCGGAACCGGGGAAGCTCCCTTCCAGCAGCAGCCTGCCCGACGGGCTGTACTCCGAGAGGTACGGTTCTGAGCCCCAGCCGACGAACGTGTTGCCGTTCTGAAGCGGCTGCGTATCCCCCATGTATTCGGTTTCGAACTTGCCGCCGGCAGGGTACTGGGCCACGAGCGTCGCGGTATGCGCAGCCTGGTCGAGCTTCAGCACAAGCCCACGAGATGGCCCGGTCGCCGGGACGGAGGTGCCGCCGCCGGTGAGCTGACAGCAATGATCGTCAAACATGGTGACGGTCGAGCCGTCGGACTCCAGCTTGACATCGTGCTGCCACTGGAAGGCGGCGCCCGGGCCGAACTTGAAGCTCGAGCGCTTGCCGCCGAGCGTCCATTCGATCTTGCCGGTGTCGATGTCGACCATGTAGGCGGCCCATGTGTTGCGCATCGAGACGAGGAAGCGTCCATCACCGGCCAAGTCGATCGCGTTGACGTGATAGGCGTCCCAGGGGAACCCGTTGGTCGGCACGCTGGCGTATGAGTCGCCCAGCGGGATGTGGTCGAGCGCGTCCCAGCTGCGTAGCAGCTTGCCGGTCTTCAAGTTGTACTCCTGCACCGCCGAGTCGATTAGCGCCCCGTTGTAGGCGCCGCCGTAGCTGGAGAGGTTCTTGGCGATGTTCTTGTTCGCGGTCACCCAGGCGTCTTCTCCATTGATCAAGAACTCGTGGAGGGTGAGGACCCAGCCGTTCGTCGCTTTCAGCCTCGCGACAGTCTGGTAATGCTGGTTGACCACCACGTCTTCGCCGCTCTCGGTCGAGCCGGTGTTCGTGACGACACCCTGCCACCAGGCGAGCGCCGGCTTGCCTTGATAGGTCTGCAGGCTCAGGTTGGAGGCGACGACGCTTTCGGGCACGGGCTGGAACCAAACGGGTTGCAGGTTGCGGTCTAGAATCAACGGCCCGCTCTGACCGACCAGCGGCGGATAATTGAGGTTGTAGAAGTTGGTGGTGAAAATGTAGCCGGGCGCCAGCTTGCCGGCCAGGACTGGACCGTCAATATGGAGCTTCGGTGGGTTCAGCGACGGCTCGGTGACGAAGCTGTAGGCGCCGCGGGTGGTGTATGCCCCGACCGGAGCGCCATGCGAGCCCGCGAACGCGAGGTCGACCGCGACGAAGCCGACGAGCACCGTGGCGATCGCGACCGCCAGAGCACGCGCCGCTGCGTTCTGCGCACCGGCGGGCTTGGGCAGCGCCGTGAACGTGAGGAGCGCCGCCGCCGCGGCCAGGCCGGCGCCGATCAGGTAGGCGAGCCGGAAGCCGTCGGTCAGCGCCTGCGACACCTGCTGACCGGTGCCGATCAGGTGGCTCGAGCGCTGGGTCGCGAGCGTGACCAGGACCGCCAGCCCAAGCCCGCCGCCGATCTGGCGCGAGGTGTTGACGAGGCCTGAGGCGAGCCCTGCCTGCCCCTCCTTGGCGCCCTGGGTGGCGGCGATCGTCGAGGGGACGATCGACATCGCGATCCCCGCCGCCGTGAGCAGCCCGGGAATCATGATGTACACGATCGCGCTGCCGCTGGATCCGACTTTCGCGAGCAGCAGCATCCCGGCCGTCAACATGATCAGCCCGCCGCCGAGCACCGGGCGCACGCCGAAGCGGCTCACGAGCCTGCCGGTGCGTGAGGCGACCAGCATGATCATCAGCGTCATCGGCAGGAAGATCAGGCCGGTGTGCAGCGGCGAGAGGCCCAGCACCTGCTGCAGGTAGAGCGAGCTCACGAACCACATCGGGAACAGCGACGCGCTGAACAGCAGCACGATGTTGTTGGCGATCCGCAGCGGCTTGGTCAGCTCCTTGAAGGGGATCAGCGGTTCAGACGCGAGGCGCGTCTCGATCACGCCGAACACCGCGAGCAGGGCGATGCCACCGATGATCGGGCCCAGCGCGGCAAGCGTGTCCCAACCCTTCAGGCCCGCTTCCACGACCCCGAACACGAGCACCATCTGTCCGATCGTCAGTGTCAGCGCGCCGGCGAGGTCGAAGCTTGCGCCCTCCCGCGCTCTGCGGCGCTCGCTCACGACCGCGTATGCCACGAGCGCGGTCGCAATCGCGATCGGAGGGTTGATCAGCAGCACCCAGCGCCAGGTGAGCTCCTGAGTGATGATCCCTCCGAACAGCACGCCGGCCGCCCCGCCGAGTCCGTTCATCGCCGCCCACAGGCCGATCGCGCGGTGCAGCTGCGGACCCGGAGCAAACGACGAGGTGATGATCGCCAGCGAACACGCCGCCATCAGGGCGCCGCCGAGGCCCTGCACCGCGCGCGCGACTATGAGCATCTCCCGGCCCTGTGCGGCGCCGCCGGCGAGCGAGGCGAGCCCGAACAGGAGCAGCGCCAGGACGAACATCCGACGCTGCCCGAAGTGGTCGGCGGCGCGGCCGCCGAACATCAAGAAGCCCGCGAACGTGATCGCGTAGGCGTCGACGATCCACTGCAGTTCGGGGGCGGAGAACCCGAGGTTCAACTGGATCGAGGGCAGCGCGACGTTGACGATGCTCAGGTCGAGGATCACCATGAACTGGGCCACACAACAGACAGCCAAGAGCCACGCCGAACCGGAGCCCCGCTTGTTCTCTGTCTCAGCCGGGGGCGCCTGTGTCACACCTGGGCTCGCTGTTGTCTCGGCACTCATGACGAGCTACCCAAGGGTTCGCCGTTGAGAAATAGCTGGCGGGATTGGGGTGCTCGGATTGTGGAGGTCCGCAACCGCAATTGGCCCAGCGAACGCTTGGTAGGGTGAGCGTCCGAACCCTCGCACGAGCACGATTGGAGCCCGGCCCATGAGAAGAACGCCACTGACCGCCATGCTAACGACAGCGGCCATCCTGGCGAGCGCTGTCGCGGTGGCGGGGTGCGGCAGTAAATCGGGGAGCTCCTCCTCCGCCACGCCGACGACGAGCAGCACCCCCACGACCACGACGACGACAACCACGACGCCCGCACACAAGCACAAGTCCAAACCGGCCTACTGAATCGTCGCCGGTTCATCATCACAGCGAGGCGGCGTAGCTGATCGGCTGCACCGTCTTTGAGGCGCCGAGCACATGGCCGGCCGCGTCGAGTGCCTGCACCGCCAGGTAGGCGTACTTCTCCGGCAGGGTCGTCGAGATCTCGAAGTCATTGCCGGCCGGGATCGTGGCCCGCGCCGTGAGCGACCCGGTGTGCTTGCCCGCAAGCACACGCCAGGAAGCCACTTCGGTGGCGCCGTTCCAGCTCGCATGCACGATCGTCTCTTCGCCCGTGTTGTTCAGGGCGGCGATGATCGCGGGCGGGCTCAGCGGGCGCCCGCTCCAGGGGAAGCGGTACGCGCGATAGAAGGACATATCGAACGGCAGGTGGGCGTCGAACAGCAGCGAGCCGCCGCTGGCCGCGTACTCGCTGATCGCGGGCACGCCGCCATAGCCGACGAGCGCGTTCTGATCGGAGAGCGTCTGCATGTTGCCCTGGCTTGGGGCGAGCAGCGGCGGGTTTGGATGGGTATAGGAGGAGACGAGGCGCGCTTGGAGGGTCTTGAAGTCGAGCGCGATTCGCACCCCACGCGACTGGCTGTGGATCGGTGGGTTCGAGCCGTCGTCGAAGAAGGTGACCTCGCCGCTTGAGAGGACGCGGCCGTCGTGCTGCCACGCCGTCTTCGTGCCCGGGCCCATCTTGAAAGAGCTCCTGTTACCCCCCAGTCGCCAGAGGACCTTGCCGGTGGCGCCTTGCAGCTGATAGCCAGCCCAGGTGCTGCGCGCCGAGATGAAGATGTTCCCGGATTGATTGGAGTCCCCACCCTCCACATCGATCGAGTTGAGGTGGAAGTAATCCCAAGGCGCCCCGTCCGTCGGAACTTCGACTTCGGACTCCGCCGCGCCGACGTGGTCGAGGCTGTGCCATTCCCAGCGTACGAGACCCGTCTTCATATCGATCTCCTGAATCGCCGTGTCGACGATCGCCCCGCGCGAGGAGCCTTTGATCGGGCTGAGGTCGCAACGAATCGGGTTGTACGCGGTCGTGTAGGAGATGTCGTTCGGGGCGATCTGGAAGTCATGCAGGTCCGCCTTCAGGCCGTTGCCGCCGGGAATCCGCGCGACCGTCTGGTAGTTCGAGTCCATAACGATGTCTTCGCCCTGCCCAAAGCCGAGCGAGAGCACCTTGCCCTTCCACCACGTCAAGGCGCGCCGGCCTTCGTAGGTCTGCTCGTTCAGGTCCTCCGCCGCTTCGCCCCCTGCCAACTTGTCGAACCAGACGAGCTTGCCCTGCGGCGTGTAGATCAGCGGCCCGTACTGACCGGGACCGGGACCGTTGGTCGTGAGGATGTCGCCCGCCGCGGGATCGCGGTCGGGCACGGTGACCGTCAAGACCGGGGCCTGGACGCCGGGCATCGTGTAGAAGCTCTGATAGTCGGGGGGCGCCGGGAGTGGGTTTCCGAAGGCCGGAGTGCTCGCCGTCGGATATGGAGTATCGACGCGGAATTGAAAGGCGATCGGCCTGCCGCCATTGCTCGAAACGATCATGGCGCGGACTCTCACGCGCTCGCCGGGGTCGAACGGGCTGTCCGGTACGAAGCTCGCGCCGTCGCCCTGCGAGTAGCCGTGCAGGCGGCCGGAATGATCGCCGCTGCGCTGGCCCACGACTGAGACCGCGTGGATCTGCGCGGCCGGCACGCCCAGGAAGCTGATCTGCGTGTTGGGGTTCGCCGTGTCGGTTTCCGGCGCCGGCGAGACATCCACGGGTACTCCTTCCAGCTTGGCGCTGTGATTCAGCGTGGTGGGCAGGCACGTGGGGGATTTGCCGCTTTGAGCCGAGCTGTCCGAGCCGGTTTTCCCGCAACCGCCCAGCACAATCGCGACCGCAACCCCGGCGGCGATGGCGACCAGCAGGGCGATGAGGCCGTTCCGTTTCATTCAGAGTCGACCCCTCGGGCGCCGGGACGGAGCAGAGACGCGAGTCGAGTGCGGACGATACCGGTGCAAACCGCGCGCTTGCCGCCTTGGCGCGCCAAGCGGCGCGATCTTTAGGAAGTTCTTCGCCCCCCGCAAAGTCAGTCGGCGGTTCTTGCCCCGCGAAGGTCAGTCGGTGGTGAGCTTCAGGACCAGCTTGCCCGTGTTCTCGCCTGAAAAGAGCCGCAGGAGGGTGTCGGGGAAGTTCTCCAGGCCCTCGGCGATGTCCTCACGCGAGACGAGCTTGCCGGCCGCAAACCAGCCCCCCATCTCGCGCGAGCCCTCGGCATAGCGATCGGCGTAGTCGAAGATCACAAAGCCGGTCATGCTCGCGTTGTTGACGAGCAGCGACAAATAGTTGGACGGGCCCTGCACCGCACCAGTGGCGTTGTACTGCGAGATCGCGCCACAGATGATCACGCGCGCGTGACGAGCCAAGCACGCGAGCGCGGCGTCGAGGATCTCACCGCCGACGTTGTCGAAGTAGACATCGATCCCCTTCGGAGCGTGCTCGCGCAGGCCCACGGAGACATCTCCGGCCTTGTAGTCAATCGCCGCGTCAAAGCCCAGATCCTCCACCAAGTAGCGGCACTTCTCAGCTCCGCCCGCGATCCCCACGACGCGGCAGCCCTTCAGCTTGGCGATCTGTCCCGCGACCATCCCGACCGCGCCGGCGGCGCCGGACACGACGACGGTCTCTCCCTCGGCCGGCCGGCCGATGTCGAGCAGTCCGAAGTACGCGGTCAAGCCGGGCATGCCGAGCGTGCCGAGATATACCGGCAGCGGAGCAAGCGATGCGTCGAGCTTCGTCACGGCGTTGCCATGCGCGACGGCGTACTCCTGCACGCCGAGCAGTCCGGTGACGTGGTCTCCAGGGGCGAGGTCGGGATGGTTGGAGACGAGCACTTCGCCGGCCCCGCCCGCGCGCATCGTCTCGCCGATGACCACCGGCGCGATGTAGGAGCGGGCGTCGCTCATCCAGCCGCGCATCGCGGGATCGAGCGAGATGTAGAGGATCTTGATAAGCACCTCGCCATCGCCCGGCTCGGAGACGGGCTCCTCGGTGTACTCCCAATCGCTGGGCTTGGGCAGGCCGACAGGACGGGCGGCGAGGCGGATCTGGTGGTTGACGAGGTCCATTTGTTGCCCTTCGTTCGAGGTGGGGAGATCTCCGCGCCCGAGTGGCGCCCGTGCGTGATGAACCGTACATACTCTCGGCATGCGCAAGCTGAAGATCTCGATTCTCGCCGCGGCGCTGGCCGTCGCGATGGCGCCGGCGCGGGCGCTCGCCGGGACGGGTGGCCACGCCAAGGCGGAGGACATTGCCACGACGGAGACCTACATCCAGTCCGACTACATGCTGGCGCACACGGCGCGGATCAACATGCAGACCGGCGAAGCCGCGCTCGAAAGCCTGCAGCAGACGCTCAGCGCGGAATGCCCAATGGCAGCCGCGGCCTCGCCCGAGAACGAAGCCGCCGCCGCGCTCAGCAACGAGGTGATCGGCGCGATGTCGGTCGTCTTCATCCGCGCCGACGTCCAGGTGGTCGACGGCTTCGCGGAAACGGTCGCTCACCTGCATTGGAGCAATCAGAAGCTCACCCGCAAAGTCAAGGTCTACGCGGCCAAGTTCAAGGTGCTCGCCGCGCTGGAGGAGCCGGACGTGTGCGGTGACGTGCGGGCGTGGGCCGCGAGCGGCTACAGGACGCTGCCGGCGAGCACGACGCAGTTTGACGAACGCTACAAAGCCAACAACGTCGGCATCGGCGAAGTGCCGACGCATCTGCTCGCTCCGTACGAGGACTCTCACGAGCGCGGCGTACTGGCGCTGACGAGGCAGTTCGAAAGCGAACTCGTCGACGCAGAAGCGAGAGCCGTCGCGCAGTGGTCGAAGATCCTGAACGCGCTCGAACTGCAGCCATAGCGGACTCGGCGTGCAGCGAGCGCATTGCGGCGTCGGCGTGCAGCGAGCGGGCGGCTACTGAGTGGGTGGGTGGCTACTCTGATGAGCTAACGCTTGCGGAGACAATCACTTCGCCGCAGGGACGTCCGCAGCGCACGCACGCATGACGACGAGCACCGAAGACCGCACGCATCCAAACCTGATCCTCGCCGTGCTCGCGCTCGGCGGGCTGGCCTACGCGATGCTCAGCTCGGCGGTGCTGCCGGCGCTGCCGACCTTCCAGCACGCTCTGCACGCGACTGAGACCGAAGTCACCTGGCTGCTGACCGCCTACCTGCTCGCCGCCTCGGTCGGCACCGCGATCCTGGGCCGGCTGGGCGACATGTACGGCAAGGAGAAGATCCTCCTGTGGACGCTCGTGATCCTCGCCGCGGGCACGCTCCTCTCCGCCGTCTCGAGCTCGCTGGCGGTGATCGTCGTGGGCAGGTTCATCCAGGGGGCGGCAGGGGGTATCTTCCCGCTCGCCTTCGGGATCGTCCGCGACGAGTTCCCACGCGAGAAGGTCGCCGGGAGCATCGGGCTGCTATCGGCGATCCTCGGCGCCGGAGCCGGCGTGGGCATCGTGCTCTCGGGCGTGATCATCGAGCACCTCAACTATCACTGGCTGTTCTGGCTGCCGCTGATCCCGACGGTCTTCGCCGCGGTGGCGACGTGGCGATTCATCCCGGAGTCTCCAGTGAAGCTGCCCGGACGCATCAACTGGCTCGCCGCGGCGCTGATGACGCTCGGTATCTCGATCGTGCTGATCGCGATCTCAGAGACCACGACATGGGGTTGGGGGTCGGCGAAGACGCTCGGCCTGCTCGCCGCCGGCGTCGCGGTCTCGGTGGCCTGGATCGCGGTGGAGGTCCGCAGTCGCAACCCACTGATCGACATGACGATGATGCGAATCCGCGGCGTGTGGACGACGAACGCCTCCGCGTTCCTGCTCGGTGCGGGGATGTACGCGTCGTTCATCGTCATCCCCCAGATCGCCCAGCTACCGAAGAGCACCGGGTTCGGGTTCGGCGCCTCCGTCGTCGTGTCGGGTCTGTATCTGCTGCCCTCGACGATCGGGATGACGATCCTGGGTCTGAACGCCGGCCGGATCTCCGCCCGCTTCGGCTCGCGCGCGGCGCTGCTGGCGGGGACCGCGTTCAGCACCGCGTCCTTCGCACTGCTCGCCGTCGCGCACAGCCACCCCTACGACCTGCTGATCGCCGCCGGGCTGCTCGGGGTCGGCGTCGGCCTCGCCTTCGCGGCGCTCGGCAACCTGATCGTGCAGGCCGTCTCACCCCACCAGACGGGCGTGGCAAGCGGCATGAACACCGTCATGCGCACGCTCGGCGGCGCGCTCGGCGGCCAGCTGTCGGCGACGTTCATCGCTGGGAACACCTCCGCCGACGGCCTGCCGACCGTCACCGGGTTCACCGAGACCTTTCTGATGG
>Ga0302180_10000722_pt1 | contig 26465 bp, 23 predicted proteins | sample I_Palsa_E3_2_FD_200575 | JGI IMG/M metagenome (GOLD analysis project Ga0302180, IMG submission 200575) | Peat permafrost microbial communities from Stordalen Mire near Abisko, Sweden - I_Palsa_E3_2 | ecosystem: Environmental > Terrestrial > Soil > Palsa > Peat permafrost | place: Sweden...
GATGATCGAGCTGCGCCCAATCGCAAATGCCGCTGCGATCGCACCAGTCGCGCAGTGCCACCAGATCGCGGCGGTAGGCCGCCAGGGTATGCACGGACAGGCGCCGTTCCGTGCCGAGGTAGCGCTCGAAGCGCGCCAGCCAGGCGCTCGCCTGCGGTGTCATGCAAGCCTGCCTCGGCATGCGCGATGCCGGGCGCGCTGGGCTCAGGCGCGCGCCAGTGCGTCGGTGATCAGCTCGCCCATGCGCCACAGGAACTCGGTGCTCATGCCGGGGTGGAAGCGGTCGCGATCGACGCTGCCCAGGGCCAGCAGGCCCGCCGGCATCTGGCCGCCGAGCGGAATCAGTGCCACCGAGCCGATGTTCGGCGCCTCAAGACCAAACAGGAATTCGCGCTGGCTATCGCGAATCTGGCCGCAGCGCGGTTTGCCGGCGGCAAACAGGGTGTCGAAGCTGCGGAAGGCCGGATCGTCGGCGGCCACACGACGCAGGAACTGCTGCGGTGTTTCATCCTCTTCCGGCACGCCCGAGCACGCCAGCACCAGCACCGTGTGGAAGGTGTCGAAGTCTTCGCGCAGGCTGGCTTCGATTTCGGTGACCGCGGGCCCGGCAGCGCTGGTACGCAGCAGCCGGCGCGTGAAGCGATGGATCTTTTCCGCCAGAACATTATTGGCGCGCGCCACATGCACGAACTCGGCCAGTTTCTGCTCCTGCGTCTGGATCTTCTCGCGCAGCACCTCGACCTGGCGCTCGATCAGCGACACCGTCGAACCGGTGCGCGGATGCTGCAGCCGCAGCCGCGCCAGCAGCTGCGGGTGGTGTTCGAAGAAATCGGCGTTGTGATGCAGGTATTGCACGACGGCCTGCTCCTCGATGGTCTCCGCCGCAATGCCGCGCACCTGATTGCTCGTCATTCTTAATTCTCTCCGCTTCAGATCTCGACACTTCCCTCGAATGCCTGCTGCGCCGGGCCGGTGAGCCAGATCGATTGGCCTGGGCCCTCCCAGTGTACGCTCAACGTACCGCCGGACACACGTACCTCGACGTCGGCCCCAAGCAGTCCTAGGCTGCGGCCGACGGCCACGGCCGCACAAGCACCGGTGCCGCAGGCCAGCGTCTCGCCAACACCGCGCTCGTATACCCGCAGCCGGATCTGTGTTGCGTGGATGATCTGCATGAAGCCGACATTGACCTGACGCGGAAAATGCGGACTGGCCTGCAGTGCGCGGCCGATGTGTTCCACCGGGGCGCTCTCGAGCGCCTCCACGCGCAATACCGCATGCGGATTGCCGATCGATACGGCGCCGAACTCGATGCTCTGGCCGCCGGCGCTGATGCTGTAGGTCGCGGCGGGCGCCGGCGCATCGAATGGCAGCGAGCGCGGATCGAAGTCCGGCACACCCATGTCCACCGACACGCGGCCATCGTTCAGTACGCGCGCCTGCAGCAGGCCGCCGACGCTATCCAAGCTGAACGTGCCGCCGTTGCCTTGACCGCGCCGATGCAGCAGCGCGGCGACACAGCGCGCGCCGTTGCCGCACTGTTCGACCTCACCGCCATCGGCGTTGAAAACGCGATAGAACACGTCGGTGCTGGGGCGGCGCGGGGGCAACAGCACCAGCGCCTGGTCGAAGCCGATGCCGCCATGGCGGTCGGCGAGGGCGCGCCATTGCTCGCGGCTTGGCAGCTTGGCGTCGGCCGGCAGATTCATCACGATGAAATCATTGCCCAGGCCATGCATCTTGGTGAAGTCGATGCGCATGGCGGCAAGAATACTAGATCCCGCGGATCGGGATCCTTGAGGACGATGCGGAGGGCGGTGGGCGCGGTGCGCTCGCCGCTACTGTCCCTTGCAGGCCTCGTCCATCTCGAGCTTATGTGCCACGCGCGCCTTGTCGGCCTCGTCATCGGACAGGAACTGGCGCTCGCCATCCGCGCCGGTGGTGAAGATGCGCCGCGCCTGCACCGACTGGTTGTAGATATCCGTGGCTTTCTTGCACTGGTCGGCGCGCGTCTGGGCGACCGTGCTCTGCACCTCACGTGCGGCGGCTTCCTGCTCGAGCTGCTGATGCACCTGGTCACCGCTCTTGGTGGCCGTGGTCGACTTGGCGCTGGCGCTGGCCGCCGTGCTGGCCAGCGACGGGGTCGGCGTGCGCAGATTGTTCATGCGCACCAACTGGGCTCCCGGGGTGGGCGTGTCGCTGTACTGCACGTGACCCTGGGCATCGACCGATCGGAAAACGTCGGCCAGCGCCGCGGATAGCGGCAGCCCGATGAGAATGGCGATCGCGATGGCACGATGCATGACTTGGCTCTCCAGCTTGCGATTGCGAGTATCAGCCCATCCTCCACGGCGGTGGGGTGAACTGTGTCACATTCAATAGCGGATGGCCCGCGAGGTCAAATCCGACCGCTCCGGACCGCCAGTAATTCTCCAATTATTCGAGGCTTTCTCCGTGTAGCGAGATATCGAGACCTTCGCGCTCCTCATCGGCACTCACCCGTAGGCCGATCGTCAGGTCGATCAGCTTGAGGATGATGATGCTCATCACGAAGCTCCACACCAGCGTGGCAGTCACGCCCTTGAGCTGCAGCAGGACGCTGCCGGTGGCGCCGCTGATCTCCTTGCTTACCAGCGCTCCGGTGAGCAGCGCCCCCACGATGCCCCCGATGCAGTGCACACCAAAGGCATCGAGCGAGTCGTCATAGCCAAAGGCGCGCTTGACCGCGGTGGAGGAGAAAAAGCAGATGATGCCTGCGGCCACCCCGATGATCACCGCCGAGCCCGGGCCCACGTAGCCCGAGGCCGGGGTAATGGCCACAAGTCCTGCGACTGCCCCCGAGCAGATACCCAGCACCGAAGGCTTACCCTTGATCAGCCACTCGGTGAACATCCAGGCTAAAGCGGCCGCCGCGGTGGCAATGTGGGTGGCGGCAAAGGCCATGCCCGCCCGCCCGTCGGAAGCCACCGCGGAGCCTGCGTTAAAGCCAAACCAGCCCACCCACAGCAGTGATGCCCCGACCACGGTGAGAGTCAGGTTGTACGGGGCCATCGACTCCTTGCCCAGCCCCTGGCGCTTGCCGAGCATCAGCGCGCTTGCCAAGCCTGCGATCCCCGCATTGATGTGCACCACGGTGCCGCCGGCGAAGTCCAGCTGCGTGGCATTGAGCCAGCCCGAGGGCTCCCACATCCAGTGCGCCACCGGGCAGTACACCACGATCAGCCAGATCCCCATGAACCACATCATGGCCGAGAACTTCATGCGCTCGGCAAACGAGCCGCAGATCAGCGCCGGGGTAATGATGGCAAAGGTGGCCTGGAACATCGCGTACACGGTCTCCGGGATGGTGACCGCCAGGTGTGACACCGACAGCTTGGAGTCATCGTGCAGGTAGACCACGCCGTTGAAGAAGGCGCGGCCCACACCCCCCAGATACGGGGTGCTGCCGGGCGTGAAGGCAAGCGAATAGCCGATCACCCACCACAGGATCGTCACCAGGCAGGTGATGGCAAAACTCTGCATTAGCGTTGCCAGGATGTTCTTCTTGCGCACCATGCCGGCGTAGAACAGCGCCAGCCCGGGGATGGTCATCATCAGCACCAGGGCGGTGGAGGTGAGCATCCAGGCGGTGTCCCCGGAGTTGATATCGGTGAACTTCGCCAGGTACGGCTCGGTCGGAGCCGCCGCCGCGGGGGCGGCCGCGGTCGCAGCTGCGGCCGCGGGGGTCGCCGGTGCCTCATCGGCCGCTACCCGGACGCAAGCCGAGCTCAACACCAGCCCCAGCAGCAGCGCTGCGAGTGCGCTGGCGGTCGCCCGGGCTCCTGAGCATCGATATTTTTCAGCGTCCCTGCGGACCGTTGGTTCCATGCGCATGGCTGGCGACTCCCAGTATGTCGATGACTCTTATGTGAGCCGTTCTGTTCTGTTAAGTAGCTGCGGTGCCGGTTTCACCGGTGCGGATCCGGATCGCCTGTTCGAGCTCGCCGACAAATATGCGTCCGTCCCCGGTACGGCCGGTGCGCGAGACATTGGCAATGGCTTCGAGCACCGGTTCGACGATGGCATCATCCACTGCGATTTCGACCTTGGCTCTAGGCCCGAATTGAGCCTCGTAGACCTCGGTCACAGTGACACCCTGGACGCCCAGCTGAGCGATCGCCTGCCGCAGCTCGTCCAGCTTGAATGGCCGCACAACGGCAGTGATCATTTTCATGAGGTCCATTTCGCAATGATCGAACCTTGAATCCGGTGTGCCGCGGATGTCCGGGTGCGCGTATTCTTGGTCTTGTCCATGAATGCCCGCTGGAGCGAAGGTGCAGAAACTGTGCCACGGTCAATAGTGGGCAAATCCGCGGCTTGTGCCACTAGCCGGGCGTGGATGCGCACTATTATGGATAGCGCAATGTTAAGGGCTGGGCAGTTTCGGGGCAAAGGATACGGTCAGCGGTGCCGGCAGCGGCGAACAGGCAAAGGGGACACAGTATGGACAACTTGCGCATCGACGACATGGCGCGGCGACTGTTCGAAGGCCTGCCCGAAGCGGCGCGCACCATGCGGCGCGACATCGAGAGCAATTTTCGCGCGGTACTGCAGTCCAGCCTGGGCAAACTCGATCTGACCACGCGCGAGGAATTCGAAGTGCAGACCAAGGTGCTCGAGCGTACGCGTGCGCGCATCGATCAGCTGGAGCTGCGCATCGTGACGCTGGAGCGGCGCCTGGCCGAACTCGAAGCCGCACTGCCGCCGCTCTGCGACTAACGCTCAGCCGCTTACCTGAAAATCCCGGCACGCGGCTGACTGCGGCTGGCGATGAGTCTTGCGAGAATTCTGAGCCGCACGCAGCTGGGCCTCGCGGCGCCACTGGTGCAGGTGGAGCTGCACCTCGGCCGGGGCCTGCCGGGCTTTGCGATCGTGGGGCTGCCAGCACCGGTGGTACGCGAGAGTCGTGAGCGCGTGCGCGCCGCGCTGCTGAATTCCGGGTATGAATTTCCCCCCGGACGCATCACCGTCAATCTGGCTCCGGTGGAATTGTCCAAGCAGGGCGGACGCTTTGATCTGCCGATCGCCCTAGGCGTGCTGATCGCGAGCGGCCAGGTGCCGGCCCCGCCGCGCGCTTTCGAGTGCTACGGTGAGCTGGGTCTGGCCGGCGAGCTCAGGCCGGTCAGCGGGCTGTTTCTGGCCGCGCTGCATGCCGGCAACCCCGGTCACGCACTGATCGTCCCGGCGGCAAATGCTGAGGAAGTGCTCATGAGCGGCCACAGCGCAGCCTATGGTGCGGCCAGTGTGCGCGAGGCCGCCGCGCGGCTGTCCGGCACAGCCTCGGGTGCGGCGCTGCGCCCGCGTGCCATCGATGGCGCCGATCCGGCCGCGCCGCCACCACCTGCGCTGAGCGATGTGGCAGGGCAATGGCAGGCCAAGCGCGCCCTGATCATCGCCGCTGCCGGCGCTCATAGCCTGTTGATGGTCGGGCCTCCGGGCAGCGGCAAGAGCATGCTGGCGGCGCGCCTGCCCGCGCTGCTGCCCCCGTTATCTACGCCTGAGGCGCTCGAGGTCGCGGCCATCGCGTCGGTGTGCGGCTTGCAGCTCGACGCCGGCCGCTGGACCCGGCGTCCGTTTCGCGCCCCGCACCACACCGCCTCCGCGCATGCGATCGTGGGCGGCGGCCCGCGCATCATGCCCGGGGAGATCAGCCTGGCGCACCAGGGCGTGCTGTTCCTGGACGAGTTGCCGGAATTCGACCGGCGCGTGCTCGAGTCGCTGCGCGAGCCGCTGGAGAGCGGCGCCATTACCGTGGCCCGGGTGGGATCGCGCCTGACGCTGCCGGCACAGTTTCAGCTGGTGGCGGCGATGAACCCGTGCGCCTGCGGTTACCTGGGTGACCCGGTGCAGGCCTGTCGCTGTACGCCCGCCGGCATCGAGCGCTATCGGCAGCGAATCTCCGGTCCGCTGCTCGATCGCGTGGACATCCGTATCGAAGTGCCGCGGGTGGCGGTCGAGGACCAGGTGTGCGCGCTGGCGCCCACGATCCCGGCTTCGGATCCGGTGTCGCAGGTGCGCTCGGCTCGCGAGCGGCGCCTGCGGGCATCGGGGACGCTGAGCGCGCGCCTGTCGGTGCCGCAATTGCGGGCCTGTTGTGCGTTGCCGGGCGCATCCGAACGGCTGCTACGGCGCGCCAGCCACCAGCTCGGGCTCTCCGGCCGCGGAGTGCATCGTCTGCTGGCGCTCGGTCGCACCATTGCCGATCTTGCCGGCAGCGATCTGATCGAGCCGCCACATCTGGCCGAAGCCATGCAGCTGCGCCGCTCGTTGCCGGGTAGCTGAGCGCGCGCGTTTACTGCGCGAGCGACACCATGTAGTCCACGCCCTGCTTGATGAGGTCATCGGGCAGATCGGTGCGGCCGCCCTTGGCCGGCATGATCCCGGTCTTGCCGGTGAAGCCATTGAGCGCGTGCTGATACAGCGTGGCCTTGCCCTCGGCAATGCGTGGACCCCAGGCCGCCTTGTCGCCCGCCTTCGGTGCCCCAGCCAGCCCGGTGCCATGGCAGGTGGTGCACACCGCCTGGAACAGCTCGGCGCCGTTCTTCGGCACCGCCGCCGCAACGGCGGGACCCGCACCTGCCGGGGCCTGGATCGCCATGGCCGAATTATCCTGGCCGGCCACCGCTTCGCGTGTCATCGGCTGGATGTTTTTCTGCAGGCTCGCCAGGTACATCGGGTCCTTGTAGACGTCGACCACCTGGGTGCGTCCTGCGACCACGCGCGCCAGCGCCAGTAACAGGATGGTGATGGTGACGAGAATGCCGATCACGACACTGAACATGGTGATGAACTGGGAGTCCTGTTTGCTCACGGGTGCCAACCGATGTCGTAGTAGTAGGTAGTCGCGAAATTATAGCCTATGGCGGCACTCTTGCTGCGGGTCGACGCGGCACCTGGCGCCGGGGATTCACAGCGCCTTGCGGAAGGTCAGATTGATACGGCAACGGCCGGTGAGCGCGTGCTCGCCATCGGCCAGCGCCGCGACACCGTGGAATGCCAGGCGCTGGCCGCCGCCCCAGACCACCACGTCGCCATGCACCAGCGCCAGGCGTTGCACGCCATCGGTACGGCGCAGCCCACCAAACAGGAAGCGCGCCGGCAGTCCCAGCGATACCGACACTACCGGTGCCGATAAATCCCGCTCGTTGCGGTCCTGATGCAGGCTCAGGCGTGTGCCCGGTGCATAGCGATTGATCAGGCAGGCATCGGGCTTGAAGCCGGCGAAACCTGCCATCGCCGCAGTACGCAGCGCCAGCTCGCGCAGCACCGCCGGCATCGGCGGCCAGGGCCGGCCGGTCTCCGGATCGAGTGCGTCATAACGGTAGCCGCGCCGATCGCTGACCCAGCCCACGCGCCCGCAGTTACTCATCGCCACCGACATGCGTGCGCCGCCCGGGGTGAGCATGTGGCGCCAGGGCGCGCCTGCAATCACCGACTGCAGCGCGGACAGCAGCGCCGGCGCCGCATCCAAGGCAGCGCCCGGCAGCAGCACCGCATCCTTGGCGATGCGCTCGAGCGCAGCGCGCGGCAGCAGCGGCTGCGTCACGAGGTCGTGGCCGCGCAAGCGTGCGTGGCTGGTCATCGCGCGTCGTGGAACACAATGCCGAGGCTGTAGCGCTCGCCGTCGCGCAGCCGGCTCACGCCGTGGCGCATGCTCAGGCGATGCACGCCGCGCGCACTGCGGCCGGGGCGGAAGCGGGAAGCAAAAATGATTGCATCGCCGCGTTCCAGCGCTACCACTTCAACGCGCGACTGCGCGCGCGGTTTGCCTTCCGTGAGCACGAATTCACCGCCGTGAAAGTCGATGCGCGGCTCCGACAGCAGCACCGTGAGCTGCAACGGAAATATCTCATCCCCGTACAGGTCCTGGTGCAGGCAATTGAAATCCCCAGCCGTGTAGCGCAGCAGCAGTGGCGTCGGCCGCGTCTGGCCGCCGCCATGGCAGCGCTCAACGAATGCTGCATGATCGGCCGGGAAGCGCGCCGCCAGCCGCAACTCTTCATGCCAGCGGTTTGCGATCTGCGCCAGCGGCGGATACAGGCCGCTGCGCAGCTGCTGCACCAGCGCCGGCAGCGGATAGGCGTAGTACTGGTATTCACCGCAGCCGAATCCATGCTGCGCCATGCTGATGCGGCTGCGAAACAGCGCCGTGCGTGCGTAGCCGGCCGCGAGCGCGGCGCAGTCGCTGGCCGATAGCAGTGCCGGCACGCGCGTGTAGCCGCTGGCGTCGAGATCGCCGCTCAGCTGTGTCCACGACAGCTGCGCGATGCGCTCCGGCAGCGATGCGGTGCCAGCAGGCGCAGCGATGGCGCTCATCGCATGCGTGCCTCGCGCTCGAGCAGCGCGCGCTTGCGGCTGACGCCCCAGCGATAGCCGCTGAGCGAGCCGTCGCGACGGATCACACGGTGACAGGGGATCGCGAGCGCCAGCATGTTGGCCGCGACCGCGCCGGCGACGGCGCGCGCCGAACCGGGCAGCCCCAGGCGGCGCGCCAGGTCGCTGTAGCTCACCGTGGTACCCGGTCGGATCCTGCGCAGTGCCTGCCAGACGCGGTGCTGAAAAGCGGTTCCGCGCACATCCAGCGGCAGCGCGAGGCTCTTGGCCGGAGTTTCCACCAGGCCTGCGACCTGGGCCAGCAGCCGTTCGAAGTCCTTATCGCCGCCGATCAGCTGTGCCTTGGGGAAGCGGTCCTCCAGATCGCGCAGTAGCGCTGCGGCGTCATCGCCCAGCAGAATGGCGCAGATGCCTTTGTCAGTGGCGGCGACCAGGATTGAACCCAGCGAGCAGGCGCCGATCGCAAACCGGATGCGCACCCCCTCGCCACCGGCGCGGTAGGAGCTGGGCGTCATGCCGAGCGCGGCGGCACTGCCGGCGTAGAAGCGGCCATTGGAGCCGAAGCCGGCGTCGTAGATCGCACTGGTGATGTTGTCGCTGTGCTGCAGCTGATCGCGCATGCGCTGCGCCCGCTGCGCCATGGTGTAGGCCTTGGGCGTCATACCCATATGACGGCTGAACACACGATGAAAATGAAACCGGCTCATGCCGGCTGCGCGCGCCAGCGCCGCCAGATCCGGCATGGTGTCGGCAGCATCGATCAGACGGCAAGCGCGAGCCACCATCGCCGCATGCGCTCGCGTCAGCCCGTCGCCGTCCGGGCGGCAGCGCTTGCAGGCACGAAAACCCGCGCGCTCGGCCGCCGCCGCGGTGTCGAAGAAACGCACGTTCTTTCGCAGCGCGCGCCGCGCGCCGCACGACGGACGGCAAAATACCCCGGTAGTGCGTACCGCATAATAAAAAATTCCATCCGCATCCGGCTCGCGCCGCACGATCGCCGCCCAGCGCTGCGCGTCGGTCGCAAAACGTGGCGTGCGGCGGGGATTGGTTTCGGATGCCGCGGCTGGCATGGTTGCAATGTACATGGCGTTGTCCTCGATTGGCCTGGCGCCGATCGTGGCAGCATCGGGCCGGCGCGGCACTCCGAGTGTTGCTTTTGAATTCGCCGCCGGGTTTACCGGCGCGCGATCAGGGCTTGGGCTGAAACTCCGGATCCCCCATCTGCCACAGGGTGAACGCCCACGAGTCCGCGGTCAGACTTTCCGCCTGGCTGGCGTTGGAGCCGAAGCCGTGGCCCGCGTCGTAGTCGATTCGCAGCAGCACCGACCGGCCGCTGCGGGTCGCCGCCTGTACCCGTGCCGCCATCTTGGTCATTTCCCAGGGCTCGACCCGCGGATCGTTGGCACCGGTGGCCAACAGCACCGCCGGGTAGGCCACATCGTCACGCACGTGGAAGTAAGCTCCCATCGCGTACAGATCGTGAAATCCCTGCTCGGTCTTCACTGAACCGAATTCCACTATGTTCGGTGGGCCATTGGGTGTGAACTCCAACCGCAGACTGTCCGATACACCCACGTAATCCAGGATCACGCCAAATAAATCCGGTCGCCAGGTCAGCGCGCCGCCGACGGTGATGCCGCCGGCGCTGCCGCCACGGCCGGCAAGATACTTCGGCGCGGTGTAGTGCTGGTCCACCAGATACTGCGCACAGGCGATGAAGTCGAACACGGTATTGAGCTTGGTGCGTTTCTGGCCGGCAAGATGCCAATCCTCGCCGTACTCGCCGCCGCCGCGCAGGTGCGCGATCGCCCACACGTTGCCGCGCTCAAGCCACGCCAGCGTCGTGGGCGAGAAGGCGGGATCGAGCGAGAGACCATAGCTGCCATAGCCGGTGAGAATGGTCGGATGGCTGCCATCGAGCGTCAGGCCCTTGCGATGCACGATCGACAGCGGGATGCGCGTGCCGTCGTAGCTGAGCGCAAAGACCTCTTCCGTCTCCAGCTGCGATACGTCGAGGCTGCTGGGCGGTGTCAGCCCGGTGTCGGTAGTCTTGTCGGTCGCCGGGTCGTAATTGAAGATCCGCGACGGCTGCACCCAGCCCTGGATGTTGAACAGCGCGCCGGCTTGGCGTACATCGGTGGCAGGTCCCTGGATGCTGCCCTGGAACGGCAGCGGCACCGGCCGGCTGTTTTTGCCGTCGAAGGACACCCGCAGCAGCCGCGACAGCGCGCCATCGCGCTCGTTCACGTACAGCGCATCGCTGGCGATGTCAAAATCGGTGAGCACACCATGGCCTTCCGGCACGATGACCTCGGCATGTGCAACGTCGGGATGAGCGAGCGGGGTACGCAGCAGCCGAAAGTGCGGCGCGTCATGCTGCGACAGGAAATACAGCTGATCACCGCGCAATAAAACCTCAGTCACGCCATCGGCGACATCGGCCACTTTGCGCCACGGCGTGCCACTGCCCTGAACGCTGGCCAGCGGCGCCACGTACAGCGTCGACGGATTCGCATCGGCGTTATGGTTCGCCACCGCGAGGGCAAAGGGCGAGTCCGGCGACAGCTCGAGGAACGTGACCTGTCCTTCGGGCACATCTAACTTTGCGGCAACGCCTCGACCGAACACCACCGGATCGCCGTCGCCGCTGGCGCGGGTGCCGAGCGTGTGCAGAAAGGTACGAGCGTTGTAGAGCTTTTCGTCCTCGCGCAGTTGCGGCGTGAGCTTGGCGTAGCGATCGTAGAAGAACGATCGGTTGTCTGGCCGCCAGGCGACGACGCTGTTCGAACTGCGGTCGATGGACTCATCCAGGATGCGGCCGCTCGCCACTTCCATCACGTGCAGCACACTGTTTTCCGAACCGCCGGCGGACAGTCCGTAGGCGACGTAGTGCCCATCCCACGATGGCGTGTAGAAATCCAGCGCATAGTGGGTCGTGGTGCCGGCACCCAGGGTGGAAGGATCCAGCAGCAGGTGTTCCTCGCCTTGCAGGCCGTCGCGGTAATAAAACTTGGGCTGCTGCGCACCCGGCTCGAACACGCGATAGAAATAACGCTCACCGCGCCGGATCAGGCCGCGGCGACTCAAGTCCGCATTGCTGAGCGCGTGGATGCGCTGCAGCAGTGCGGCGAGTCCCGGCAGCCGATCGAGCGTTGCGCGTGTGTACTGCGCCTGTGCTTTCATCCAGGCCTGAACTTCGGGGTCGTCCAGGTTTTCCATGTAGCGGTAGTTGTCCACCACCTGGACGCCGAAGTAGGTGTCGGTCACCGGTCGGACCGGGGCCACGGGCGGCAGGTCGGCGGTGAAGACAGGCAACGACGCTGCCACGGCGCAGGCCGCAGCCAGGGCGATCAGGGGCGCACGCAGGCGCGCGGTGGTGTGCACGGTTTACCTCGCTATCGACGCATCATTAGACATCGGGTTTTTGAAGTTTTCCACAGCCGCTGTTACGCGGCTCGACAAGATTCTCGCACGAGCGGCGCTAGAGTTGTGGCATGGTGCCGCGGTGCCGCGATCCAAGAACCCATACTATTGCGGGCTGCCGGGCGATCATTTCGACGGCCTGCGCTTCTTCAACCCGGATCATCCCGAAACCGATCGTGGCCTGCGTGACCTGCTGCGCTGGAAGCTGATGGAAAGAGCCGCCCCATGGCCGCGCTCGGTGCCGGCGCAGCAGACCGTCCCGGACGCGCGTGTCGCCGGACTGCGAGTGACGATCGTTGGTCATGCGAGCGTGCTGATTCAGGCGGGTGGTCTCAACGTCCTGACCGACCCGGTATGGGCGGAAAGGGCGAGCCCGCTGTCGTTCGCGGGCCCGCGGCGCGTGTGGGCGCCCGGGATTGCCTTCGAGTCCTTGCCGCAGATCGACGCCGTATTGCTCAGCCACAATCATTACGACCATATGGACCTGGCGACGCTGCGCCGGCTCAACATCGAGCACTCTCCGCTCATAGTGGCGCCGCTGGGCAATGACGCGATCCTGCGGCGCAAGATTCCGGGCGTTCGGGTCGTGGCTGGCGATTGGTGGGACCGTATCGACATCGGCAACGGGGGCGAGGTGACGATCGTACCGGCCTATCACTGGTCGGCGCGATCGGGACGCGACCGGCGCATGGCACTGTGGTCTGGGTTCATGCTGAGCGCGGGTGGCGGCCGCGCTTATTTTGCGGGCGATACCGGCTATGGGAATGGGCGCATCTTCCATGAGGTGCGGCGACGCATCGGTCGCCCCGATCTGGCTCTGATCCCGATCGGCGCCTACGCGCCGCGCTGGTTCATGAGCTCTCAGCACACCGATCCCAACGAAGCCGTGCAGATCCTGGAGGACCTTGAAGCCACCCGCGCGGTCGGCATTCACTGGGGCGTCTTCCAGCTTACCGACGAGCGTTGGGGCGAGCCGCCCGAACTGCTCCTCGAAGCCCTCGCGCGCCGAGGGATTGCCGAAAATCTCTTTCCCGCCGGGGAGCCAGGACTGAGTTACGAACTCGCTCAAAGCTTCGGGGCCAAGCTGTCACCCATGTGATCGGTATGGACATATAAAACGTCAGCGATGTGACCGGAATAGACTCTCATTGGGATGGCGCGCCCGGCGGGATTCGAACCCACGACCTGCAGCTTCGGAGGCTGCCACTCTATCCAGCTGAGCTACGGGCGCACGCGGCGAAGCCCGCAAGATTACCGCAAGCACGGCTGACAACGCGAACCCGGCGGGCTCTTCAGTGGTGCTTTTCGGCCGCCGCAAGGTCATCGGTCAGCTGAATCAGGTTCGCCTGGTTTCCGGCCATGCCGATATCGCTTTCGTACTTGCCGGCGATCACGATGCTCGGTACGCCCTCGATCCGGTCGCGCCGCATCAGATCATCGGCCTTCTGCAGGTTGGCCTGCACGCCGAATGAATTGTAGGCGCTCAAGTAATCAGCCTCGTTGATGCCGTTGGCCTTGGCGAAGTGCAGCTGATCCTGCAGCGTCCCCTTCTCATCATCCGGCGCATACAGCGGATCGCGCTGCTGATGGATCTGGTCGAACACCTTGCTGGTCAGCTCGTCGGCCTTGCCCAGTGCCTGCAGCGTATAGAACAGCCGCGCATGCGCGCGGTGCACCTCGCCGAACATCACCGGTACGCGCTTGAACTCGATGTAGGCGGGCTTGTCCTTCAGCCAGGTCTCGATGTACGGCTCGAGCACGTAGCAATGCGGGCAGCCATACCAGAAAAACTCGATCACCTCGATTTTGCCGGGCGGCGCGTCAGTGGGCTGGGCCGGCGACAGCACCTTGTAGTTGGTACCGGCGACCCACTTGCCGGCCGGCAGCTGGCCCTCGGGCGCCAGGGCGGCGACCCGCTCCAGAGCCGCCTCGCCGCTGTCGGGGGACTTGCCGGTGTCCAGCCCCTCCTGCTGCGTCTTCGCGGCCACCGCTACATCGCTCACGCTCGCGGCCGTCGCCGCGGCCTCAGCGGCGGCGGCAGCCACCGTTGGCGCGCTCGCTGGCGCAGGCATGGCACTGGCAGCGCCCGACGCCGGCGCCTGGCTGGGCTCGCGCGCGCAGGCGCTAAGGCTTGCGACCAGCAGCAACAGCGCAAAGGTTGGTCTCATCCGGGCGTTCAACGCATGCCCTGCACGTAGGAGGCGAGATTGCGGATGTCCTGCTGTGTCAGGCGGCCGGCGATGGTATGCATGATCTCGGCGTTCGGACCGCCGCTGCTGTCGCCCTTGTCGTTGCGCGTGTAGCGCTTATCGGCGGCATAGTCGCTCAGCTGCGCGATGGTATAGACCGCGTGCTGCGCACGCAGCACCGGGAAGCCTGCGGCCGGATTGCCGCGGCCGACTGGCCCGTGGCAGGCCATGCAGGCCGGGATGTTGCGTGCGCGATCGCCGCCGCGATAGAGCTGCGCTCCGGCCTGCCAGTAGGACGGATCGGCCTCGAGCCCCGCGGCTACCTGCTGCGCGAAAAACGCCCCGAGGTCCTGCATATCCTGGTCGCTCAACGCCGCTGCCATCGGCGGCATCGCGCCGCTGGCATCGATGCGCGTCTTGTCGTGGAAATGCTTCAGCTGGCCCTCGATGTAGGCCGCGTTCTGGCCGGCAAGATTGGGCCACTGGGGGTTGACGCTGTTGCCGTTAGGGCCATGGCAGGCGAAGCAGGCGGCGGCCTTGGGGGCACCCGCCGCGGCTGAACCGTCGGCCAGCGCGATCGGGGTCAGACAAACCGCCAGCAGCAACCCAGCCCAGCGCATCGTCGGCATCATTTGCAGTCGGCTCCCGTCGGACGGCAGTTTTTCTTTGCACAGCAAAGGGATCGAAGAATTGTACACTAGCGGCCCGGCCCGCGCCCCGACCCCGGGACGCCTGCCTCGAGTCGCTGCTTTTCACAGGACACCGCGTGAGCGTCTATCCCAACGCGCAGTTTCTGTTCAGCGCGGCAGCGGCGGCCCAGTTTCCGGCTGACGGCGGCGCAGAAGTCGCGATCGCCGGCCGCTCCAACGCCGGCAAATCCAGCGCCATCAATGCCATCACGGCCCGTCATGCGCTGGCGCGCACCAGCAAAATGCCCGGCCGCACGCGACTGCTGAATTTCTTCCAGCTCTCGGAGGGCAAGCGGCTGGTGGACCTGCCGGGTTACGGTTTCGCTGCCGGGCCGCCGCCCGAGCGCGACGCCTGGGCGCTGCTGATCGAGGCGCTGGCACAGCGTGCATGCCTGACGGGGTTACTGCTGGTGGTGGATGCGCGCCGCGGGCTACTGCCAGCGGATATGCAGCTGCTGGCCTGGGCCGAGGGCATGCAGCGGCCGGTGCACGTGCTGCTGGCGAAATCCGATCAGCTCAAGCGAGCCGAAGCGCGCACGCTGCTGACGCGATCGCAGGGGCAGCTCGAAGATCGGGGCTCAGTGCAGCTGTTCTCCGCACACGCCGGCCTCGGACTGGATGAAGCCAGGCGCACCATCGATGGGTGGCTCGAGAAGGGGGTTACTACGCAGCTGACCCAAACGCCGTGACGGTCAATAACGGCAGACATCCTGATGCTAGCGCGATAGCGTCAAGACATGAGGACCACGCTAACGCTTGATGATGACGTGGCTGCGCGACTGCAAGCCGAGGCGCGGCGAGGCGGACGGCCCTTCAGGACCGTCGTGAACGAGCATCTACGGGCGGCACTCGCGCAACGCAGGGCGATCAAGACGCTCGCGCCGTTTCGGGTGGAACCGCGAAATATGGGTGGTCCGTTGCCGGGGCTGTCCTATGACAACGTCGGCGCGCTGCTCGAGGAAGTCGAGGATACCCGGCGAGGGTGAAACTGTTAGACGCAAACATCCTGCTGTACGCCTATGACAGCAGCTCGCCCCACCATTCAACTTGCCGCTCGTGGCTCGACGCTGCGCTCAATTCCGAAGAGACGATCGCCCTTCCGTGACAGACACTGCTCGCACTCGTACGTATAGCGACGAACCCTCGAGCCGTGCGCCAGCCGTTGTCCGCTCACGATGCCTGCGGCATCGTTAACGCTTGGCTCGATCGCCTTAACGTAGCGGTGGTGGGAGCGGGCGATCGGTTCTGGGAAATCTTTCAGGCGCAGGTGGCGGATGCACAAGTGAGCGGGCCGCTGGTGACGGACGCGGCTCTTGCGGCTCTGGCGTTTGAGCACGGAGCAATACTGTGCTCGATCGACAGTGATTTTCGGCGTTTTCGTGGCCTGAAGCTGCTGGACACGCTCGAAAAAGAAAGGCCCCGGTAGTCCTGTTTAGGGGGTGGACTACCGGAGCCCAGAGCAATCCGGCGCGGGTCTCTACGCACCGGATTTTTACCCGCTTTAGGGAGGGAAGCGGGGAGTGACTAGCACTCGATAAGTTGGAGACATTGGGGCCGAAGAAAGTTGCAACCCCGAGGTGAAATTTATTTAACGTGGAATCAAGAGCTTGACGCAACCGTTGTAGCGCCGCCGCGACAGCAAAGCGCCGCGCTAGTGCGCCTCATCCCAATTCAGACCAGTGCCGATTTCGACCTTCAGCGGCACCGCAAGTTGCGCCGCGCCGCTCATGCGTATGCCGACTTCCAGCGCCGCCTGCTCGAGGTAATCCTCGGCCACTTCCAGCACCAGTTCATCGTGCACCTGCATCAGCAGCTTCGCCGGCACTTCCGGGCGCTGGCACCAGGCATCGATCTCGATCATTGCGCGCTTGATGATGTCGGCCGCGGTGCCCTGCATCGGCGCGTTGATGGCGCTGCGCTCGGCGTACTGCTGCAGCTGACGATTGCGCGAGCGGATCTCAGGCAGGTACAGGCGCCGGCCGAACACGGTTTCAACATAGCCGTCGCGCCGCGCCTGTTCACGCGTGGCTTCCATGTAGCGCCGCACGCCCGGATAGCGTGCAAAGTACAGGTCGACGTAACTTTGGGCCGCACCGCGTGCGATTCCCAGCTGACGCGCGAGGCCAAAGGCGGACATTCCGTAGATCAAGCCAAAGTTGATGGCCTTGGCCGATCGGCGCTGCTCGCCCGACACCTGATCCAGTGCCACGCTGAACACTTCGGCCGCGGTCGCCTGATGGATGTCGCGATCCTCGGCGAAGGCGCGCAGCAGACCCTCATCGCCCGACAGGTGCGCCATGATGCGCAGCTCGATCTGCGAGTAGTCGGCCGCCAGCAGGCGCTGGCCGGGCGGGGCAATGAATGCCTGGCGGATGCGGCGCCCCTCGAGACTGCGGATCGGGATGTTCTGCAGGTTGGGATCGGTCGACGACAGCCGGCCGGTGGCGGCGACCGCCTGGTGATAAGAGGTGTGCACGCGGCCGGTGGATTTATTGATCTGCTCCGGCAATCGCTCGGTGTACGTGGAACGCAGCTTGGCAAGACCGCGATATTCCAGGATCAGCCGCGGCAGCGGGTAATCGGCCGCGAGTTCCTCGAGCACATCCTCGGCCGTGGATGGCGTGCCGCTGGGGGTCTTGCGCATCACCGGCAGCTGCAGCCGCTCGAACAGGATCTGCTGCAACTGCTTGGGCGACTCGAGATTGAACGGCGCACCGGCCTCGATATGCGCCAGTGCCTCGATCTCGCGCAGCCGCAGCGCGATCTCACCGCTCTGCGCGTGCAGCATCGCGCGGTCGATCAGTACCCCGTGGCGTTCCATGCGCTGCAGCACCGGCACCAGCGGCTGCTCGATATCCAGGTACACGCGCGCCAGCGCCGGCACCTGCTCAAGCCTGGGCCACAGCACGCGATGCAGCCGCAGCGTCACATCGGCATCTTCGGCTGAGTATTCCGCCGCCTTCTCCACGCTGACCTGGTTGAACGTGATCTGCTTGGCGCCCTTGCCGGCGACATCCTCGAAATGAATGGTGCGCATGCCCAGCAGGTGTGCGGCCATCGAATCCATGTCGTGCCGGGTCGCGGTGCTGTTGAGCACGTAGGACTCGAGCATCGTGTCGTAGCGCTGCCCCTGCAGTTGCATGCCGTAGTTCTGCAGCACGTGAATGTCGAACTTCAGATGTTGTCCGACCTTGCAGTGCTGCGGGTCCTCCAGCAGCGGGCGCAGCGCCTCGAGCACCCGCGCGCGATCAAGCTGCGCCGGCGCGCCGGCGTAGTCATGCGCCAGCGGCACGTAGGCCGCATGTCCGGGCTCGATGCAGAACGACACCCCGACGATCTCGGTCGTCATGTAGTCGAGGCTCGTGGTCTCGGTATCGAAGGCGAACAGCTCGGCGACGCCAAGTGCATCGATCCAGCGCGACAGTGCCTCCCAGTCCATCACGGTCTCGTAGCGCCGCGGTATGCTGGCCAGCGCCGCAGCTGCAGGATCGGCCGGGGCGGCAAGCTCGATGGCCGCAGCGCTGTCGTTCGATGCGGCGCTGTCGGCTGGCGCTGCCGCAACGGCAGCGCCAGCCGGTGCCCCGGCCGCGGTCGCCGCGCCAGCAACAGCGGCGGTCGTTGCGGCGCTCGCGGTGGCCTCCAGCTGTTGCAACAGCGTGCGCAGCTCGAGTCGCCGGTACAACGCGCGCAGTCGCGCCACATCGGCCGCGCGTCGCACCAGGCCAGCCTCATCCAGCGGCAGCGTAAGGTCGCAACGGATGGTGGCCAGCTGTCGTGACAGCGCCAGCGTGGTCAGACCGGCGCGCAGGTTGTCGCCGACCTTGCCTTCGATTTCGGCCGCGTGAGCCAGCAGCCTATCCAGGGTGCCGTACTTGTTGAGCCACTTGGCGGCGGTTTTCGGGCCGACCTTGTCGATGCCGGGAATGTTGTCCGAGCTGTCACCCACCAGCGCCAGGTAGTCGATGATCTGTTCCGGAAACACGTCGAACTTGGCTTTGACACCGGCGCGATCGAGCACCGTGTTGCTCATCGTGTTCACCAGCGTGATGTGCTCGTTCACCAGCTGCGCCATATCCTTGTCGCCGGTTGAAATCAGCACCTGCTGACCGGCCTCGGCGGCGCGGGCGGCCAGCGTGCCGATCACGTCATCGGCTTCGACGCCGTCGATGCGCAGCAACGGCAGGCCCAGCGCCTGCACCGCCTCGAGCAGCGGTTCGGTCTGCGAACGCAGATCATCCGGCATCGGCGGCCGGTTGGCCTTGTACTCGGCAAACAGATCATCGCGAAAGGTCCTGCCCGGCGCATCGAACACCACCCCGATATGCGGCGGCTCGAATTCGCGCAGGAACTTCAGCAGCATCGACAGCACGCCGTGCACGGCGCCGGTCGGCTGCCCGGCGGAATTGGTCAGCGGCGGCAGCGCATGGAATGCGCGGTACAGATAGGACGAGCCGTCGATCAATACCAGGTCGGGTCGAGTGGGCAGCGGCATAGGGGCGCACCATAAGCCAGCCGGCGCCGCGACGCACCTGCGCGGCCACGGTGAGCGGGTTCGGCTTGGTGTAAATTGGGGTACCCGGAAACACTGGATACAGGTCCCGCGTATGAATTTGATTGAACCGATCCTGGCCGACGTCGCTGCGATTCAGACCCTGCGGCGCGATATTCATGCGCATCCGGAACTGTGCTTTGAGGAGCAGCGCACCTCGGACCTCATCGCCAGCAGTTTGAGCAGCTGGGGCATCCCGGTGCATCGGGGCCTGGGTAAAACCGGGCTGGTCGGCGTGGTCAAAAACGGTAACAGCAAGCGCGCCGTGGGCCTGCGCGCCGACATCGATGCGCTGCCGATGACCGAGCACAACCGTTTCGCTCACGCCAGCGTCAATCGCGGCAGGATGCACGCCTGCGGCCACGATGGCCACACGGCGATGCTACTCGCCGCGGCCAAGTATCTGTCCAGTCACCGCGATTTCGACGGTACCGTCTACCTGGTGTTCCAACCGGCCGAGGAGGGCGGCGGCGGCGCGCTCGAGATGATCAAGGACGGCCTGTTCGATCGCTTCCCGATGGAAGCGATCTTTGGCGCTCACAACTGGCCGGGCCTGGCGGTGGGTCAGTTCGCACTTAAATCCGGGCCGGTTCTGGCATCCAGCAACGAATTCAAGATCACCATCCGCGGCAAGGGCGCGCACGCGGCGATGCCGCACAATGGCGTCGATCCGGTGCCGGTGGCCTGCCAGATGGTGCAGGCGTTCCAGACCATCATCACGCGCAACAGGCGTCCCATCGACCCGGCCGTCATCTCGGTCACGATGATCCATGCCGGGGAGGCGACCAACGTGGTGCCGGACTTCTGTGAACTTCAGGGTACGGTGCGTACCTTCAACGTACCGGTGCTCGACATGATCGAGCGGCGCATGCGGCAGATCGCCGAAGCGACCTGCCAGGCGTTCGAATCGAGCTGCGAATTCGAATTCGAGCGCACCTATCCGCCCACCATCAATCATCCGCGGGAAACCGAATTCGCGCGCGCCGCGCTGAGCGAGCTGGTCGGAGCGGACAACGTGAAGGAGTTCGAGCCCACGATGGGTGCCGAGGATTTCAGTTTCTTTCTGCTGGAAAAGCCGGGCTGTTATTTTGTGATCGGCAATGGCGACGGCACGCATCGCATCGGCGGTCACGGCGGCGGGCCGTGCATGCTGCACAACCCGAGCTATGACTTCAACGACGAACTGCTGCCGCTGGGCGGTTCGATGTGGGTGCGGCTGGCGGAGAAATGGCTGCGCGAGCCGATGGCGGTCTAGAGCACAACGCGCGCCTGCGCTGATCGCGGGCCGCTGGCGCCGCCCGGCGTTGCCCGGTTCATTGGGCAGATAACAACACTCGTCACTGGTCCGCCGCATCGCTGTCGGCGCGCATATTCTGCGGGATCCACACGCGGCGATAAAACCTTTATCGCGTGCGACGCCACTCAACATAGCCAACTACAGAACGAATCTCTTCTAAAGGGGGAGCTGTCATGCACAAAATACAAACCGTTCGGGGCGCACTGTGCCGCAGTATGGTGGCGGCGAGCCTGGGTTTTCTCACGGCTATGGCATCGCAGGCCGATGCGGCTGAAGCATTCATTCCGCGATTGATAAACTCATCGACCGTTCCGTCCAACGGAGATGAAAATCCCTACGGCGTGGCGTTTGTGCCCAGGGGATTTCCCTATGGCGGAAAAATCGCGGCCGGCGACGTGCTGGTCAGTAATTTCAACAACCAAGCCAACGCACAAGGCGAGGGGACGACGATCATCCAGCTGACGCCGGGTGGGCCACTTGCGCCTCCGGGCGACGCCGCCACATTCTTTACCAGCAAGCTCTCCGGCCTCAGCACTGCGCTCGGAGTCCTGAGGGCCGGATTTGTCATCGTTGGCAATGTGCCGACTAGCGACGGTGCTTTCGACACCATCGGTCAGGGTGCGCTGCAGGTGATCGACAGCCACGGCCACTGGTTGCAGACCTGGACCGATCCGGTTTTTCTGGACGGCCCGTGGGACCTGGCCATCGACGATGACGGGTTGAGCGCACACGTGTTCGTCTCCAACGTGCTCAACGGCACGGTCGCGCGTCTGGACGTAGCGGTGGAGTCCGGGGGCTTGAAGCTGCTGAAGAAGACCACGATCGCGATCGGCTATGCCCACATTCCAAATACAGCGGCACTCATCTTGGGGCCCACCGGCCTTGCCTTCGACGAGCCGTCCGACACGCTCTATGTCGCCTCGACCGCCGACAACGCAATCTATGCCATCCCCGCCGCCAGGGAACGGATGAGCGCAGTCAAGCTGGGAAATCTCGTATTCGCCGATTCGCACCTGCGCGGGCCGCTGGCGTTGCGCTTTGCGCCTGACGGAAATCTGCTCGCGGCCAACGGCGATGCGGTGAATATGGATTTGCTGCACCCGAGCGAAATTGTGGAGTTCACCATCTGGGGTCAATTTGTGCGCGAGTACAACGTCGACGCCAGTCAGGGCGGAGCCTTTGGACTCGACACCGTGCCCGGCAACTATGCCGGCTTCAATTACGCGGTGATCGATGACGTCACCAACAACCTTGAGGTCACAGACCTGCCAGTCGATTGACAGTTCGAGTGGCCGCGTCTGCTGGCTAGGCGCGCGCTGTGGATTTCCACGGCGCGCGCTTGCCTGACGCGATCCGCAGCATCGCTCGAGGCGCCGCCGTCATGGACCGCGGCGCGCGCGTCCCACGAAATAGCCGGCGGCGAATGGCAGACCAAGCAGCACCACCGCCAGGGCGATGACGAACAGCAAGGCTTCGCGCAGCAGGCGGCGCGACTGCTCGCCGGCTTCGACGATGACCTGACTGGCGATGCGCGCGGCATCCGCGCTGACCGCTGCACGCTCGACGTCCAGCGCCTGCATCGTGGCCTGGCGTTCGGTACTCATCGACCCGGACAGCGTCCTGCCCTCCGTGTGCAGGGCGCCGATCATCTCGGCCCAGGAGGCATCGAAGCGCGTATCAACGTCGCGCACCACATTCTTGACCAGCGCCGGCGTCTGGTCAGCCACGGCTGACAGCGCCGCCAGATGCTCATCCAGTCGCTGCAGTGCCGTCTGCAGTTCCTTGCCGCTCAGCCCGGAATCGAGCACCGCGAGCTGCGCATTCCAGATCATCTGCGATGGCGCGGTGTCGCCGTACATGCGCACCAGATCGCCCGCATTGGCCAGCGCCTCGGGCACCGTGCCCAGAGAGTCGACCAGCCGCACCTGAACGCCGCTGTCCTGCGTCCACAGCTCCATGATCGAGGCACGCGCGAATTGCAAACTTTCAATCGGATGTGCGCGCGCGTAGTCGTCGATGAAGCGCTGGTCGTGGTCGAACTCATCGGGCGTCGTGAGCCGGCGCGCCATGTCGTGCGCCTGTGCGGCCAGCTGTTCCGCCAGCGATACGGCCAGCGGTTGCTGGGCGGCGAACACGGCTCGTCCTGCGCCATCGGTCAGGTACTGCTGCATCTGCACCGACAACGCCCAGGTGTCCAGCAGACCCATCATCGGTACCACCTGGCTTGCGGCACGCTCGCTCTTGGCCGACGCGGCCATCTTCCAGCGCAGCGCGTTCATGCGTACCGCAGGATCCGCGCTCGCGGTGGAGATCTGATCTGCGGTCTGTTCGACGGCGGCGATGAAATGCGCGGAATACTCGTGTGTCAGCAGGCGGGCGTTCAGATCGCGCGCGGACAGCGGCTTTTCCGGGCTCTTGATGGAAACCAACGAACAACTGGCAATGCTCGCCAGCAGCGCTGCACATGCCGCCGCGCGCAGCAGCGCTCGCGGGAATCTGCCACCACTGTGCGATGGTGATCTGACGTCGTATGCGCGATACAGGCGCTGCTCAGCCACGCGACACCTTATCTATGTAATCGAATCGTCACTAGCGCGAGAGGAAGCTTGAAGTGTGCCTGGGGAAAGGTAAAGCATGCGGCGCGCGGAACATAGGCCGGCGCCGCCGGGGCCGTCCGAATTATGTCTGTTTGTGCGCCCGCAACCTCAACGAGGTCAACGATCCCCCGGCTGGCGCGCTCCTGGTTAGGGTCACGCGCTGATGCGCGCTCAAGGACTTGGAATCACCGTGTCGCTGGATTACTCCGCCGCTGTTGCCGCCAATCGCTTCGGTCTGGGAGCGAAACCCGGCGAGCTCGACCTGATCGGCGCCGACGCGCGCGGCTGGCTCGAGGCGCAGCTGCGTGGTCCGGCACCGGTGCTGCCGACGAGCGGGCTACGTCCCACGGCCGACATTCTCAGCGATGCTGCGGTGATCCGGCAGCAACTGCAGGCGCTGCGGCGCGCTACCACTGGCAAGCCTGCGGCGGCGCCGGCATCGCCTGCGGCGGATCCGGCATCGGCCGAGGCGCTAGCCGCCGTCATGCGGCTGCCGCAGCTGTTCCGGCCGATCTATATCGCCGAAGTGCAGGCGCGGCTGCGTAACGCAGTGGCTACCGAGCGGCCGTGGGTGGAACGGCTGGTGTACTTCTGGAGTAATCATTTTGCGGTGTCGATCGACAAGCTGGCGGTCATGGGTGTCGCCGGCAGTCTCGAGCGCGAGGCGATACGGCCGCATGTGCTGGGCAACTTCCGTGAGCTGCTGCTCGCGGTCGAACAGCACCCGGCGATGCTGCTGTACCTGGACAACCAGCGCTCGGTCGGACCCAATTCGCAGCTGGCGCAGCGCGCCGCACGCCGTGATCGCACGCTGGGACTGAACGAGAATCTGGCGCGCGAAATACTCGAGCTGCATACGCTTGGCGTGGACGCCGGCTATACACAGGCCGACGTCACCAGTTTCGCCAAGGTGCTCACCGGCTGGTCGCTCGGTGCTGGTTATGGCGCCGGCAAGATGCAGGACGGCGCCAGCGAACTGTTCATGTTTCGTCCCGCGCTGCACGAACCAGGCGCGCAGACGGTGTTTCACCACCGCTACGACCAGGCCGAGCAGGCGCAGGGACGCGCGGTGCTGAGCGATCTGGCACTGGCGCGCCCAACCGCGCGGCACATCGCGACCAAGCTGGCTCGGCATTTCATCGCCGACGATCCGCCGCCGGCCGCGGTGGCGCGCATCGCCGAGGCCTTCGAGCGCAGCGGCGGGGATCTGCCGCAGGTGTACCGCGCGCTGTTTCAGAGCGCCGAGGCCTGGCAGACGCCGCTGGCAAAATACAAAACGCCGCAGGACTACCTGCTGTCGGTCTATCGCGGCCTGCAGCTGCCGGTCGCGGACGGGCCAAAATCGATTGCAGCTTTCGATGTGCTCGGACAGCGTCAGTTCGCCCCGGGCTCGCCGGCCGGCTGGCCCGATCGCAGCGATGACTGGGACGGGGCTTCGGCACTGATGAAGCGGATCGAATTTGCCGATGCGCTGGCGCAGCGGCTGGGCGGCACGCGTGCCGTCGCGGAGCTTGGCCCGCAGCTGCTGGGGGCGACCTACAGCGATGAGACGCGCGTGAGCCTGAAGCGTGCCGCCAGCGACGGACAGGCGTTGACACTGCTGCTGACGGCGCCTGAGTTCCTGCGACGATGAGGCACTGACCATGAATCGCGATCAACCTGCGCCTATCAATCGACGCTCGCTGCTCAAGCTCGGCCTGGCCGCGGGCGGCGCGGCGCTTGCCGCCCGCTACAGTTTTGCGGCTCCCGCCGCCGGCCCGTCGCGCTTGGTGTTCATCATCCTGCGCGGCGCGCTCGATGGCATGTCGGCGGTGCCACCGTACGCCGATCCGGATTACGCACGGCTGCGCGGCGAGCTGGCGATTGCCGCGCCCGGAGCGGGCGACGGTGCGCTGGCGCTGGATGGCTACTTCGGCCTCAATCCCGGGCTGACATTCATGCACGAGGCCTATGGCGCGCATGAACTGCTGGTGCTGCCGGCGGTGGCCACCGGCTACCGCGAGCGTTCTCACTTCGACGGTCAGGACGTACTGGAGAGCGGCGTTACGCAACCGCACGCGACCCAGAGCGGCTGGCTCAATCGCGCGCTGGTGAACCTGCCGGCGGCCAGTCGCCGCGGCCGCGAGAGCGGTGTGGCGCTGGCGCAGAACGTACCGCTGGTGCTGCGCGGATCCGCCGAGGTGGCGTCGTGGTCGCCCTCGGTGCTGCCGGATCTTGACGATGACACCATGCGCCGCATCGCCGATCGCTACGCCAGCGATCCGCTGCTGGCGCGGCGGCTGGCTGAGGCGTTGGCCACCGGCGGCGAAGTCGATCAGGCGCCCTCGCAAGCGATGGGCGGCGATGTCGCGGGCACCGCGGGCACTGCGGGCGCCGCGGCGATGAATCCGGTGGTGCGCTCGACCGCCGGGCGTTACATCGAGACGGTGCGCACCGCGGCCGGCTTCCTGCGGCGCGACGACGGTCCGGCGGTGGCGGTGTTCGACACCACCGGTTGGGACACGCATTTCAACGAAGGCGGCGCGCAGGGACAGCTGCGCACCCGTCTGGCGGTGCTCGATCAGAGTCTGCGCACGCTGAAGGAAACCCTGGGCGACGTCTGGGGCCATACCGTGGTGTTGCTGGCCACCGAGTTCGGCCGCACCGCGGCTGCCAACGGTACCCGCGGCACCGATCATGGGACCGGCAGCGCCGCGTTCCTGCTCGGCGGTGCGGTCGCCGGCGGACGCGTATTGGCCGACTGGCCGGGTCTGTCGGCACGCAATCTGTATCAACAGCGCGACCTGAAACCCACGCTCGATCTGCGCTCGGTGATGAAGAGCGTGCTGCACGAGCATCTGCAGATCGCCAGCGGCGCTTTGGACCGGGACGTGTTCCCGGACAGTAGCGCGGCGCCATACATCGCCGGCCTGCTGCGCAGCAACGCGGCCTAACAAACGAGCGGACGGTCTTTGTAGTGTGACCGAGCGCACAGACGCGACCGTTCAGATTCTAGTCAGCTGTGCACCGCGATACTGGCGGTGGCAGGTGGCACCGCTGGTCTTCAAGGAAGGAAGGAGAAATTTCGATGCGTTACTGGATTTTCGGCATGCTTGCTGTACTGGCCGGCTGCGTGGCTCAGGTGCGAGTCGCCGCCCCGCCGCCGCCGGTGGTTTATGAGCGTCCGCCGCCGCCTCCGCCCCCGGTATATGTCGCACCGGCAGTGGACGTCGAGGTACAGGCGAACGAGGCGCCGCCTCCGCTGCCTGAATACGAGCAACCCCCGTGCCCCGAGGACGGATATCTGTGGACGCCGGGTTATTGGCACTACGGGCCAGCCGGTTATTACTGGATTCCGGGAACCTGGGT
>Ga0302180_10000724_pt1 | contig 26451 bp, 16 predicted proteins | sample I_Palsa_E3_2_FD_200575 | JGI IMG/M metagenome (GOLD analysis project Ga0302180, IMG submission 200575) | Peat permafrost microbial communities from Stordalen Mire near Abisko, Sweden - I_Palsa_E3_2 | ecosystem: Environmental > Terrestrial > Soil > Palsa > Peat permafrost | place: Sweden...
ACGGCATCGGACTGGGCATGGCGGCCCCGACCATCCTCGCCTACGGCAACGATGAGCAGCAGAAACGCTGGCTGCGCAAGCTCTGGACGGCCGAGGAAATCTGGTGCCAGCTGTTCAGCGAGCCCGGCGCGGGCAGCGACCTGGCCGCGCTGGCCACCCGCGCGGTACGAGAGAAGGGGGATGGGGAGGTGGGTGGGAGCTGGATTGTCTCCGGGCAGAAGGTGTGGACCTCCCAGGCACACCAGGCCCGGCGCGGGCTACTGCTGACCCGCACCGACCCTGACGTGCCCAAACACCAAGGGCTCACGTACTTTTCCGTGGACATGACCGCGCCCGGCGTCGACGTCAGGCCGTTGCGCCAGCTCACCGGCGAGGCCGAGTTCAACGAGGTGTTCCTGACCGACGTACGGATCCCGGATGCGGACCGGATCGGCCAGGTCGGCGAGGGCTGGAAGGTGGCCAACGCCACGCTGATGAGCGAGCGGGTCAGCATCGGCGCGTCCCGAGCGGTGCCGCGGGATAGCGGCATGATCGAGCCGACGGTCCGGACCTGGCGCTCCCGCCCCGAGCTGCGCACGCCGGGCCTGCACGACCGGCTGCTGCGGCTGTGGACCGAGGCCGAGGTGGCCCGGCTGGCGTCGGAGCGGCTGCGCCAGCAGCTCGCCGCGGGCAAGCCCGGGCCCGAGGGTTCCGCCTCCAAGCTGGTCTTCGCCCGGCTCAATCAGGAGATATCTGGCTTCGAGGTCGAGCTCGCCGGGAGCGATGGCCTGCGCTACGACGATTGGACCATGCGCCGTCCGGAGCACGCGAACTTCTTCGGCCGTGGCCCCGGCTACCGTTACCTGCGCGCCCGCGGCAACTCGATCGAGGGCGGCACCTCAGAGATCCTGCGCAACATCATCGCCGAGCGCGTGCTCGGCCTGCCCAGCGAGCCCCGTGTGGACAAAGACGTGCCATGGAAGGACCTGCCAAAATGAGCGAGGCCCTGCCCGATCTCCTTTTTTCTGACGCAGAACGGGCCCTGGCTGACAGCCTGAGCTCTCTGCTTGCCGACCGGGGCGGCCTGGACAAGGCGCTGGCCCGCACGGAATCCGGCCAGACCTACGACGAGGGCTTGTGGCAGAGTGTCGCCGCGGACCTGGGCTGTGCCGGGTTGCTGATACCGGAAGGCAACGGCGGGGCCGGTGCTAGCTACCGTGAGGCGGCGGCCGCCGCGGAAGCGCTGGCCGCCTTCGTCGCCCCGGTGCCCTTCCTCGGCAGCGCCGTGGTCGCCACCGCCGCCCTGCTGAGCGTGACGGCCGGTGCCGGGGAGACGTCCGCCTCGGTGCGGGCTGTGGTGGACCTGCTCGGCCGGCTGGCGGCCGGCGAGACGACGGCAGCGCTGGCGATCCCGTTCGCCACCGCACCCGGCGCCAGTTACCCGACCTCGGTCCGGCTGGCCGGGACCAGGCCAGGTGACGCGGCGGAGGGGATAGCCCGGCTGCGCGGCATGGTCACCGGCGTCGCCGACGCGCTGCCCGCCGACATGCTGCTCGTGCCGGCCGACGGCGTGCCGCGCGGCCTGTACCTGGTCGACATGGCGGTACCCGGGGTGGCGAAGCGGCCGGTGGTGTCGCTGGACATGACCAGGCAGCTGTGCGACCTGTCCTTCGACGACGCGCCTGCCACGCTGATCGCGTCCGGGCCGGTGGCCTCGCGGGCCGTCGAAGTCGCGCTGGCCGCGGGTGCGGGCGTGCTGGCTTCCGAGCAAGTCGGGCTGGCCCAGCGCTGCCTGGACATGACCGTCGCTTACGTCAAGGAACGCCGTCAGTTCGCCCGGCCGGTCGGGTCCTTCCAGGCGATCAAGCACCGGCTGGCGGACCTGTGGGTGGAGGTAACCGAGGCGCGCGCGGCGTCCAGGTACGCGGCGGCCTGCCTGGCCACCGGCGATCCTGACGCCAAGGTCGCGGTGGCGCTCGCCCAGGCCTACTGCTCGGAGATCGCGGTGCACGCGGCGCAGGAATGCGTGCAGTTGCACGGCGGTATCGGCTTCACCTGGGAACATCCCGCGCACCTGTACCTGAAGCGGGCGAAGGCGGACTCAATCGCCTTCGGCACCGCGGACGCGCACCGGGCCGCCCTGGCGTCCCTCGTCAACCTGCCCGCCCGGTGAAGAGCCCGGTGGCGGCCGCCTTCGTCCCCGGAGAAGACGAGTTGCGGGCCCGGGTCGCCCGCCTCTCGGTGGAGCAGAAGATCCGGCTCCTGACCGGAGCGGACTTCTGGGCGCTCTACCCAGAACCCGACGCCGGGCTGCGCCGGGTTGTACTCTCCGACGGCCCGGCCGGGGTACGCGGCGAGACCTGGGACGAGCGCGATACCTCCGCGAACGTGCCGTCGCCGACGGCGCTGGCTGCCACCTGGGACTGCGACCGGGTCCAGGGCATCGGCGCTCTGCTGGCGCACGAGGCCCGGCGCAAGGGCGTCGACGTCCTGCTCGCCCCTACGGTGAACCTGCACCGGAGCCCTTACGGCGGCAGGCACTTCGAGTGCTTTTCCGAGGATCCGCTGCTCACCGCGCGGATCGGGGTCGCTTACGTGCAGGGGCTTCAGCGGGCCGGCGTCGCGGGATGCGTCAAGCACTTCGTCGGCAACGACTCAGAGACCGAGCGGATGACGGTCGACATCCAGATCGACGAGCGGACGCTGCGGGAACTCTACCTGGCGCCGTTCGAGGCCATCGTGCGCGAAGCGGGCGTGTGGGCCGTGATGGCCTCCTACAACGAGGTCAACGGGACGACGATGACCGAGAGCCCGTTGCTGCGCGAGATCTTGTACGACGACTGGGACTTCGACGGGCTGGTCATGTCGGACTGGACGGCCACCCGCTCTACCGTGGCCGCCGCGAACGCGGCTCTCGACCTGGCCATGCCTGGCCCGGCCAGCCAGTTCGGCCCATGGGGTGACGCGCTGGCTGTGGCCGTGGCGGACGGCCTGGTCGACGAGGCCGTCATCGACGACAAGGTCGTGCGCATCCTCCGGCTGGCTGCCCGGGTCGGCGGCCTGAACCCAAAGTCCGATTCCCCGGCAGACTCCGCGTCCGCCCAGCACCCCCCGACCCAACCGAACCCAACGCCGCACTTGGACCCAACGGGCCCTTCGGCCGGGTACGGGCCGGCCGAGATCGCGCGGGACCTGCGGGCCACCGCGGCAGCTTCGTTCGTGCTGGCCGGCAACGCCGGCCTGCTTCCGCTTGACCGCACCGGGCTTGGCCGGGTGGCCGTCATCGGGCCGAACGCCGAAGTCGCGAGGACGCTCGGCGGCGGCAGCGCTACCGTCTTCCCGCCTTATACGATCTCGCCGCTGGATGGCCTGCGGGCTGCCGGTCTCGACGTGGCGTTCGCGCCGGGCGCGCTCGCGCACCTGCGCACCTCAGCGGCCCGGGCGCCCTGGCTGCTGCGACCGGATGGTGACGGCCAGGGAACCGAGGTCCGGTTCTTCGCTCCCTCCGGTGAGCTGGCCGGAGCCGAGCGGCGCGACGGCGCCGCGTTCCGGTGGATGAGCGGATTCGGAGCGGCGGGCGCCGCGGAGTCGGTCGCCCGGCTCGAGGTCAGCTGCGTGATCCGCGCCACCGACGCGGGCCAGTATCAGCTTGGTGTCTCCGGGCTCGGGCATTTCCGCTTGCTCGTGGACGGCGCCGAGGCCCTCGATGCCACCCTGTCCCTGCCCCAGGGCGCGGACGTGGTTGAGGCCCTGATGGCGCCTCCGCAGCAGCTGGCCCCGGTCAAGCTGGCCGCCGGCCAGTCGGTCTCCGTCCTGCTCGAGCACGATGTGCATTCCTCGCCGATGGCGGACTTCGGCACGTTCCTCGAGCTCAGCCTGGAGGTGCCGCACGGCACCGATGACGAGGAGATCGCGGCCGCGGTCTCGCTGGCGGCGGCCAGCGACGTGGCCGTGGTCGTGGTCGGCACCACGGCTGAGGTGGAGAGCGAGGGCTTTGACCGTACTTCGCTGGCCCTGCCCGGGCGCCAGGACGAACTGGTCCGCCGGGTCGCGGCGGCCAACCCGCGGACCGTGGTGGTGGTCAACTCCGGCGCCCCGGTCCTGATGCCGTGGACCGAGGAGGTGGCCGCGGTGCTGCTGACCTGGTTCGGTGGCCAGGAGTTCGGGCACGCGCTCGCCGACGTCCTGCTCGGGGACACCGAGCCGGGCGGGCGGCTGCCCACCACGTGGCCCGTGAGCGAGGCCGGCCTGCTGCCCACGCAGCCGGTCGACGGCGTGCTCGCTTACACCGAGGGCACGAGCATCGGCTACCGCGGCTACGACCGTGACGGCCGGGCGCCGCTCTACCCGTTCGGTCACGGCACCGGCTACACCACCTGGTCCTACGACTCGATCACCGTGGACTGCGACGTTCCCGGTGCTCGCGGCGAGCCGGGGGTGGCGGTGCGCGTGCAGCTGGGCAACACCGGGGCGCGGCGCGGCCGGGAGGTCGTCCAGGTGTACGCGTCCCGCCCGGACTCGGCGGTGGAACGCCCGGTTAAGTGGCTGGCCGGCTTCGCCGCCGTCGAGGCCGACCCCGGGGAGACGGTCGACGTCGGGATCGAAATCCCCGAGCGCGCCTTCCAGCACTGGTCCGGTAAGGGCTGGACGCTCGAGCCTGGTACCTTCGCGCTCGCGGCGGGACCCTCGTCGGCGTCCCTCCCGCTGGCCGGCCGGGTCGAGTTCGGGTAGCGGTCCGTGGAACTCGGCATCCTGTCCCTCAGCGAGGGTCGGCATCTCCACCCACTTCTTCGCCGGCGCCGACCAGAAGGCGGCCCGTGCCGTCTTCCCTGCTACCACCCAAAAAATGTCAGTGATCTTTCTGTGATAAGTCGCCGCCACTGAGGGTCTCCTCCCGACTACCTTGGGGCCATTTGTCTTTTCCCACCTCCGCACAGCAATCCTTGCTCGGGCAATACGACACCAGCTATTACATACCGTTCCTAGTGCCGCAGCAAGCTATGTTGGCCAGCAAGTGGTTCCTCAGCAGCCTCCTCAGTACCGCCACCGGCCGCAGGATCCCCGGGCCGCCGCCCCGATGTCACATCGGTGCGGTCAGATCTGACCACCGCGATCACGACGGTGAGGGGTAACCGGCCGGCCGGTGCGCGCCCCCCGCGGTCAAGGCACTCGAAGCTCAGCTGGGCCGCGCTTTTTCTCGCTCCGCCGGTGCCTGCGACGAACGGCGTCCTGGTCCCGTTCGTCGCAGGTGAGCGCTTACCGGCCTCGTGTGGCGGGTATGAGGCGTTTTATCGCAGGGGCAAGCACCGTCTCTGTTACAGGAACATGACACGGCACGTATCACCTTGCTGGCGAGGGCTTTCACTGCCCGCGGCCGCTCCGCCCGGCTCATCAGGCCGTCTAAGGCGACATATCAAAGTAACCTCACAGCCACTCGTTACCGGCCGCGTAACAAACGGGAAATACCCCCGAAACCCGCGCATGGGACACATGCCTTGCAGGAATACGGAGCGGCCGGGGTATAGCCAGCAGAAGTTGGACCCCTGAAGGCCCAATTGCCCCATGGAGGCGTAGTGAATCCATATCCCAGCTGGCTGAGCTCAGGGGATAACTCCTGGCAGATGACAGCGGCGACGCTGGTCGGGCTGATGTCCATCCCGGCCCTGGCTGTGCTGTACGGCGGCCTGGTGCAGAAGAAGTGGGCCATGAACACCGTGATCATGGTGTTCGCCACCTTCGGCCTGACCCTGATCACCTGGGTGCTCTGGGCCTTCAAGATGGGCTTCGGGACCCCGCTGATCAGCACGTTTGTCGGTGATCCGCGGACCGTGCTCGGCGCCGCCGCCGAGCAGGGACAGGCGAACATCCCGCTGCTCAACGGCCTGATGCCCTCGTTCAGGTTCCCGGAGTCGTCGCTGGTCTACTTCCAGTTCGTGTTCGCGGCGATCACGCCGATCTTGTTCATCGGCAGCGTCCTCGGCCGGATCAGCCTGAAGGCCTGGATGATTTTCGTGCCGCTCTGGATCACGTTCGCCTACGCGGTGAACGCGTTCCTGCTGTGGGGCGGTGGCTACTGGGCGGGCAAGGGCGCGCTGGACTTCTCCGGCGGCTACGTCATCCACCTGGCCGCGGGCGTGTCAGGCTTCACCGCGGCTTGGGTCATCGGGCCCAGGCTCAAGCGTGACCGCGAGCGTGCCATCCCGAACAACTTGCTGTTCGTCGCGGTCGGCGCCGGAATCTTGTGGCTCGGCTGGAACGGCTTCAACGGCGGCGACCCGTACTTCGCCAGCCAGGACGCCGCGGGCGCGGTGATCAACACCAACCTCGCGACGGCCGTGGCCATGATGACCTGGATCTTCATGGACATGTTCCTGGGCAAGGAGAAGAAGGCGACCTTCCTCGGTGGTGTCAACGGCTTGATCTGCGGCCTGGTCGGCATCACGCCGGCGGCCGGCTACGTGAACGGCCTCGGTGCCATCGTGATCGGGCTGGTCTGCTCCTCGGTCGTCTGGGTAGCCTGGTACACCCTGCCGAAGTACGTATGGCCGTTCAACAAGGTGGACGACGCGCTCGGTGTGGTGTACACGCACGGCATCGCCGGCTTGTTCGGCGGCCTGCTGGTCGGCTTGCTGGCTGATCCGAAGATGATCGAGTACGTGGGGCTGGGCAAGAATCCTTCGATATCTGGCACCGGGTTGTTCTACGGGCACCCGAAGCAGCTGGCCATCCAGGCCGGCGCCGCGCTCACGATCATCATCTGGGACTCGGTCGTCACCTTCGTCTTGCTGAAGGGAATCGGCCTGTTCGTCAAGCTCCGGATACCCGACGAAGATCTGGAGATCGGCGACATCGCGGTGCACGGCGAGGAGGCCTACCCGTCCGAGGACCTGGTCAGCGTCGGGTCCTCCAGGGCCGACGAGGCGTCACCGACGCCGATGGAGCCCGAGCGGGCGCGCACAGCGGACGAGGTGTAGTTTGCCCGGCTCCTAGGGCCTGCGCTGCGTGCGGCCGCAGCGTAAACCGGGCGCGCGTCCGGGCACCCCAAGCGGGTGCCCGGGCGCGCGGTCGGCTGTCTGGCCGCACCCTCATCCGGCCGCGCCCGGATTGATACCGTTCCAGGCGTTGTTACCGGTATGAAGGCCGCCGGATCATGGCGGTAACCTGTCTGGCGGGGTGAAACTATGACCAAGCCTGTTGTCACGGCAACAACCCTGGTCACGGAAGATGGTGTCCCGATCGAGGCCATCCATCTTCCCGGTACGGGGGACCTCGCGATCGTGGTCGCGCATGGATTCACGCTGTCGTGGCAGCGCCCTAACGTCTGGCGCATTGCCAACCGGTTCAACCGGACGGCTGGCGTGCTGACGTTCGACTTCCGTGGCCACGGACGCTCCGGCGGTCTGTCCACGCTGGGTGATCGCGAGATCAAGGACCTCGACGTGGTGGTCGCCTACGCGCGGCAACTCGGCTACAAGCGGATCGCCACGGTCGGTTTCTCGATGGGCGCGTCGGTCGTTCTCCGGCACGCTGGCCTGATCGGCGGGCCCGACGCGGTCGTGTCGGTCAGCGGCCCGGGGCGATGGTACTACCGCGGCACCGAACCGATGCGGCGCGTGCACTTCGCGGTCGAGCACAGGCTCGGCCGGTTTGTCACCCGCCGGTGGCTGAAGACCCGGATCAGCCCGGAAGGCTGGCAGCTTGTCCCCGTCCCTCCGGCCGAGGCGGCGACACAGATCGCCCCGGTCCCGTTGCTGATCGTGCACGGCGACAAGGACCATTTTTTTCCGCCCGAGCACGCGCGGCAGCTGTACATGGCGGCCCGGGAGCCCAAAGAGCTCTGGCTGCTGCCGGGAATGGGCCATGCCGAGGCCGCCTGCAGCCAGGAGCTCGTCGATCGCATCGGCCGCTGGGTCGATCAGGCCGCGGCGCCGGCGCAGGCCATCGCCGGTCACATCGCCGAGTCGAATGGTGCGGTGGCCCCGCCTGGTGGGGCAGGCGGGGAAACCCAGGAAGCAGCTCGCACCCCGAACGCCGCCGCGTAGCCCGGACCACGACCCGGCCACGCCAGGGAACTGGACCCATATCCCGTATCCGGCCGCGGATAAACTCGAAGATCACGTGCTGCCCTTCGGCGGACGAGATCACCGGGACCGTGTGCGAGGCTTGGCCTGGCAACGTGCCCGCGAGAGAGGAAATGAGCAGTGAGCGGCAACCTGGCCGAACTGGTTGGCATCAACGTACCTACTGGCCTGCTGATCGGCGGTGAGTGGACCGGTGGACGCGGCGGCGGCACGATACCGGTGATCGACCCGGCCACCGAGGATGTGGTGGCCGAAGTGGCGAACGGGTCCGAGCAAGACGCCCTCGACGCGGTCAGCGCGGCGCAGGACGCGCTGGCGGGGTGGGCGGCGACCCCGCCGCGGCAGCGGGCCGAATGCCTGCGCAGGACCTTCGAGCTGATGACCAAGAACACGGACTCCCTGGCCCGGCTGATGGTGGCCGAGAACGGCAAGGCCCTGCGCGACGCGAAGGCCGAGGCTAGCTACTCGGCCGAGTTCTTCCGCTGGTACGCCGAAGAGGCGGTACGGATGGAGGGCGTGCTGATGCAGGCGCCGTCTGGGGCCAACAAGATCCTGGTGATGCGGCAGCCGGTCGGCGTCTCGGTGCTGGTCACCCCGTGGAACTTCCCGGCCGCGATGGCCACCCGCAAGATCGGGCCCGCGCTCGCGGCGGGCTGCACGGTGGTGCTCAAGCCGGCCTCTGAGACCCCGCTGACCGCACTGGCTATCGCCGCCCTGCTCGCCGAGGCGGGCGTGCCTGACGGCGTGGTCAACGTGCTGACGTCACGGAAGTCCGGTGCGGTCGTCTCGGCGATGCTGAACGATCCCCGGGTCCGCAAGCTGTCGTTCACCGGGTCTACCGAGGTGGGCAGGATCCTGCTGCGCGAGGCCGCGGATACGGTGGTGAACTGCTCGATGGAACTCGGCGGCAACGCGCCCTTCATCATCTTTGAAGACGCGGACGTCGACGCCGCCGTCGAGGGCGCGCTGATCGCCAAGATGCGCAACGGCGGCGAAGCGTGCACCGCCGCCAACCGCTTCTATGTGCACGAGGCGGTGGCCGACGAGTTCAGTCGCAAGTTCGCGGCGCGGCTCGACGCCATGGTCGTCGGGCCGGGCATTGACGAGGCCACCGACGTGGGCCCGCTCGTCAACGAGCCGACCCGGACCAAGGTCGCTGAGCTCGTCGAGTCGGCGACCGCGGACGGCGGCAAGGTGGTCACCGGCGGCCGGGCACCGGGCCGACGCGGATACTTTTACCAGCCGACCGTCATCGACCAGGTGCCTGCGGGAGCGGGCATCCTGGGCACCGAGATCTTCGGGCCGGTCGCGCCCGTGGTCAGGTTCACCGCGGAGGCAGATGCAGTCGCCTGGGCTAACGACACCGAATTCGGGCTTGTCTCCTACCTCTACACCGGTGACCTGAGCCGCGGTCTTCGGGTCAGCGAGGCCCTGGAAACCGGCATGGTCGGCCTCAACCGCGGGATCGTGTCCGACCCGGCCGCCCCGTTCGGTGGCGTGAAGCAGTCGGGCATCGGCCGCGAGGGCGCGCACGACGGACTTCTGGAGTTCACCGAGACGAAGTACATCGCTACCAATTGGTGACGCACCCGCCATTCTGTCCCTTTCCACTTCACCCGCCGGAGCGGCTAAGCTTCCCTTTCCATGGGCGGACCGCGAACCGGCGCTGAGCCCCAGTCACCGGCCAGGGCGGCGTCATCCGGCGGGTCGGCCGAGCCCGAGCGCCTGCCCGGTGGCCGAAGACGCTGGGCCGCGATAGCGACCTACCTGCTGGCCGGCGTGGTTCTGTTCACGGTGTACCTGCGGCTGTCCGAGACCTACACGCTGAACTCCGACAGCGCCAACATCGTGCTGATGGGATGGGACCTGCTGCGCGGCCACCTGCTGCTGCCCGGCTGGTACATGTCGGACGTGTCCTTCTACCCGACCGAATTGCCGCAGTACGCCCTGCTGGAAGGCCTCCTCGGCCCGCATATGCAGACGGCGCACGTCGCCGCGGCGATGACCTATACGCTGACGTTCCTGCTCGCCGTGTTGCTGGCCAGGAGCGGCTCCAGCGGGCGCGCGGCCCTGGTCAGGACGCTGATCGCGGCCGGGATCATGCTGGCCCCGCAGCTCGGCCTCGGCGTCTTCGCCCTGGACCTCTCGGTCGGCCATATCGGCACCTCGGTCCCGCTGCTGCTGATCTGGCTGCTACTTGACGGTGCTAGCCCGGGGATGGGTCCCCCCGGAACCCCCCGATCCCGGGGGGACCCATCCCCCCGGACCCCCCTTGCGACGGCTGTGCTGCTCACCTGGGTGCTGGTTGCCGACCCCATCGTGTACGTGGTCGGGATTGGTCCCTTGGGGGCCGTCGCCGCCGCACGGGTCGTCCGGGGCTTTTTCACCGATACCGGTCACTGGCCCGATCGCATCGCCGCCCAGTGGTACGACCTGTCCCTCGGTGCCGCGACCGTGGCCGCGGTCGGGCTCGCGTGGGTCGTCAATAACCTGCTCAGCGCTCTGGGCGGCTTCACCGTGAACCGGCTGCCGTTCCACCTGACGCCGTGGCATGACCTGCGCCACAACGCGTCGGCCGTTTGGAAGGTGCTTGAGGTCTTCGGCGCGAACTCCACTGGGCTCAGCGGTATCTGGCTCGCTCTCGCGTTCTTGCACATGGCCAGCGTGCTCGTGGTCTTGTGGGCCCTGACGCGGGTGGCGCTGCGGTTCTTCAGCGTCAGCCTGGTCGACCAGGTGCTCGCCGCGGCCATCGTCCTCAACGTGGCGCTTTACCTGCTCACCAACGCTTCGGACGAAGCAGCGCACGAAGTCGCCATCATCGTGCCGTTCGGCGCCGCGCTGGCGGCGCGGGTGCTGACCCGGAGCGACCCCCCTTGGGCCCGCCGAGTCAGGCTGGCCGGCTTCGCCGCCGGGATCCTGGTCCTGGCCGGCTATACGGCGGGGCTCGGGTACGAGATCAGCCAGCCGACGGCCCCCCCGGCCAACACCAGCCTCGCGTCCTGGCTGCTTGACCACCATCTCACCTATGGGCTCAGCGGCTACTGGACAAGCAGCAGTGTCACGGTAGACAGCGACGGGGGGGTCGATATCCGGGCGCTCTCGCAGTTCAGCCTGAGACGCGACCTGTGGATGTCCAACGTCTCGTGGTACAGCCCGACCCTGCATTATGCCAACTTCATCGTCCTCGACAGCCGGCCGGGCTTCATGAACCACTGGGAGCCGCGGGCCCTCGTCCTGAAGTACTTCGGCCGTCCTGCCCGGACGTATCACACCGGCCCCTACACCGTTCTGGTCTGGGAGAGGAACCTGCTCAGCAGCATCCCACGCTAAGGGAGAGCACCAGGTGAGCGTCAGCGATGAACGCGCAACGGCCATCCCCGCCGTGCGGGCCGGAACCGGGCGTGCGACCATGCCGGGTCGCCGCGGCCGGTGGTGGGTGATGGCGGTGGCGACGGCGGTGCTGTTCGTGCTGCTGTGCGTCCGTAACCGGTTCCTTTTCACCACGCGGCTATATGAGGACGCGGACATGGGCGCGAACTCAATCCTGATCGAGCAGGCGCGACACTTTACGCTGCTGGTCGGAAACTACTCCCGGGACCATTTCCACCATCCCGGCCCCGCATACATGTACGTCCAGGCAGCAGGCGAATCCCTGTTGTGGGCGTGGCTACACGTGGTCCCGACCGCGTGGAACGGCCAGCTGTTCGCGGTATACCTGCTGAACAGCATGTTCGTGGCGGTCGTGGTCGGTGTGGGCTACGGCTGGACCGGGTCGCTGCGCGGTGCGGCGGCGTGCTTCGCGACCGTGGTCGCCTTCTCGTCCGTGCACCCGGCCGTGCTCAGCTCAGACTGGATGCCGTATCTCTACGTGCCGACGTACATTGCCTTTCTCGTCGCGGCCGCGTCGGTGGCGGCGGGGCGAGCGCGAGACCTCTGGATAATGGCGCTGACGGGCTGGTTCCTGATTCACGGGCATGCGTGCTTCCTCTTCTTCGTGCCGGTGATCAGTTGCGCCGTGCTGGCGGCGGTGCTGTGGCCCCGGCGCCGCTGCCTCGGCGCCTCAGTGCGGTCCTTCTTCGCCACGCAGCGGCGGGTGTGGGTTCCCGTGGCGGTGATCAGCGCCGTGTTCGCCTTCCCGATCGTCCTCAACCTGGTGCTGCACTGGCCTGGTCAATTCGGCCTCTACCTGAAGTACACGTCCTCCAACAAGGCCCGCGGCCATAGCGCGGCGCGAGTGGTGCGTGATGCGCTGTGGTACTGGTGGTCGTACCGGGATGCGTTGGTCTCTGGGCTGGTCCCGGTCGCGGGATACGCGGTCGCTGCCGCGGTCACCAGGTGGCTTGCCCCCGTTCCGCTGCGCCGCTTCCTGGTGGCGTTGCTTGCCGTCAACGCCGTGTCGTCGCTGGCGTTCCTGTACTACGCCGCGACCGGGATAGACGACCTTTCCTCGCACTACGTCGGCTACTTCTACTGGTCGGCGCCGGTCATTACGCTGCTAGTCATCGCGGTTGGCGTGATCGAGGCGCTGCCGCTGCGGTTGGGTGCCGTCGCGGTCACCGTCGCGGCCGTGCTCGCGCTCGCCGCCCTGGCGGTCGCACCGAACACGCAGACCAGCACCAACAGCAGCGATCCGGCCGTGCTCGGTAGCGGCCCCGACACCGATCCGGCGCTGCCCGGTGTCGTCTCCGCGCTCGCCGCGCGTTCAGGCGGCCGGATGATCGTCTTGCGGTTCGACCACTATTCCTGGCCTGACATCACCGGCTTCCTCGTGCAGGCGGAGCGGACCGGGGTGCGGGCGTGCGTGGCGAACCCGGCGTGGACCGTCATCGTGACCACCCAGTTCATCTGCACGAGCGCGGAAATCACGGCGGGCCGCATCTTCTGGTTCACTCACACCGGACCGCGCGGCAGCACCGTCATCGACCGGCTCCGCCAGGCCGTGGTGACCGCTGGGCGGGGTCCGTGAGTGCCGGCAACGCACAGCTTCCCGAAGCTGAGGATCACGAACCGCCAGTTACGACGGGATTCGAAAGGCTTCGTGCCCGGCGAGTGCGCCCATGGGCGATAACGGCAGCATGGGTGCTCGGGGTCATCGCCGCCTTTGCGTGCTACCTTCAGCTGGCGCGGACGCGGGCCGTCAACTCCGATGGCGCGAGCCAGGCCTTGCAGGCCTGGGACATGCTGCACGGCAACCTGCTGATGCACGGCTGGTTGCTCGGGGACGTCTCGTTCTATACCACCGAATTGCCGCAGTACATGCTGGTGGAGTTCATCCGCGGGCTGAACTCCGGCGTCGTGCACGTGGCCGCGGCTATGACCTACACGCTGGCGGCGCTGCTGGCCGGGCTGCTGGCCAAGGGCAATTCCACGGGGCGTCAGGCGGTCGCGCGAGTGCTCATCGCTGTCGGCATCATGCTCGCGCCGCAGCTGGCTTCCGGGGTGAACATCCTTATCTCCTCACCGGACCACATGGGCACGTCAGCGGCGGTCATGGTGGTGTGGCTGATCCTGGACCGTGCCCGTCCCCGCTGGTATGTCCCGGTTATAGCCGGGGCGTTCCTCGGCTGGGCGGAGGTGGCGGACATGCTGGTGCTCTACATCGGGGTGCTGCCGCTCGCGGCGGTATGCGCGGCCCGCACCTGCCAGGCCGTGGCCACCGAGCGGAAGCCACTGGCGTCGCAATGGTACGACACGGCTCTCGGCGCTGCCGCTCTCCTCGGGGCGGCGGCGGGCGTGCTGGCGCTGCACGTCATCCATGCCCATGGCGGGTTTTTCATGCCGTCGCCCGCCGCGCAGTTCGTCCACAGCGGCGCCGCCCTGGCGCGCAACCTTGACATCGCCGCCCAGGGGTTCCTGCTACTGTGCGGCGCCGACTTCCTCGGGCTGCGCCTGACGGCCAGTACCGCGTTCACGATGCTGCACGTAGTCAGCGTATTCCTAGCGGCATCGGGGATATGGCTGGCGGCGCGGCGCTTCCTGCGGGACCACGATCTGGTCGCTCAACTGCTGCTTACCGGCGTGGTTATCAATCTGGCCGTCTATGTGCTCAGCACGAAGGCCAACGTCGTTACGCAGACCCGCGAGATCGTAGCCGTGCTGCCGTTTAGCGCTGCCTTGGCCGGACGCCTGGTGGGCGGGCACCTACTGACCGGGCGGATCAAGGCGGCCAAGCTCATACCGCTCCTGCTCGTCGCGGGCCTTGGCTACCTAGTCGGCCTGACGGGAGAGATCAGCCAGCCGACGGTCACCGCGCAGAACGCCCAGCTCACCTCCTGGCTGCTGGCCCGGCATCTGCACACCGGCCTGTCCGGCTACTGGGAGTCGAATGTCGTCACGCTGACCAGCGGTGACCGGGTCCAGATCCGGCAAGTAGCACTGTCCGGCGGACGACTCATCCCCAGCGCCTTTGAGTCGAATACGCAGTGGTACGACCCCAAGCAGAATGCAGCAAACTTCGTGGTGCTTTTCCCCGGTGTGGCCGGGTATCCGGGCTTCACCAACGAGCGAGCCACGCTGGCGACGTTCGGCAAGCCTGCGCGAACCTACCACGTCGGTTCCTACACGATCCTGGTCTGGAACAAGAACCTGCTGAACGAGCTCAGCTGAGTTATCGCACGTTGCGGTCACGACATGGTGAGCCTGCGCTGCGTCACCACGACCAGGGCAGGCAGCGTGAGCGCGGCGAGCGAGGGGAGCAGCCGGGCCCCGAGGCCGCGCCTGGGCGTGCCCAGGAGAATGATCACGGCCAGCAGGTAGACCTCGATGAAAGATCTCAGGTCGGCGTCGAGGCTGCCCCACGTGCTCGGCGTCACCACGCAGATCTCGATCAGGTAGAGGACAAAGGCCAGCCGTTCATAGACCGGGGCGCTCGTGGACCGCAGCGAAGCCAGCGCCGCGATCACGAAGAGGGCGAGGATGGCTATCTCCAAGAACCACTGGTCGTACTGGTCGAACTGATGCGTATTGATGTGGGTGAGGTTGTTTTTGAACGCCTGGAACGGGGCGACGAACGGCGTACCCGCGTTACGGCCGCCGTCGGCCAGCAGCGGAATGCTTCCGGTCGCGGCTTTCACCACGACCTCCCAGGCTACGAAGACCCCGGTGGGTACCGCCCACACGAGATCGTCTCGGCCGGGCCGCTGGCCGCGGCGCAGGACGCCGATGACGCGCATGATGGCGATGGCGGCCACGGCGACCATGACCGTTTCCCTGGTCAGTGCGCCGTAAGCGAGGAGCAGGGCGGCCAGGACGGGCCGCCGCGCCCGCACGGCCAGCAGTCCGGCCAGCAGGCAGGCGGCGGCGAGCGGCTCCGCGGTATCACGGGACAGGCTGGTAATCAGGCCGAAGTACCCGGGCAGCAGCAGCCCGGCTAGCGCGTGCCGCCCGCTGTCCCGGGCGAAGATGCCGCCCAGGTAGCCGATGGCGCCGATGGCGGCGATGTTGACGGCGACGAGCACGGCGGGCACCAGGAAGTGCTGGCCGAAGGAGAACAGCCAGGTCAGCGCGGGATAGCCGATCCGCATGTACCGATATGGCCGGTCCATTCTGATGCCGTATGCCGTCTTGCTAAGGTTCAGCGGACTGAGTGCCAGCCGGTAGAAGAACTGGCCGTCGTAACCGTAGGTCGGCGCGACCGCCACGCCGGGCGGCAGCTGGGCCGGTTTCGCGAAATGAATCCCGACCAGGATGAACCGGCTGATATTGCCGTGGGCCCAGGTCTGCCAGCGGGCCAGCGCGAAGCCGAGCGCGGCGAGTAGGGCGATCAGGCCGGCCACGGCGGGCTGGTCCGTCCTGCCGGTGGGCGACTGCGGGCCGGTTCCACCGGAATCGCTGGTGGCGGCGATCGCGCGGCTGTCCCCTGTGGCCACTTCCGGACCGTCCGGCATGACCGACGCCGCGACCTGCCTGCGCGCCATACATGCTCCTGACCTGGCTCTCTGGGGCATTCCTTGACAAGCGGGCCAGGCCAGCCGCGCTTCGATCGATCCGAGAGCTTACCGTACGTGAGCGATTCGCTGGTGAAGAACTCTGACGCCACGGGTCGTTCCGGGAAAGGAGCGTTCGCCTGCTACCTGAGGGGCAGGTTGGCGTGCAGCGACAGCAGCATAACAAGCCCCTTCGCTGGGATGGATGGCGGTAAGGTGAAGCGCCAGAGAGACGTGTCGCAGGCGCGCCCAATGCGGCGCTACCCGAGGCCCCCGGAGGCCTGCTATTACAGCCGGAGGTATAACACGGTGAACTTGCCTGATCTCCTCGACCGGGATGTGGTCGTCATCGGGGGATGCGGTCATGTGGGCCTGCCGCTCGCGCTCGCTTTCGCTGACCGTGGTGCCAGGGTGGCCATTTATGATCTGAGTGAGGCTGCGGTCGCCTTGGTGAACTCGGGCCGGATGCCGTTCGCGGAGCCCGGAGCGGGTGAGGTGCTGCACCGGGTGCTCGATGCCGGGCGCCTCGAGGCGTCGACCGATCCCGCCGTCGTGGGGACGGCGGAGCATGTGGTGGTGGTGATCGGCACGCCGGTGGACGAGCACCTGAACCCGGATCAGACGGCGATACCGAAAGCGCTCGGCGGGTGCGTCGGCTACCTGCATAACGGGCAGCTGCTTGTCTTGCGCAGCACCGTATTCCCCGGGGTGACGGCGCTGGTGGAGAAGATGGTGGCCGGGCTTGGGCTGGAGATAGAGGTCGCGTTCTGCCCGGAGCGGATCGCCGAGGGCAAGGCGATGACGGAGCTGTTCGAGCTGCCGCAGATCATCTCGGCTCGCAGCGCCGCCGGGACGGAGCGGGCGTCCCGGCTCTTTCAGAGGCTGACGAGCAAGCTGGTGGTGATGTCGCCTGAGGAGGCGGAGCTGGCGAAGCTGTTCACCAATGTCTGGCGGTACATCAAGTTCGCCACCGCCAATCAGCTCTACATGATGGCGAACGAACGGGGCCTTGACTTCGAACGGATCCGGATGGGGCTGACCGAGGATTACCCGCGGGCAGCTGACATGCCCGCCGCGGGCTTCGCGGCCGGGCCGTGCCTGTTCAAGGACACCATGCAGCTCGCCGCCTACAACGACAACAACTTCCCGCTCGGCCACTCGGCGATGGCGATCAACGAGGGCCTGCCGCTGTATGTGATACATCGGCTGGAGCAGCGGTTCAAGCTGGAGTCGATGACCGTCGGGATCCTGGGGATGGCCTTCAAGGCGGGGTCAGATGACATCAGGTCCAGCTTGTCCTACAAGCTCAAGCGGATCCTGGAGTTCAAGGCGGGCGCGGTCCTGTGTACCGACCCGTACGTGACGGTCGACCCTGGCCTGCTTCCGCTCGACGAGGTGATCGCAAGGTCGGACGTGCTGGTGGTCGGGGCGCCGCATCCGGACTACCAGGGGCTGGTGACCGGCAAGCCCGCGGCCGACATCTGGGACGTTCTCGGACACGGTGTCCGGATATGAGCGAGCGTCCCCGGGTCTCGGTGGTCGTGCCCGCGTACAACGAGGGCGGTCACATGCTGGGCGTGCTGGACCGGCTTTTTGAGTCGGTGCGGCTGCCGTGTGAGGTACTGGTGGTCGTCGACTCGCCGGGCGATACGACGGTGCCGGTGGCCGAGGAGTACGCGCGCAAGGAGCCTCGGCTCAGATGCCTGGTCAACACCTACGGCCAGGGTCCGGCCAACGCGATCAGGTTCGGTATCGACGCCGCGGCCGCGCCGGTGGTCGTGGTGACCATGGCGGACGGCTGCGACGACGCCAGGCAGATCGACGAACTTGTCCGGCTGGTGGAGCGCGGGGTGGCGGTCGCGGCCGCGTCCCGCTATATGCCGGGTGGCCAGCAGGTGGGCGGCCCGGTCATCAAGGGCACGATGTCGCGTCTGGCCGGACGGTCTTTGCGGGCCTTCGCTCATGTCGGAACCAGGGACGCGACGAACTCGTTCAAAGCGTATTCAACGGAATTCGTCAAGGAAGTAGGCATCGACTCCAGGGACGGGTTCGAGATCGGCATCGAGCTGACCGCCAAGGCCAAGCGGCTGCGCCTGCCGGTGGCGGAGATTCCGACCATATGGCTGGACCGGCAGGCGGGAGTATCGAACTTCAAGGTCGCCAAGTGGGTGCCCAGTTACGTGCGCTGGTATCGTTTCGCGTTCGGCCCGCCGCTGACCGCGGAGCAGGTCCGCGAGCGCGGACCGGACCTGGCGGGCTCTGGGCGGGACAAGCAGAAGCGGCAGGAGAAATGATGGAGCGGGTTCTGGTCAGCGGGTCCGCGGGCTTCATCGGCGGCTACGTCGTAGCAGAACTGCTGAAACGCGGCTACGCGGTGATAGGCCTGGACGACTTCTCCAAGTACGGGAAGGCCACCAAGTCCTACGACGATCACCCGCATTACCGGCTGGTGGAGGGCGATGCCAGGGACGTCGGCCTGATGACAGAGCTGCTGGCCGGCTGCGATCACTTCATCGCGGGCGCCGCGATGATCGGCGGCATCTCCTACTTTCACACCTATGCTTATGACCTGCTCGCCACCAACGAGCGCATCATCGCGGCGTCGTGCGACGCGGCGATCGCCGCGCACCGGAACGGCCGGCTACGCAAGGTCACCTACTTGTCCTCATCGATGGTCTTCGAGAGCGCGGCCGAATGGCCGTCCTATGAGGGCCAGCAGAAGGAGATCCCGCCGCCGCTGTCGTCCTACGGGTTCCAGAAGCTGGCGGTGGAGTACTTCGCGCATGCCGCCTGGGATCAGTACCAGCTGCCCTTCACGCTGGTAAGGCCCTTTAACTGCGTGGGCATCGGCGAGAGCCGGGCCCTGGGCGATGAGGAGATCCTGTCAGGAAACGTCCGGCTGGCGATGAGCCACGTCGTTCCCGACCTCGTGCAGAAGGTGCTCAAGGGCCAGGATCCGCTGCACATCCTCGGCTCAGGTGACCAGGTCCGGCACTACACCTACGGCGGCGACCTCGCCGTCGGCGTGGTGACCGCGATGGAACACCCCGATGCCCGCAACGAGGACTTCAACCTCTCGACCGAGCAGGGCGCCACCGTGCGGGAACTGGCCGAGGTCATCTGGCGAAAGGTCAAGGGGACCGGGGTTCCGCTGCGACTCCTCCACGACGATCCGTTCGAGTACGACGTCCAGCGGCGGGTTCCCGCGACCGACAAAGCCAAGCGGGTGCTCGGCTTCGAGGCCTCCACCACCCTGGAGACGATGCTCGACGAGGTCATCCCCTGGATCGACGCGGCCATCAAGGCCGGCACCATCTGAGCATGACGGCCGGCGGCGAGCAGACGACGGCGATGTCCGGCTCCGTCACCCCGGACCCGGAGACCGACCCGGAGACCGACCCGAAGGATGCGCCAGTTGGCCCGGCGGCCGACGGTTCCAAGGGGTCGACGGGCTTGATGGGGTCTACGGGTCGACGGCCGTGGTGGGTCTGGGCCGTCCCTTTCACCTTGTTGTTCGTCCTGCTCTGCGTGCGCAACCGGTTCCTGTTCACGACCCGCCTGTATGAGCAGGGGGATGCGGGCGCGAACTCGATCCTGATCGAGCAGGCCAAGCACTTCACCCTGCTCATCGGCAACTACTCACGCGATGGTTTCAATCATCCCGGGCCCGCTTATATGTACGTGCAGGCCTTCGGTGAGTACCTGTTCTCCGATGCGCTGCATGTGGTGCCGACGGCGTGGAACGCGCACATGCTGAGCGTCTTCGCCCTCGACAGCGCGTTCGTGGCGCTGGCCGTCGGGGTCGTCTACGGCTGGACGCGCTCGCTGCGGGGCGCTGCGATCTGCTTCGCCGTCTTCATCGCCTTCGCGGTCGCTTACCCGCCGATCGTCAATTCCGACTGGATGCCGTACATGTACGTGCCGGCGTACATGGTGTTCGTCATCGCGGCCGGATCGGTGGTGGCCGGACGGTCCCAGGACGCCTGGATATTCGCGCTGACCGGCTGGTTCCTCATCCACGGGCAGGCGTGCTTCCTGTTCTTCGTGCCGGTGCTCACCCTGGCCGTGGGAGTGGCGGTGCTGTGGCCGCACCGGCGCACGCTGCGCGCATCGGTCGGCTCGTTCTTCCGCGCACAACGCGGGGTCTGGGTCCCGGTCGCGGTCATCAGCGCCGTGTTCGCCTTTCCGATCGTCCTCAACCTGGTGCTGCACTGGCCGGGCGACTTTGGCAAGTACATCTCCTACGGATCCTCGGCACAGGCCGGCGGCCACAGCCTGCACCAGATCGTGCTGTACGCGCTGTGGTTCTGGTGGCCGCACCGGCACGCGTGGCTCGCGCCGGTGCTGCTTTACGCACTCGCGCTGGCCGTCACCTACTGGCTTAGCCGCGGCCCGATGCGACGGTTCCTGCTCGTCCTGCTCGCCATCAACGTGGTCTCGTCCCTGGCGTTCCTTGTGTACGCGGGGGTCGGGATCGACGACCTCAGCGAGTACTACATCGGCTATTTCTACTGGTCGGCACCTCTGGTCACGGTGTTGGTCGTGGTCCTTGGCGCGGCCGAGGCGATCCGCAGGCGGCCGGGTACGCAGGGCACCCAGGGAGGTGCCGGAAGCGCTATCGCCCGGGACGCTTTCGCGCTGAGTACGGCCGCGGCGGTGCTGGCCGCCGCGGCCGGCTTCGTCGTGCTCGCGGTGATACCGGGCACGCACGCCAACACCAAGGACATCGACGAGTCCCTGCCGCGGGTGGTGGCGAACCTCGCCGCGCGAGCTCCTAACAAGACGATCGTCCTGCATATCGACCACTCGGCGTGGGTCGCCACCACCGGGTTCCTGGTCCAGGCGGAGCGTTCAGGCGTCAAGGCCTGCCTGGACGATCCGCGGTGGACGTTCATGATGACCAGGCAGTTCATCTGTACGCCTGCACAGGCCGCCAGTGGCCAGGCCTACTGGTTCTACACGCCGCATGCGCCGGCCAGCGCGACGGTCATCCTGCGCTTCAGCGGTGTCGCGGTGGCGCCTGCCTCGTCGTCGTGAGTGCTGTCAAGGGGCGCATGTGAGAGTCGCCTGGCGTGATCACCAGGCTCCAGCTCTGACGGCCAAGCCGGCCGGGACTTCCCGGGCGACCCGAGTGAGGCAAGCGGGCGTGGTCGCGGGAGTGGCCGCGATCCTTTTCTTCTGTTACTGGCGCCAGTCCCAGTCCGTGCCCGTGACCTCCGACGGCGCCGGGAACGTGCTGCAGGCGTGGAACATGCTGCACGGGAACCTGCTGCTCCGTCACTGGTGGGTGTCGGACGTGTCCTTCTACACCACCGAGTTGCCGCAGTACATGCTGATCGAGGTCCTGTTCGGGCTCGGGGCCCAGGTGGTTCACGTAGCCGCGGCCATGACCTACACGCTGCTCGTCCTGCTCGCGGCCCTGCTCGCCAAGGGCCGTGCCCAGGGCCGGGCCGGGCTGGCGCGCGCCCTGCTGGCCGGGGGGATCATGCTGGCGCCGCAGCTCAATGCCACCGCGATCCTGCTACTGTCACCCGACCACACCGGAACTTCCGTGCCCCTGCTGATGATCTGGCTGCTAATAGATTGTGCTGACGGTGCTGACCCGGGGGGGCGACCCCCCGGAACCCCCCGATCACGGGGGGGCTGCCCGCCCCCCCGTCCCCCCCTGGCCCCCCTGGTCCCCCTGGCCAGGCCACCACTTCTCATTCCGGTGCTGGTGGGGTTGGGGTTTTTGTGGACGATGGTGGCTGATTCGGACGTCCTGCTGACCGGCATCGTGCCGCTGGTGCTGGTCTGCGCCTGGCGCGCTTGCCCCGGGCTGATCCGCGGCGGGGAACGGTCGGCGCCGAGATGGTACGAGCTTTCGCTGGCCGCGGCGGCCGCGGCGGCTGGCGTGGCCGGGTCTTTGGCGCCGCGAGTCATATCGGCACTGGGCGGATACCAAGAGTCGCACGTCGGGACGGACACGGACTTCAGCCAGCTACAGCACAACGCGTGGGTGACGTTCCAGGCCTTGCCTGACCTCCTCGGCGCGAACGTCTTCGCTACGCCCACGACGCCCGTCCTGGAATACGTGTTCGTGGCCCTGCACCTAGCCGGAGCGATCGTGGTGATCTGGGCCCTGGGCATAGCCGCCAGGCGCTTCTTCCGTTTCGGTGAGCTCATCATTCCCGTATTCGCCGTCGCCATCGTCTTCAACCTGGGCGCCTACCTGGTCAGCCCGCACGCGCGTGACCTGGAGGGCGCACGCGAGATCGCCGCTATCCTGCCGCTGAGCGCGGTGCTAGCCGGCCGGACGCTTGGGATGCGGATCTTCGGCCAGCGCGCGCTGGGCCAGCAGGCGAAGGCCTGGTTCGCGCCCGCACTGGCGGTGGTCATGGCGGCCTATCTCGGCGCGTTCGGGTACGGCGCGGCGCAGGCCGCGGTTCCTTCCGCTAACGAGCCCCTGGCGACATGGCTGATGATGCACCGGCTCAGCGACGGGCTGGCCGGATACTGGCTGGCGGACAGCACCACCGTGGATACCCGCGGCCGGGTCGTCGTCAGCGCGGTAACACTGGGCCACGGCGGTCAGCTTGTGCCCTACCAATGGGAGACCGACGACGCGAACTACAACCCGTCCCGGCACGACGCGAACTTCGTCGTGACGGACGGCCCCGACTCCCTGCCCGGCCTTCAGCAAGCCGCGGTGCTTGCCTTCGGGCATCCGCGGCGGACCTACCACACCGACGGTTACACCGTCATGGTCTGGAACACGAACCTGCTGACGAAGCTCGGCTGACCCGTCTCACCGGTGTCATACCGCTGTTGCTTGTGTGCGGGGGCGAGCCCGATGCTGATCTCATCCAGAATGCAACTATCGCCCGGCCATAGCGACCTGTCCGAGCAGGTTTTTCTGATAGATCAAGATCGCCCACTGAGCGACGTGGCCGATCTTGTATGGCTTGCCGAAAAGTTGCTCGGCTGGCGGGCTCGGGCCGTTGCCGGTGAGGTCGACGATCACGAAAGTTGCATCGTGCAGGGACGCGTCGAACCACAGGGTGCTGGTCTCCCAGTCGTACGGGACGACCTGGCGACCCTGGATGACGACCGCGCGAACCTGCACCCGGTTGCCCGACTGCAGGGTAACCATCGAGCTGTTCCAGTAGTCGGCCAGCCCGTACGTGAGTCCGTGCGCCTCAAGCCACGCGCTAAGGGGCACCGTCGGCTCCGCGACCGCGGGCCGGGCGGCCGCGGTGGTCAACGTCAGCAGTGCGGCCATGGCGGCCATGGCGGCCAGGCCGGTCGCCATGGCCGCCCGCAGCGGGCCGGCCATATGCCCGGGCACGCAGGCGCGGGCCGCGAGTACCGCGCCTGCGGGCAGTACGGCCACGACCTCGTAGGGGTTGGTGAATATCGGCATGGTCGAGATCACGTATGCGGAGAGATCCATGACGATCGCGACGCACAGCAACTGCTCGGCCCGGCTAGCGGTGCGCCAGGTCCACGCCACCCGTGCGACGCCAGCCGCCGTGGCCAGCAAGCAGGCGAGTCCGAGGATGTATCCCGCGTCGCGCGTCAGTGCGGAGGAACCTGTGGCCTGCACCCCGAACAGGACGCAGATGGCGTGCCACGCGAGATCTGCGTTATGCGGCCATCGCCCGGGCGCTGAGATCGCGATTTTCGGGGCGACCATCTGGTACCCGCCGAAATGCAGCATCAGCGCGCGGACCGCGGAGGCCAGCGGTACGGACACGATCGCGGCCAGGGCGTTCACGGCATCGCTCGTGCGGACCTTCCGTGTGGCCACGGCACGGTAGCCGCACGCCACGACGACGGCAGGCACGGCGACGTAGAGCACAGTGGCGTCGCCGATCTGGCCGGCGCACAGGATCGCGAGCAGCAGCAATGACGTGTAGCGCCGGGCGGGTACCCGGTCGATGAGGAGGAAGGAGACCAGGAGGAACACCGAGGTCCCGGTGTGGTCGGGCGCCCCAAGCAGGAACGGGGCGTTCGACCCGACATGAAACATGGCGGTCAGCACGGCAACCACGACACCGCAGCGGGCCACCCTGGCGAGGCCGCGGCTGTCCGACAGGGCCAGGGCCACAGCGCTGAACGTGACGATCAGGTAGATGAGCGCGGCAGCAACATGGCTGGTCAGGTCGGACAGCCCGGAAAAGATCTCCACCACCGCGAGCACCGGCAGGTCAAAGGTGTAATACGTCGCGTCGCCAATGATCCACCCGTGCAGCAGAACATGGCCGTGCAGCATGTCCCATGCTTGCAGCGCATTGTTCGCCCCGTCCGAGGTCACGTACCCCCCGGCGAACGAGATCCGGAGGTACAAGGCGAACAACGCCAGGAAGCCGGCGATCCACGCCGTCACCGTCAATGAGCGATGTACCCAGCGGCCTTTGCGGCCTTCGGGCCCGGCCGGATGCTGGAACGGAGCCGACGGCAACCCAGGTCGCTGGGCATCGAGCCGGTCTTCATCTGCTGGGATCCGCTTGACCCGGACCATCGTCGAACCGTACTCCCCGTCACATGTAGAGGATGCGCCGCCTGGCCACCACCAGCAGCGCTGGTGCGGCACAGGCGGCGATCAGGCTGAGGTAGCGCCAGGACAGGTAGCGCCGCGGCGTGGCGAACAGCAGGATCAGCGCCATCAGGTAGGGCTCTATGAGCGAGCGCCCGTCGCCGAACGTGCTGGTCCAGATCTGGCTGGACAGCAGGCCGAGCTGAAGCACGAAGAACACGAACGCCAGGCGTTCGTGCACCGGCGCGGTGGTGACCCAGAGCACGGCCAGCCCCGCCACGATGAAGAGCACCAGCGTGGCGTACTCGAGCAGGTCGATGTCGGTCGGGCTGAGGTGGCTGGTGTTGATATGGGCGAAATCGTAGTTGAGCGCGTCGACCATGGCCGTGAACGGCACGGTGAGGTTCCGGCTGCCGTTCGCGACCAGCGGGAAATCGCCCTTGACCACAAAATTCACGACGGCTTCCAGCAGGCCGTACACGGCCGCGGGAACCACCCAGGTCAGGTCGGCCAGGCCGGGTCCCGTCCGGCGGCGGGCCATCGCGATGAGCCGGGTCACGGCGATGGCCGCCGGGGCGAGCAGGATGGTTTCCCTGGTGATCGCGCCGAAGGCGAAAAGGCCGGTGGTGAGCACGTACCTACCCCGGCGGTAGGCGAGTAGCCCGCCCAGCATGCAGGCCTCGGCGAGCGGCTCGGCGGTGTCCCGGCCGACGCTGATGACCAGGCCGAAGTAGGCGGCGAAGGCGAGCCCCCACCAAGCGTGGCGGCCGGACTCGCGGGCGAACATGCCGCCAAGCACGGCCATGGCCGCCACCGCGACCAGGTTGGTCGCGACTAGGGCGGCGGGTACGAGCCGGTGCTGGCCAGCCGATGCCAACCAGGCCACCAGCGGGTACCCGATGCGGGTGTACCGGTAGGACTGGTCCATGGTGATGCCGAACGCGGTCACGTTCCAGTTGGCCGGGTCCAGCGCGAGCCGGTAATAGAACTGCCCGTCATAGCCCGCTGAAGGGACGAGCAGCAGACCGCGGGGGAGCTGACCGCGGTGCGTATAGACATGCCCGGCCATGATGAACAGGTTGAAATGGCCCTTGGCCCAGACCTGCCAGCGGGCCACGGCGAATCCAAGCCAGCCCAGGAAGGCGATGACGCCCGGCACGAACGGCCGGTTCAATTTCGACCGATACGATGGTGTGCCTGGCCGGAGGAACCTATCCTCTTCCGACGTCGAAATGAGCTGCAACCGCGAGCCTCCACCATGGCTGTCTCAGCGGGAAGGGCAAGTTCTTGGCCAGGCGCGCGCAGCTTACCAGAGTGACGCCCTACCCTTTGACTGGCCGCAACGAAGACGATTTGCCAGGCAGGCGCACGGCATGCCGCGCCGCGACTGGCCCAGAACGACACCGAGATCGAAGGACGTGGTGGCTACCGTGGCGAGGAGCGGGACGCCGGAGAGGTCCTCCGCGCCGCCTTCCGCCGCTCTTTCCGGGTCGGCCCAGGCCGGATCCGGGCAGGCAGCCATCCGCCGTCGCGTCCTGGCCTTGGCGGCGATCGTGCTGGCCGTGGCGCTGCTTTTCGTCGCGTACCTGCAGATGTCCCGGACCTATCCGGAGAACTCCGACGAGTCGAACATCTTGCTGATGGCGTGGGACATGCTGCACGGCAACGTCCTGCTGCACGGCTGGTACCTGTCAGACGTCTCGTTCTACACCACCGAGTTGCCGCAGTACGTGATGCTGGAACGCTTCATCGGCCTGCATACGGACACCGCCCACGTCGCGGCGGCGATGACGTACACGCTCGTCGTGGTGTTCGCCGCGCTGCTGGCCAGGGGCAGCACATCCGGCCGCGAGGCGTGGCCGCGGATGCTGCTGACCACCGGCATCATGTTCGCACCCCAGCTCGGAGTCGCCGTTTTCGTCCTGCTGCTGTCCGTCGGGCACATTGG
>Ga0302180_10000731_pt1 | contig 26329 bp, 28 predicted proteins | sample I_Palsa_E3_2_FD_200575 | JGI IMG/M metagenome (GOLD analysis project Ga0302180, IMG submission 200575) | Peat permafrost microbial communities from Stordalen Mire near Abisko, Sweden - I_Palsa_E3_2 | ecosystem: Environmental > Terrestrial > Soil > Palsa > Peat permafrost | place: Sweden...
GGTCGGCTCCCCGATCGCAAGGCCTACTTCGCGCTGCGCCATCGCAAAGCGCGTCACCGAGTCCATCATGAACATCACATCGAGGCCCTGATCGCGGAAGTACTCGGCGATCGTCATCGCGACGAACGCGGCCTTGATACGCACGAGCGCCGGCTGATCGCTGGTCGAAACGACGACCACGCTGCGCCGCAACCCCTCTTCACCTAAATCGCGCTCGATAAAGTCGCGCACTTCTTTACCGCGCTCGCCCACCAGGGCGATGACATTCACGTCGGCGGCGGTGTTGCGCGCGATCATGCCCAGAATCGTCGACTTTCCGACGCCCGAGCCGGCAAAGACGCCGACGCGCTGTCCCTTTCCGCACGTCAACATTCCGTCGATCGCGCGTATGCCGAGCGGAAGCGGCTCGGTGACGCGGCGGCGCGAAAGCGGCGGGGGCGGCGCAGCGGTGACGACAGCGCGATTCTCCGCGACGATCGTGCCTTTGCCGTCGATCGGACGGCCGAGACCACCCAGGACGCGGCCTAGAAGATGATCGGTGACGCCGATCTCGAGCGGCGCGCCGTGCGCGACAACGTCACTGCCGGCGCCGATGCCCATCAGCTCGCCCAGCGGCATGATCAGCACTTTGTTGTCACGGAAGCCGACGACCTCGGCCAGCACCGGCTCGGCGTTACGCTTATAGGAAATCGAGCAGGTCTCGCCGACCGCCATGTTTGGCCCGAGACTTTCGATGACGACGCCGATGACTTGACGCACCTTGCCGTACTGCCGCACCAAGTCTGCGCCGCGCAGCGCTTCGAGATACGGCTCGGCGGAGAAAACGGTGGTTTCCATCGGTTCCGGCTAGCTGGCTTGGGCGGACGAGCGCAACATGTCCGTCGTCTCGCCGAGCGCGATATCATCGTCGCCCAGAATTGCACGCCGCGCCTCGCGCAGTTGGGTCGCCACCTTGGAATCGATGGTGCCTGCATCGGTTTCGATGATGACCCCGCCGCGATCGATGCGCTGATCCTCGACGATACGCAAATGCTCGACGTCGCCCGCGGCGATGATTCCATCGCGATGCTGACGGATCATATCGAGATCGACCGGATTGACGCGCAGCGTCACGACTTCACGGCTGACCAGGCGCGTAAGCGCCTGCCGAACGTTCTCGACAATGACGTTGGGATTCGTGACGAGTTCGTCGTGCACGATGCGCTCGGCGATGGCCATCGCAAGACGCGCGACTTCCGGCTCAGCCGCGGCAATAGCCACGGCGCGTTGTGCCCGAACGCTCTCGATCAGTTCGCGAAGGGTGGTAATGACCGGTGCCAGCTCTTCTTCAGCCGCGCTCTTTCCCGCCGTGTAGCCCTGCTCGTGTCCCGCCGTGCGGGCCTCTTCTTCCAGCTGCGCGATACGCGTCTGCGCCGCCGCCATGAGTTCGAGGGCTTTGCTCTGCGTTTGATGGATGAGGCTCTCGGCGTCGCTTGCGGCGTGATCGATGATCGCCTCGGCATCGGCGCGTAACTTTTCCCAATCGACGCTCGGCTCGAGCTTGGGAAGTGTAATGCGCTCGGTATGGCCGTTGGTGGATGGTGCTACAAACGGAGCGGCGAACCGATCGTCAGGTTCGCCATGTGCTTGCGCTTCCGAAACAAAGTCAGCGTGCGGAACTTCGACGACGTAAGCGGCGTCGGAGAAGCGCGCCTCCTTTACTATCTTACCCACGTTGCTAGACTAGCCGCTCGTCCTTTGCGCCGCGAGCAATGACGATCTGTCCGTTCTCTTCCAAGGTGCGAATGACGTCAACGATCTGTTGCTGAGCCTTGCCGACGTCGCGCATGCGCGTCGGGCCGAGCAACTCGATCTCTTCTTTGAGCATTGCCGACGCGCGCGTGGACATGTTCTTGTAGACGCGCACGAGCAACTCGTCGTTGGCAACCTTGAGCGCGAGCGCCAGATCCTTGCCGTCAACTTCTTTGAGCACACGCTGGATCGCGCGATCGTCGAGGTTGATGATATCTTCGAAGACGAAGAGTAAGTTCTTGACTTCCTGCGCAAGCTCGGGATCGCGCTTGGCCAGGCCGTCGAGAATGTTCTTCTCGGTTTCGCGGTCGACGAAGTTCATGACGTTTGCGAGCGATTGCACGCCGCCGGCCTTGGCGAAATCCGCTCCGCTGACGAGCAGTCGGCGGCCGAGAAGCTCGTCGAGCTGCTCGAGCACTTCCGGTGCGGTCTTTTGTAAAATGGCGATTCGCATCGCAACTTCGGCTTGCAGATCCGGCTGGAGCGCCGAAAGCACTGCGCCGGCTTGTTCGGGCTGCATGTAGACCAGAATCAGGGCAATCGTTTGCGGATGTTCATCTTGGATGAACTGCAGGAGCTGCGCGGGTTCGGTTTTCTTAATCAGTTCGAGCGGATTGCCGTGCTTGAGCGCGGCGAAGAGCCGCGACGTCATGTCATCGGCTTGGCCCGCTCCGAAGCTGCGCTCGAGGATCTCCTTGGCGTACTCGATGCCGCCTTCGTTGATGTACTTGAGCGCGATCGCGCGCTGATACGCTTCCTGAATAACGGCGTCGCGCTTTTCGATCGGAACGGTCGTGATTTTGGCGATCTCGAGAACGATACGCTCGACTTCGTCTTGCCGTAAGAACTTGAAGATCGTCGCGGAGAGTTCGAGTCCCAGGGTGATCAAGAGGATCGCGGCCTTTTCCGGCCCCGAAATCTCGATCTGCGGGTGCTCCGGCAAACCGGTCAGCGGCGGCGGCTCGGGCAGTCCGCCCATCCCGCTGAGATTGACGATCGGTGATTCCATTATGATGGCGCTCCGCTCTGAGCTACGCGCCCCCCACTGCGTGGGGCCCCCGGGCCACGGCGCGCGACAGATTGCATGTAAGCGATTCTCTCCCCTAGGGCGCGTATCATCATGTTTACTCCGCTAGCCAGAGTTTGACGAGCTTGGCAATGGAGTCGGGGTTTTCTTGAGCCACGGTTGTCACGTACTCGATCATCTGTTCTCGTGTCAGATCCGCTGCAGAGCGAATCGGTGCGGCGAGGCCCGGCCCACCCTCGAGAATCGGGTGCTCCTCGAACGGCGGCAGCTCTTCGGCAAGCGACGTATCGAAGGACGGCAACTCGGTCGTCGGCGCGAACCGTCCGCGGCGCGAACGCATCGCGATCAAACCGATTGCGGCGAGTAGCGCAACGATGCCAACGGCACCCAACGCCCACACGGGAATGCCCAGAACCGTCGTGGTTGTCGACGACGGTGCGCCGGCGTTTTCGACCGATGGGTTAAACGGAATCGCTTCGACCGACACTTGATCGCCCTGCGCGACGTTGAGGTCGGCCGCGGCGATAACGGTGTTGCGAATCTGCTGCACGTTTGCCGGCGAGAGCTGATAGGTTTGCGCATTCGCGAGTGCCGGCGTACCGTTCGCGTTTGCGGTTTGCGCAGCGGAGTCGACCAGCACTGCAACGCTGGTCTGCAAGACTTTACCCGGCGCGTCGATGTGCTTGAGATTCTGTTCGGTGATGTCGTAGTTGGTGGTCGATTTCGAGCGGTTGTAGCGCCCATTGGCTTGTTGATTTGCCGCTTGATACGTGCCGATGTTGCTGGTCGTTCCTGGAACGCCTACCGCCGGATTGCGAACCGGCTGGGTTCCGAGGTACGACTCACGCTCGGACTGCGCCGAGAGCACGGTGCCTTGCGGCGCGTAGACTTTGCTCTCGCTCGAATTCGCATCGAAATTCATCTTGGTCGAGACGCGCGCAACCGCGCGCTTGGGACCGAGCGTGGAATCGAGCATCGACTGGATGCTCTGCTGAAGCGCCGACTCGTAACGCTCCTTGGCGAGCAATTGCTCTTGCGTCATCTTGAGCGCATCGGCTGACGCATCACCCGAACCGCCGCTCGACGTGCTCGCACCGGGAAGAAGAATCTGCCCGTCTTGATTGACGATCGTCACGTTCTCGGGTTTGAGCCCGTCGACCGCGTTGGCGACGAGCATCGTGATGCCTTTGACTTGACTTGCATCCATCGTCTGACCGGGTTTGGTCTTGATCGCGATCGACGCCGTCGTCGGCTCTTGCGTTGCGGTGTAGAGCGACTGGTCCGGCGCGGCGATATTCACGCGCGAGGATTCGACCGGGTCGAGGCCATCGATCGTACGCTCGAGCTCTCCCTCCACGGCTCGCGTCTTATCCAGCTTCTCCTGAAACTCGGTCATCCCGAAGTTCGTCCGATCGAACAACTCGTAGCCCGTAGACCCGCCCTTGATCAGGCCGGAGCCGGCAATGGCCACCCGCTCGTCGCTCACATCCGACTCCGGAACGTAGACCGTTTTGCCGTCGGTGGAGAGATGATAGGGAATCTTATCATCTTTTAAATGTTGTGTAACGGCCGACGCATCTTCGGCCGAAAGGTTTGAGAAGAGCGTTTGGTAGGTCTGCCCGCGCCCAAAGTAGAGCCAGGAAAGTGCCAACAAACCGACGAGCACCACAGCGATGCCACTGAGGGCAATCGTGCGAGTCTGTCGGTTCTGATTCTGCCAAATAGCCGTCAAACGGCCGGCAAGGTCGGACCAAAGCGAGCTAAGACGGTCCACGCCTATATGTTCCTAATTCTCCGAGCCAACCGTGGCATGCAACACCGAGCTTCCATGTTCGGTGCGGGAGAAGCCCGTCGCGAACGTCAGGCCACTATCTCGTGTATCGGTCAGGGTGCTATCGCCTTTAGCTACTACCGGACCAGTTCGTTTCGCTCGCGGCCAACCGAGATCAATTCTACCGGCGAGGCAAGCACTTCTTCTATACGGGCGATGTAGCGCTGGGCTGCTTGGGGTAGCGCGGCTTTGCTCCGCAGGTCGCCGATCGGCTCGCTCCAACCTTCGAGTTCCTCGATGACAACCTCCAAATCGGGGGATCCCGCAGCCGCGAAATCGACGGCTTGCCCGCGCAGCCGATAGCCGGTGACGATGCCCACACGCTCGAAGCCCGAGAGGACGTCCAACTTTGTCAAGGCTAGGGCATTGAGGCCATTAAGGCGCACGGCGTAGCGCCCCGCCACAGCATCGAACCAACCACAGCGCCGCGGCCGGCCTGTGACCGTGCCAAACTCGCCCCCGGCTTGACGCAAGCGCTCCCCCCGTTCGTCGTGGAGCTCCGATGGAAACGGACCCGCACCAACACGCGTGCAGTAAGCCTTGACGACTCCAACGACCCGGCCGATCGCCCCCGGCCCAATGCCGAGGCCGATGCACGCGCCGCCGGCAATGGTGTGCGAGCTGGTCACGTACGGGTACGTCCCGTACCCGACATCTAACAGCGAGCCTTGCGCGCCTTCAATTAACACCCGCTTATCGCGCTCAAACTTCTCATGAATGTAGGCAACGCCGTCCACCACGTGCGGCGCGAGCCGTTCGGCCGCATCGAGCGTGGCGCCCACGATATCGGCCTCGATTGGAACGTTCTCGCCCTCGAGCAACGCCGCACGGTGAAGCAGATTCAAGCGAATCTTCTCGGCGAGCGACTCGCGCCGCGCAAATTCGCCGAAGGTAATGCCGGTACGGGCAGCTTTGTCCACATAGGCCGGACCGATGCCGCGACCGGTCGTGCCAAGCGCGCTCGCTCCGCGGGCGCGCTCGTTCGCGCGATCTTGCGCCGCATGGTACGGAAGCACCAGGTGGGCGCGATCCGAGATCTTGACCCGTGACGTGTCGACGCCGATCGCCGCGAGACGGTCGAGTTCGTCGAGCAATCCAGCCGGATTGATGACCGTGCCCCCGCCGACAAAGAGCTCGACATGTGGATTGAGCACGCCGGAAGGAACGATACGCAGCGCAATGTCGACATCGCCGACCTTGATCTGATGCCCTGCGTTGTCACCTCCGCCGAAGCGCGCGACCACGTCGTAGTTCCGGGCGTACAAATCGACAACGCGCCCTTTACCCTCGTCACCCCACTGGATGCCGACGATGATATCTGCCTTGGTCACCTGGGGCCTATTCGGAGCGGAATTCTAAATCGCTTGTATCGCCCATCGGAATTTCGCGCGCGCCCTGAAACTGCGTCATCACGAACTCCGAGAACAGCGCGTTGGGCCAACCGAAGTCTTCGCGCGTGAAACGCTTGGGATCGTCGGGATCGAACGATTCGTGCAGCAGGTGATCCCCGGGATCGCTCGCGAGCAACTGCGCAAGTACGTCCTGCTTTTCCACGTCAGTCGTGGCCGTAAGACCCTGCATGATGAGCGCAAGCGGCCAAATCCAGTGATCGGGGGTGTGAAAACTTCCGATGCCGCGCGCAACTTGCCCTTGATAGAACGACGGATTATCGCCCGAGAGCAAGAAGTGCCGCGTGTTCTCGTAGTAGCGATCGCTGGGCGTCGTGTAGCCGATGTACGGGGCCGAGAGCAGGCTTGGGATATTGGCGTCGTCGGTCAGGATTGCGTGCCCGAGTCCGTCGACCTCGTAGGCATAGATGTAGCCGTACTTCGGAACGAGCACGAGGCCGTACGTTTGGATACCGCGCTGCACTTCGTCGCGCAGCGAGCTCGCCTCATTAGCTTTGACGACGTTGTGATAGACGTTCCGTTCGATCTCGGCCATGTCGCCGAGCGCGACGACCGCAAACATCTCCGACGGAATCAGGAAGTTGTAGTAGCACGCATCATCAGACGGTCGGAATCCCGTCCAAATCATGCCGGTGTAGCCGACCGCGCGGCCCTTGCCGTCTTCGGCGAGTTCCTTATGCGCGTAGCGTGAATCGCGCGGATGATCCTGTTCGCGCTGCATCGTCGCCAGCGCCGCGTCCAGCGCTTTTTGATAATCGGGCGTGAAGAGCGAGCCGTCTCCCGTCGTCTTCCAATAGCTCCACGACAGTGCGATCGGGTAGGCGAGGGAATCGAGTTCGAACTTCTGCTCCCACACCCGATAATCAAGGGTGAAGGCATTGGCATACGGATCGACTTGCAGATACTTCACCATGCGCGCGATGATTGCGCGAACAAGTTTACGCGTATCCGGGTCATCCTTGGCAAAGAACAGATAAGGACGGGCCTGGGCGCTGGCATCGCGCAACCACTCTGCGGGGATATCGCCGGTCTTGATGTAGGCGGTTCCATCGGGCGCATATTCGGCGAGCTTGCCCGTGTCGAGCAGCGCCGAACGGAACATCTCGGCCAGATGCGCGTTCGGGCTGTTGTAGTCGGCCGCGGCGCGTTCGATCGACTGCAGCTCGAGCGAGTTGGCGCGCAGCGGCAGCATCCCCACAAGCAGGGCGACTATTAGTGCGCACGCGCGCATCCAGCGTTCAATCACGGCCACGATCCATGGGCATAGAGCGCCTGAAGTTCTCGGTAGCGACCGCGGTAGTCAAGGCCATAGCCCACCACGTAGACGTCGGGGATCTCAAAGCCGCGGTACTTGATCTCAATATCGGCAATTCTGCGTGCCGGACGATCCAGCAGGGTGCAGACGGCGAGAGAAGCAGGCGAGCGGGCCGAGAGCGATTTGAAAACATACTGTAGCGTCATACCCGTATCGATCGTGTCGTCGACCAGGATAACGTGCCGACCCTCAATCGATGCTGAGGTGTCCTTCAGGAACCGAATGCCCTCGGCGCTGCTGAATTTGGTCACGGCGATGGCATCGTACTCGCACGGGATCGTCACCGCCCGCGTTAGGTCGGCGAGAAAGGTCGCGGCCGCATTGAGGACGCCGATCAGGACCGGAACGCGCCCCTCGTAGTCGCGCGAGATCTCCGCCCCCAGCTCCCGAACGCGCGCGGCGATCGCCGGCGCGTCAAAGAGCACCTCGCCGATCATGCGGCCGGGCGCAGGCGCGCGAAGAGTCGCTCGACGTCGCGCCGCGTGAAGAGCTTCACGCGCACGCGCGGATGATGCTGCGCCATCAAGCGCAGCTTGCGGTTCTTGCGTGTGTTGAGCGCGGGTTTCGCAACGGTCATCTCGATATACAGGTCGTAGTCCGGCAAATAAAAATCGGGCGTAAAAAAAGCGACAGGTTTGCCGCTGGTGTCCCAATCGATCGGGAATGAACGGGGTTCGTATTCCCAGCCGATTCGATAGAAGTCGAAGAGCCGGGCGAGAGCCGCTTCGCTCTCGTGAGCAAAAACAATCCGTGACACTGCCACGGAATGCGTTCTACGACGCGCTCGGCGCAAAGTCCGCCTTTGCGGCGGGAAGACGAATGATAAATCGCGCGCCTCCGAGGGGCGAGTCGTGGGCGCTCACAGCGCCGGCGGCGCGCTCGACTATCGCGCGCACGATGGCAAGGCCGATCCCCGATCCCGGTGTCGCTTCGCTCGCACCGCCCCGCGCGCGATGCTCGAAGATCTGCTCGCGCTCGGATAGCGCGACGCCGGGGCCGTCGTCGTCAACGATCGCATGGACAAACGGATCCTGGCGTTCGATCGTCACGACGATCCGTCCGCCACGGCCGGCGTATTTGATCGCGTTCTCGATGACGTTGAGCAGCACGTGCATGCACGCGTCTCCGCCGATCCGTGCCGCAGCCCCGCCGTCGTGCGCGACGTGAAGCTGCATGCCCGCCTCGCGTGCGATCGGATCCAGCGCATCGATTGCCGCCTGAGCCGCCGCAACTAGATCGGTGACCCCGGCCAGCGGATGCGGGGAGAGATCGAGCAGCGAGAAGTCGAGCATGCCGTCCACGAGGCGCCCGAGGCGCAGGGCCTCGTTTCGGGCGACTTCGAGAAACCGGCGCGCGGTCGGCGCATCGAGATCTTCGTCGAGCAGCGTTTCGATGTAGCCCCGTATCGAGGTGAGCGGCGTTCGCAATTCGTGGCCCACGGTTGCGAGGAACTCATAGCGTTCGCGTTCGCGGGCGCCGCGCTCGAGCGCGCGTTCGATCGTCGCCTCGAACGCTTCGACATCGGTGGGCGCCGAGATCGGCCACCAACCGGTCTCCATCCGCTTTCCCGTGACCAGCGACATCGTTGCCGCGATCCGTTCGAGCGCCGAGCGCGCGTCGAGGGTCAGCGCGGTGCTCCCCGCCCGCGCGGGCGCGAGCATGGCAATCACGAACCAATCGCTCCCGGGTTCATGGGCCAGGCGATCACCCTCACGCACGATGCGCTCTGCCGCGCGCGCAAACGCTTCGACGGTTTCGCGTTCCAAGCGGCGCGCAGCGCGCCGGCCGTTGCGCCAGGCGAGGCGTGCAACTTCAGGCAGCCGGAGCACCAAGAGGGGAACGTCGCGTCCCTGCGCGAGCACCTCCAAGAGACGCGGTTCAAGCTGGGCAAGCGCGTGGATCCGCCGGCCGCGAACGTTCATACCCGAACGAATTTGTATCCGTACCCGTGAATCGTCTGGACAATCGGCGGCAACCCGGCATCCTCTTCGATCTTGGCGCGCAAGCGGCGAACATGGACGTCGACCGTACGCTCGTCGCCATCGAAGTCGAAGCCCCAGACGCGTTCGAGCAATCGTTCGCGCGAGAGCGCGACGCCGGCGTTGCCTGCGAGTTCGAGCAAGAGCGCGAATTCGCGCGGCTTGAGGCGGACGTCGACACCGTCAACGCGCGCCTCGCGCGCTGCCTCATCGATCTCCAGCCTCCCGAAGCAGAGGCTTGCCGGAGCTGCATCGAAGGTCCGCCCGGCACGGCGCAGCACCGCCCGCACACGCGCGACGACCTCGCGTGGAGAAAACGGTTTGCAGATGTAGTCGTCCGCGCCGAGCTCGAACCCGACGACGCGATCGATCTCATCGATGCGCGCCGTCAGCATGACGATCGGAATGGAACGCTCTTCGCGCCGCAGCGTTCGCACGACGTCGAAGCCGTCAACGCCCGGGAGTCCGATGTCGAGAATGACCAAATCCGCCGCATGTCGAGCGCGGCGCAGCGCCGACTGCCCGTCAGCGACGGCGACGACGCTAAAGCCGTCGCGCTCTAAGTGATGCGCGAGCAGATCGCGGATCGCGCGGTCATCTTCAGCCACGACAATCGTGGGAGCGGCCATATGCTGGGCAGTGCCCGCTTAGCCCGTTACAAGGACACCATTTCCGCGGCGTGCTCGCGCAGCACGGTATAGATCGTGGAAGCGGCGAAGCCCAAACGCTCGAGACGGCGTGCCGCAGACGGGTAGCTTGGCGCAGCCGTGCGAAGCAGTTGATCGAGCGCGCGCATACAGCGCGAGGGTTCGCCCTCCTCGAGGGCCTCAACGGCGGCCCGCGCCTCGTTGCTATCGATACCCTTGCGGATCAGCTCGCCGACCAAGCGCATATTGCCCAGCGCTTTGCGTTTGCCCTCGACGTAAAGTTGTGCAAAGAGACGATCGTCGAGAAACCGTTCGCTCTTGCAACGAGCGACGACACCGCTGATGGTGTCGTCGTCGAAGCCTTTGCGCGCCAAGCGCTCCCAGAGCTGCGCCTGGGTCAATCGCCGGCGCGCTAGTAGCCCAAGCGCATAGCTATAGACGGTTCGTTCGGCCTTCGGCCGATCGCACATCCTGTGCTCCGAACCTTCAGCCGCTTCGTGCGGCTGCATGTCATTCTTCCGTGATGGTGGCGACGGCACCGCTGCTGTGTCCGTTCTTTGAAACAGCATTGGTGAGCGCTTCACGGATCTTGATTTCGATCTCGCTTGCCATGTCGAGGTGCTCTTCGAGAAACGCTTTGGCATTCTCGCGCCCTTGTCCGATGCGTTGCTCGCCGTAGGTATACCACGAGCCGCTCTTACCTACGATGTTCTGCTCGAGCGCGACATCGAGGATCGAACCCATCTTCGAGATCCCTCGACCGTAGGTGATATCGAATTCGGCTTGCCGGAACGGGGGCGCCACTTTGTTCTTGACGACCTTGGCGCGCGTGCGCGAACCAACGACGTCTTGCCCAACTTTGATCTGTTCGAGCTTGCGCACGTCGACGCGGATCGACGCGTAGAATTTGAGCGCGCGGCCGCCCGAGGTCGTCTCGGGACTACCGAACATCACGCCGACCTTCTCACGAAGCTGGTTGATGAAGATCATGACGGCCTTGCTGCGCGAGATTGCGGCGGTCAGTTTGCGAAGCGCCTGGGACATGAGGCGCGCTTGCAGGCCAACGTGCGCATCGCCCATGTCGCCCTCGAGCTCAGCCTTGGTCACGAGCGCCGCCACCGAATCGACGACGATCACGTCGACCGCGTTGCTGCGCGTGAGCATCTCGGCGATCTCGAGCGCCTGTTCGCCGGTATCGGGCTGCGAGACGAGCAAATTGTCGAGATCGACACCGAGCGCGGCCGCGTAATTCGGATCGAGTGCGTGCTCGACGTCGATGAAGGCGGCGGTGCCGCCGGTCTTTTGCGCCTCGGCGATTGCATGCAGTGCGAGCGTTGTCTTACCGCTCGATTCGGGACCGTAGATCTCGACGATGCGGCCGCGCGGATATCCGCCGACCCCGAGCGCGAGATCGAGTGCGATCGATCCGCTCGGCACGACCTCGAACGCCATGCGTTCCTGGAAGTCGCCCATCTTCATGATCGAGCCCTTACCGAATTGCCGTTCGATCTGGGCGAGGGCGTTGCCCAGGGCGATTGCTCGTTCGTCTTGCGCTGCCATTGCGGTTCTCTCTCCTATTTCTCGTTTATGCGTTGCGTTCATATACCATCACGTTGTCACCCCGCGGTGACAAGGGCATGGCACTACACCTTCACGGAATCCGGGGTCTCGTCGAAAAGGGCTTGGGTGAATTCGGCGGCGATAAAGGGGCGCAGTGCATCAGCCGTCTCACCCAAGCCGATGAATTTGATCGGAATCTCCAAGGTGTCGACGACGGCCACCAACACGCCGCCCTTCGCCGTCGAATCGAGTTTGGTCACCACGACGCCCGTTAGCTGCGTCGTTTCATTGAAAAGTCGCGCCTGCGAAATCGCGTTCTGACCGGTCGTGCCGTCGAGCACGAGCAGCGTTTCATCCGGCGGGCGTCCGAGCTCGCGCTCGATCACGCGCCGGACTTTTTTGAGCTCTTCCATGAGATTGGTCTTGGTTTGCAAGCGTCCGGCAGTATCGACCAAGATGACGTCGACGCCGCGCGCCTTCCCGGCTTTGATGCCGTCGAAGATCACCGAGGCGGGGTCGGCGCCTTCGGCTCCGCGCACGATCTCACTCTTCGAACGCTCGGCCCAAATCGCGAGTTGTTCGGCGGCCGCCGCGCGGAATGTATCGCCGCCAATCAAGAGCACGCGCTTCCCTTCGCCGCGTAGGCGCGTTGCGAGCTTGCCGATCGTGGTCGTTTTGCCGCTGCCGTTCACGCCGACCACGAGGATGACCGATGGCGGATCGCCGCTCAATTGCAATTCCGGATTCGGAAGGGTCAAGAATTTTTCGACGTCACGATGGAATCGCGCGACGGCCTGATCGGTGGTGCTCCAGGCTTCCTGTTTGGCGACCGTCTTGAGGCCCTCGATGATTTTTGCCGTCGTCGGGACGCCAAAGTCGCCCATGATGAGCAACTCCTCGAGGTCTTCCCAAAACTCCGGTGTCAGGGGCTTGCGCGCGAGGCCAAGGTTTTGGACCGCGGCGAAGGTGTCTCGGGCCTTGCCCAAGGACGCCCGGAGTCGTTGAAACCAGCTCACGGACCCCTTCCTTCGTCGGGGCAATTATACGAACCTCTGTTCGTATGTTTGTAGATCACCCGGCCTTTGCGGAGCGTCATGCGAACGTTTCCAAGCGGTTCGTCGAGAACGGCAAGGTCTGCGTCGTATCCGGGCGCGATGCGGCCGCGATCGGTCTGCGCGAAGAAATCAGCCGGCGCGCTCGTCATCGATGCGACGATCTCATCGGTCGTCATCCCGGCGCGCATCATGAGTTCGTACTCGTCGCCTGGATCGGCCCCGACCGCGCCGTAATCCGTTCCAAAGATCACGATTCCACCGGCTTCTCGCCATGCGCGTAGTTGTTCAACCGCGACGGTAATCGTCTGCGATTGAACCGACGCTCGATCGTGCCGCAGCAGTTGCTTCCACAGCGCAAGTGTCGGAATCAGCGCGGTTCGGCGCGCCCGCGCTGCATCCAAAATATCATCGCACCAGGGTCCGCTGCGCGGAGTCGTATGCGCGATCACATCCACCCCGGCGCGCAACGCTGCGAGGACATCGTCCCCGGTATTGGGATGCGCGAAGAGCGGTTTTCCGGCGGCGTGCGTTTCGTCGACCACCGCCTGCAGCGCACGCTCATCGAAAATTTCGTGGCCGGAATTCGACGACAGAAAGACTTTGACGCCATCGACACCCGCGTCGAGCAGCCCACGCGTCGCGCGCGCGGCCTGCTGCGCATCCGCAATCTCCGCAAGCGAAACCGGCGCGAGGCCCATCACGGCCATGACCATCGGCGGCGGCAATGAACCCGGAGCGACCATGCCCTCTCCGGTCGAGAGAATCCGCGGGCCGGCAACCTCGCCGCGTTCGATGCGCTCGCGCACGATTGACGTATTCTCCCAAGCCGACGAGAGATCGAACACCCAGGTCACGCCAAAACGGGTGAAGTCCTCTAGTTGCACGCGTAAGTCCGCGACATCGATTGCGCGCGCATTCCACCACTTGCGTTCAAAAAAATGCACGTGAGCGTTGCAAAAGCCCGGGGAGATCGTTGCGCCCGAGCAGTCGATTCGCTCTGCATCCGCGGGAATCTCGAACGACGAAGGATCGCCGAGGCAGACGATGCGATCGCCGTCGATCAAGACATTTCCGTTTTTCGCACCGGCCAGCAGCCGAAACGGCGGCACTATGCGACGGGATCGAGCCCGGTAATGGTAGAGGCCTCCATCTTCACCCACTGCGGTGCGGCGCCGTCGACGCGCACCGGATACTCGAAGGTGACGTTAGGCTTGCCGATTGAATCGCGCATGATGTCGGCCAGCCGTCCCTCGATGAAGACCCGCCGGCCGGCTCCAAAGGGCGCGTGCCCCGGCACGAAGTGGATTTCAAAAACCGCTGCCGTCGGCGAAAAGGCGTGCACGGTCCCGCCGAAACAATCGTGTACTGCCATCTTGAGCGCTGCGACGATCTGCGAAAAGAGCGTGTCATCGACGCGTGCATGCCGCTCGTCAAAGCAGCGCTCGCGATCGATCACATAGCGCGTCGGCCCGACGCCGTCGATGTATTCAACCGTAAATTCGCGCCCGGAGATGTGCATCGCGAGGTTCCCGCCCATTTTTGTTAAGCGCTCCTCGCGAATCCAATCTTTGTGGTCGCGCATTGTTTTCGAGAGCCAATTCTTCTTCCACATCGCTAGCCGGCATGCTCCCGGAACTTGGCGTCGACGCGATACACGTAGGCAAGCACTTCAGCGACCACGGCATACAGTTCGCGCGGAATGCTGTCAGTCACGTTCAAACGCGCGAGGGCCTCGACCAAACCCGCGTCTTCGTAGAGCGGAATCCCACGCTCCTTGGCAATGCGCACGATCGTTTCGGCCGAGACCCCACGTCCGACGGCGACGACCTCGGGCGGCTCGGACGAGAGCGGATCCCACTTTAGCGCAGCCGCCGCGGGCCGCTTGAGGACCGACTTGCGAAAATCGAAGAAGCGGCTCATGCGCGCGTATCCCACAACGATCGTCGCTCGGCGGGAGCGGCTGATTGCTCATCGGACGCTTTGGCGGTCTCGCCGGACGGCGGCGCAACGCCGGCGCCGATCGACGAGATCCGGTAGCGCAGTCCTTCGAGCCGCGAGCGCAGATCGTTTAGCGTTGAGCGAAACCGGTCTGCCGCCGGCGTAGCTTGCGTTTTTACATCGACGCTCACCGCGCGCCCGACGGTCTGCAGGTCGATCGCGACCGTTCCAAGCGATTTGGTGTCGAGCACGAATGCGATGTGAAAATTGTCGGCATCCATCGCGTTCTTGCCGTTCGGCGCATCGCGCGAAATCTGCAGATGCACCGGTTCACCGCCCTCATAAAAATACGCCGGAAGCGGAATCGCGATCGTCCGCGGGTCATTGCTCTGCGCCGAGAGCACGTTGAGCTGCAGTGCGGTCGTGGCCGTCAGGGCATCGCGTAATGCGCCGGCGATCTCCGGCGAACCGTCGCGCGACGATGAGGCAATCATCGCGAGAATCGCGGACTTCACGTCGTACTCCATGGCGGCGGCGCGCTCGGCCGCCTGGGCGGCAGCGTTGAGCGCAACCGGCGCCGTCGACAGTGCTCCCTGCGCGAGCGGCACCGGACTCTGAGGCGAGCCGGCCGGCGCTTGCGCCGGGGCACCCGAGGCCTGCTCGTTCAGCGGGACCTCGTTCCATGCCGCCACCGTTTGCGCGATTTTCGATTCGGCACCGTCGAGCACATCGGAAACGAACGTTGCAATTTGTTCGGGAAGCGCGCGCGAATTGCGCAAATCAAAGCGCGCGACAAACGCGAGCATCGAACGCAGCGCACCCGCGTTCTCGGGCGCGAGGCGCGCGAGAAGTCCTTCGAGTCGCTCGTATGCCGTTGTGACGCTCTGCGTCGCGGTGTTGACTGCGCGTGCGGCGGCGAGCGTGGTCGGAGTGATCGGCACGCCCAGGCGCGCGAGCAGGTCGGCTTCCGGCGATACCGGCACGACCACCCGCGCGCCCGATACCGCGGCGGCCGTCTGCGCGGGCGCAGGCGCTTGCGCAGGTGGAGCAAGATTCGATGCAGGCTGAACGATCGGCGGCGCGACTGGAAAACGCGGGCTTGCCGGAGCAGCATTGGGCGGCGCGGCACTGGGCGGCGTGGCGGCGCGCGCCGCGCCGGCCGGCGCCGAAGGCGATGATGCAGGCGGCGGTGCGGGCGCGCTCGCGCGATTTGCGGCCAGACGCGCCTCGACGTCGCTGCGCGCGATCGCATTTTCGATTTCGCCTGCCAGCTCGCGCGCCGTCGCCGCAAGGTTCGGGCGTACCGAGGCTGCGACAAAGACTTCGCGCGGCGGAGCAATGTTGGTGGGTGGTGCCGCGGGTGCGATCGCTGCCGGCGCGGTTGTCGCGGGTGGTGCTGGAACCGGCGGAAGGGCAACCGGTACAGAGGCGGTCGGTGCCGGTGCGCCGGGCGTTTCAACTGTTGCACCGCTCGGTGCGGGCGCGATCTGTGTCGTGAGCACTGCGCTCTGCGGGCCGTCGGTCGGCGGCGGCGCGAGCTCCGGGTTGACGGTCGGAATCGGATTCTGCGGATCTACCGTCCCGAGATTGCGCACCGTTACAGTCGAATTGGTAAAGCCCGTTACTTGTAAGAGCAGCGTTTCGCCCGGATGGATGCCCGGCGGGATCTGTGCCGCAACGGTTTGCCCGAGGAACGAAAGCAGATCGGTTCCACCCTGCGGCGGCAGCACGGTTGCGGCAATAACTTCGCCGACGTTAACTTGGGCTTGGAGCGCGGTAACATCCGCTCCGAGGCTAAGAATTGCTTGGTCCATCGCGGCTTGCGCGTTCGCGACCGCCTGAGCAGCGAGTGCAGCGAGCGGATCCAGCCCCGACATCGGTTAGCCTTTACGCGGTGAAGTCGATGAAGTGCTCGCCTTCGCCGGCGAGTCCGAGCGGCGAATCCTCGGCATCGGCGTCTTGCGCGCCCTGGCGCCGCTGCTGCGGCGTATAACCACCGCCGTCGTTGCCGCCGTCAGGGTTGGTACGAAGTGTCGTGCGTTCGATGTGGTCGGTCTCTTTGACCGTTTCTTCGCGCTTTTGCACTTGCGCGGCGAACGTCGCCTGGGCAGCCGCTTGGGCCGCCTGTGGGGCCTGCTGGGCGGCGCTAACCTGGGCCGCGTTTTGCGGGGCGGCCAGGTATGCCAGTTGCAGATCCGCGGGACGAATCGCCATGATCGGTTATTTCCCCTCGAAGCGTCCGTTCTACTTTATTTTCGGCCGCTTCGGGGCTGGGCGCAGGTTTGCGCAAGTATTTCTGTTTGATTGTTGGGTCGTCTTCACGGTAACCCAGGTCCGCACGCAGTTCGCGTAGCCGCTGACGCAAGTGGATTACGGCCTGCGCGTGGATCTGCGAGACCCGCGATTCCGAGACGCCCAGGGCGCCCTTGATCTCTTTAAGGGTCTGGCCCTCGAAGTAGTAGAGCGTGATAACGGTGCGCTCTTGCGGCGAGAGATTCTCGACGGCGCGCACGAGTTCGGCGTGAACTTCGCGCGACTCGACCTCGCTCATCACGTCGTTGCCGTCGTCGCGCAGCGTGTCGACGAGCGGGATCTCGTAGCCCTTTTCGTTGGGGAGAAATTCTTCGAGCGAGAGGACGGCGGTGCCGCGAACGCGTTGGATGAGCTGATCGAACTCTTTCTTGGAGAGCCCGAGACGTTGGCCGACCTCGGCTTCGCTCGGCGCGCGACCCAGCTCGACTTCCAATTCTTGGTAGGTGCGCTCTAGCTCGCGGGCGCGCTGACGAACGGCGCGCGGGACCCAATCGAGCGAACGCAGGGCATCGAGAATAGCCCCGTTGATTCGAGTGATTGCGTAGGTTTCGAACTTTACGCCGCGCGCGTCGTCGTACTTTTCGATGGCGTCGATCAAACCCAAGATCCCGTCGTTGATGAGATCGTTGATCTCAACATTCGGCGGGAGGTTCACGGAGATTCGACCGGCCACATACTTCACTAAGTGTAAGTACTTGTGGACGATCTCTTCTCGCGAGAGTTCGACGCCGCCGATGACGTAGCTGCGTGGACTACGGCTCAGCTTCATGCAACCTCGTGGACGTGCATCTCACGCGTCCGGTCTCTCGTATTCAGAATCACCAATCGCCCTCCTACGGTTCTGTGTCAGCGTTCGGCCTATTCTTCGTCAGCGTTCTGCACCTAAGAGATTAAGACTTTGCCACGCTTGCAAGGCCCACCAAGATCGGCGAAATGTCGTCTAGCGGAGCTTCGCGGTCGACCAGGCCTTCCTTCGCGGCGGCTCGCGGCATGCCGTAGACAACGCACGTCGCTTCGTCTTGACCGAGCACGTAACCGCCGCGTTCTTTAAGTTTCCGTAAACCGCGCACACCGTCTTGCCCCATGCCGGTGAGAATGACGCCGATCGCCGATGGGCCGTAGGCCTGCGCGACCTGCGCGGTCATGTGATCGACGCTCGGAACGTGCAGCGAATGGCCGTCGTCATCCACCAGGCGCACCTCCGTGTCGGCTCCGCGGCGTCGCAACTCGACTTGCTTCCCGCTGGGCACGACGAGCGCCGTGCCCGCTTCGAGAATCATGCCGTTGAGGGCTTCGTGCACGGCGAGTTTGCTCAGCGCGTTAAGGCGATCGGCGAGCGGCCGCGTGAAACCCATGGGCATGTGTTGAACGATGAGCAACGGCAGCGGGAAATTTGCCGGAAGCATTGGCACGACGTGCGAGAGGGCGACCGGGCCTCCGGTCGACGTCCCGATCGCTACGACCTCGAATCGACCGGTGTGACGGGGCCGTGCAACCGGCGGTGGCGCGATGATCCGCGGGGCCTGCTCGATCGGCGGGGGCGCATGCACGATCGGTTGCGCGGGCTGAGCGCCCCGGCGTGAGACCGCGCGGATTTTGGCGACCAAATCGCGCGCCACGTCGGTGATGTTCACATATGCGGCGTCGGGCTTTGAAATGAAATCGACCGCACCGAGCTCGAGGGCGCGGAAGGTCGTTTCGGCGCCCTCGCGGGTGAGCGAGCTGCACATGATGATCGGGATGCGGTGATCGGCGACGATCTGGCGCACCGCTTCGAGCCCACCCATCCCCGGCATCTCGACATCCATCGTGATGACGTCGGGATTCAGTTGCAGGGCTTTGGTGATGGCTTCCTCGCCGCTGCGCGCGGTCGCAACGACGGTCATATCGGCTTCGTTCTCGAGTATCGTCGAGATCGCCCGGCGCATGAACGCCGAGTCGTCTACGACCAGCACACCAATCTTTTGTCCCACGTTTACATCACTTCCGTCGGTAGTATATCGCTTTCGGCGTTACAACGGGTTCGAAACGGTCGGTCATCCGCATGATCGATTCCGCGTGCCCAAGGAAAAGATATCCTCCCGGGCGCAAGGCTTCTGCAAAGGCCTCGACAACGCGCTTCTGCGTCGGCTTCTCGAAATAGATCAGGACGTTGCGGCAAAGGATCGCGTCGAATGGGCCCATTCCGGCAACGGCATGAGCATTCATGAGATTCAAGCGCGAAAAATCCACCATGTGCTTGATCTCGTCGTTGATGAAAAAACCGCCTTCAAACGGGCGGAAGTACCTTTGGACCATCTCCGGCGGGGTCGCTCGGAAGGAAAGCTCTCGATAGAACCCGGTCGCGGCTCGCTCAAGCGCGCGCGGCGAAAGATCGGTTGCGCGCAGAACCACCCCCGACGGCGTAACGCGGTGCGTTTGCATCAACATCATCGCGATGGTGTACGGCTCTTCGCCGGTCGAGGAAGCGGACGACCATACCCGCAGCGGCGTACCTGCATGCTGCGACTCCTCGAGTACCTCGGTCACGAGCACCTCGAGCTGGGCGCGTTCGCGAAAGAAATACGTCTCGTTGTTGGAGAGGACGGAGGCCAGCTCGTTCCACTCGCCCTCCCGTTCCGGCGATGTCGTCAGAAACCGATAGTATCCGGAAAAATCGGCAACGCGGCACTTGAGGAGGCGCGTTTGCAGCCGGCTCTGGAGCAAGAACTGCTTCGTGTCGTCGTAAAAGATACCAAAGCGCTCGCGGATCAAATCGCGCAACGCTTGAAATTCGTGTTCCGATATAGCAATAGTTGACAAGCGATCGTATCCGTACTAGGGTCCGGTTCGCCATCTACGCAAAAGAAGCCCGCGTCGCGAAGCGCAATGCATTCAGAGCGAGCGTGAGCCGGTCGAACGGCGTTCGTTCCCCGTCTTCCCTTTGAAGCGCATCGGCAAATCGTGTACTTCCGGCGAGCTGATCGAACAATAGGCCATAGCGCACGGGGCGCGCCTCGAGGTAGCGCATCAGGCGAACACGGTGTTCGAGGCGGCGCTGGAATCGACTGCGAAGGCGACGCGCGTACTGCTGCGCCGCGCGCTCGGGCGCGTTGCGACGCTCGCGCACTGCCGCTGCAGCGAGCCGGCCGCTCATCGCGGCTTCAAAGATTCCCTCGCCATTGGTCGCATCCACGAGCCCCGCCGCCGTACCGCCGACCATCGCCCCGCCGCAAGCGAGTTGCGCGCGCGGCCAGCCGCCATAGAGGAGGTGTCCTTCTTCTTTCACGCGCGTGACCGTGGCGCCGGGATATAAACGCTCGCGCGTTCGCGCGGTGAAGGCATCGAGCTCCTCGCGCAGGCGTTTTCCTTCAAATTTGCCGACCAGGCCCAAGCCGATCGCCAAGTGATCGCGCTTGGGAAACATCCAGGCTACGATTTGGCGCCCGTCGCGTGCAGCATAATAATGAAGCTCGAGCGTGCGATAGACAGCCGGTATGGCGGGGCGATCCAGATATACCCGATATTGCAGCGTTGTCATGAGGCCGCAGTTCCACCGCGGATCCGCGAACGCGCGGTCGAAGCGCGCCGTCGCGCCCTGGGCAAAAAAGACGTTGCGCGCACGAACACGCCGCCGTTCGCCCGAACGTAAATCGGCGTACTCGACCGTGTTTGTGTCACCATCGCGCTCGAAAGAACGCATGAGCGACTGCGTGCGGATGACCGCACCTTCGCGTTCTGCAAGGCGCGCAATCTCGCCGTCGAGTTCCTCGCGCGTTGTGGTGTGGCCAGGGCCGAAGAAAATTTCGTATTCGCGACCGCTGGGGTCAAAGAGCGCGAGCCGCGGCGTATCACAGTGAATCAGCTCGCGCGGCAAATCAAAGGTGTCGCAAAAACCCGGGCGCAGCCCCGCGGCGCAGACACGCTTTGCGCCGACAACCGCGTCCTTTTCGAGCACGACGGTCTCGATTCCGGAGCGCGCGGCCTCGCGGGCAGCGGTCGCCCCCGCGGGACCGGCACCGACGACGAGAAATTCGGTCTCCTCCACCATGTCGAGGTCCTTGGTTGAGCCTGCGAGAACACCTGCGCGGTCATGAACGCGCCGTTGCCTCGGAACTATCTGCATCTCCCGCTGGGCGAGCGCCAGCCCGATCAGATCAATGTCGTGGTTGAGATTCCCGAGAAGTCGCGCAACAAGTACGAGTATGACAAGACGCATGACATCTTTCGCTTGGACCGCGCCCTGCATTCCGCGATCCATTACCCCGGCGACTACGGGTTTGCGCCGCAGACGCTAGCGCACGACGGCGATCCACTCGATGTGCTGGTCCTGGTGATCGAGCCGTCGTTTCCGGGTTGTCTCGTCGCCGCGCGTCCGATTGGACTGCTTGAGATGATCGACGGCGACAAAGAAGACGAGAAGATTCTCGCGGTTCCCGTCGGTGAGCCGTCTTTCGACGAAGTGCACAACTATACGCAGATCTTTCCGCACCTCTTGCGCAAGATCTCGCACTTCTTCGAAACCTACAAAGCGCTCGAAGGCAAGCAGACGCGCATCGGCTCGTGGCAGGATGCCGCTTTTGCCCGCCGCGTCATCGCCGAATCGCACCAGCGCTTCTTCCAATAGGACGAACAACAGGACTAAGCTTCCGGACCGCAGTACCGCCCTACATTAAGCGGCGCCCCTTGGGCGCCGCACTGCTGCTTCCTCAAGGACCTAAACGTTACATGACGGCACAATACGCGATTTGGGCCGGGCTTCTCGGTGGTGCGCTGGCGGTGCTGTATGGCATCGTGCTCACCTTCTGGGTGCTCGGTCAACCGGACGGCAACGCCCGCATGAAGGAGATCGCTGCGGCGATCCAAGAGGGCGCCATGGCCTTCCTCAAACGCCAGTACGGAACGATCGCGATTGTCGCGGTTGTCCTGGCGATTCTCATCTTTATCGCCCCGGCGCCGCTGGGCTGGGAGTCGGCGGTCGGCTTTCTGATCGGTGCGATCCTCTCGGGCGCAGCCGGCTTCATCGGCATGATCGTTTCGGTCCGCGCCAACGTGCGCACTGCCGAGGCGGCACGCCGAGGCCTCGGCCCCGCGCTTAACGTCGCCTTCCGCGGCGGCACGGTAACCGGCATGCTGGTCGTGGGCCTCGGGCTCTTGGCCGTCTCGGGCTATTTTGCGATCCTGCAAGATTATGTCAACGCCGGCGATACCACCAAGACCCTCGGCGCCATGGTGGGTCTCGCCTTCGGATGCTCGTTGATCTCGGTCTTCGCGCGTTTAGGCGGCGGCATCTACACCAAGGCCGCCGACGTCGGCGCCGACCTCGTCGGCAAAGTAGAAGCGGGTATCCCCGAAGACGATCCACGCAATCCGGCGGTGATCGCGGACAACGTCGGCGACAACGTCGGCGACTGCGCCGGCATGGCTGCCGATCTGTTCGAAACGTATTGCGTGACAACGGTCGCGGCGATGCTGCTCGGCAATCTGCTCTTTGGCGACAGACTTCCCGGCGCGACGACCTTTCCGCTGGTGCTCGGCGCGGTCTCGATTGTGGCCTCGATCATTGGCTCGTGGGTCGTCGGTCTGGGCAAAGTCTCGAAGACGCGCATCATGGCCTCGCTCTACAACGGCATGATCGTCGCGGGCGTGCTCGCTCTCGCCGGTTTCTGGTTCGCGACGCAAAATGAGTTCGCCGGTTCGGCGCTGGTTAATCCCACGAGCATCTTCTTCTGCGAGCTCGTCGGCGTGGCGATCACCGGCCTGATCACCGTCATTACCGAGTACTACACCGGCACCCAATTCGCGCCGGTGCAAAACATCGCGAAAGCGTCGGTCACCGGACACGCGACCAATATCATCGCGGGTCTGGCGGTCTCCATGCAAGGAACCGCACTTCCGGCAATCGTGATCGTGCTCGGCATCCTCGTGAGCTACGGCCTCGCCGGTATCTACGGCGTCGGCATCGCAGTGATGGCCATGCTCTCGCTCGCCGGGATCGTGGTGGCGATCGACTCCTTCGGTCCCATCACCGATAACGCCGGCGGCATTGCCGAGATGGCCGAGATGCCGGAGGACGTACGCAACGTCACCGATCCGCTCGACGCGGTCGGCAACACGACCAAAGCGGTGACCAAAGGCTACGCCATCGGTTCGGCAGCGCTTGCCGCCGTGGTACTCTTTGCCTCGTTCTTACAAGAGTTGATCAAAGCAAAGTGTGGGCCGAGCGCTGCTCCGGACTGCGCAACGACCGTGACCAATCTCTTCGCGATCGGTAATCCCTACGTACTCTCGGGTCTCTTCCTCGGCGGCTTGTTGCCGTATCTCTTCGGCTCGCTTTCGATGCAAGCCGTCGGGCGCGCAGCCGGTGCGGTGGTCGAAGAAGTCCGCCGTCAATTCCGCGAGATTCCCGGCATCATGGAAGGCACAGCGAAGCCCAACTATGCTACGATCGTGTCGATCGTGACGGCCGCGGCGCTCAAGGAGATGATCGTTCCGGCATTGATTCCGGTCGGCGTGCCGATCGTGGTCGTGTTGCTCGCCGTGTTCAATATCCTTAAGGGCGACACGGCGGCGCAACTCATGGGCGGCATTCTGGTCGGCTCGATCGTCACCGGACTTTTCGTTGCGATCTCAATGACGACCGGTGGTGGCGCATGGGACAACGCCAAGAAGTACATCGAAGACGGACACCTTGGCGGCAAAGGCTCGATCGCGCATCAAGCCGCGGTCACCGGTGATACCGTCGGCGATCCGTACAAGGACACGGCGGGCCCCGCGATCAACCCGATGATCAAGGTACTCAACATCGTTGCGCTCTTGCTCGTGGGTTTCTTAGCGCACTAGGGTTAACGCTGCGCGTTAACCCGTTACGTTCGGCGCACTGCCGTGCGCCGATCCGTGACCTGCTATGCGAGTACCCTCACTGGGTGCTCGCTTTTTCTTACCACAACGCGCCGTCGGCGACGAGACAATAGAGGATCGGTCCGAGGCCCCAGACGATGCTGACGATGAACCAGATGATCTTCTTGCCCGACGACATATCGCCGCGGGCAGCTAGATTGATCCACATGAGGATCATCGCTATCGGGTGCAGGATGATCGAAAGCAAAATTTCGAGTAGAAGCTTCATCTTCTCAGCCTATTCCGCAGAGGGCTCAGTCAGCCAGTTGGCCGCCTTGAACCAGAGTTCCATAGCCGCGTTGACGCGAGGACGCTCCTCGGTGGCGCAGTAGTCCATCATCGCACCGCGATAGACGGCCAGGATCAGCGTCGCGAAGGCCTCGGCGCGATCGTTCGGAACACCGCGGCGCAGCAGCGCGTCTTTGAGCAGGCCAAGCCAGTCGTTGATGCCGGTCAAGAAATCGCCGTAATGCTCATCGCGCAGCGCAAGACCGTAGGCTTCAAAGAACAGGCGCAACTCGCTCGCGGTCTGCATGAGGAAATCCCACATGACGCGACGGAGCTCGTCAGGCGGCAGCGAGTGGTCGAGGCTTGCAAACTTTGTGCGTAGCCGAATGCGATTTTGCGCGATCAGCGCCGCAATCAAGTCTTCCTTGGCCGGGAAAAAGTCTTGCAGCGCGTCGCTGGACAGGCCGAGAGCATTGGCCGCATTTTCGAGGGTGAGCGCGCACAGACCGACTTGGTCGACATAAGGTCGTAGACGATCCAAGAGCTCGTCACGTTCGCGCAGCTCTGCGGTCGGGTCCATTAGCGGCTCTCGGGCGCCGCATGATCCAGCGCTTCGTACTTTCGATAGACGGCAAGGTACGTTGCGCCGATGATGCCCACGGCAAAGAATAGCAGCCCGTCTCCGACCACGTTCCCGATCACGCTCGTCGGCGGAAGCACCATACGAATCACCGCGCGCCCAACGAATGCGCCGACGTAGATCAGCGCCGTCGCCCAATTAGGCCCCAGCTGCATCACGCCGTGCCGATCGGTTGCCGTGACTTGTGTGTGGTGACCGCGTAAAAATCCAAGCGGAACGCCGGCGGCGAGCCCGAGCACGACGGCTGCGGCCAGCTCCCACAGCGGCGGATGAAAAACAACGAGGCTCTCATACAAGAGCGCGCCTGCGAGCAGAATCAGAATTCCGGCGAAGATCCACATGCGCGTAACGCTGATGCGCTGCGGCCGTGACGCACGGTAGAGTATCAGCGCCATTAGTACGAAATAAATGAGAATGTTCGCACGATTCATGTCGCCCCGTGTTGGGCGTGCTCGTCGCGAACGCCTTTATAAAAAAACGAGGCCGCAAATTGCGGCCTCGTCCTGCATTCCGGTCCTAGGAAGTTACTTGATCTCGACCTTGGCGCCGGCTTCCTCGAGCTTCTTCTTGACGCTCTCGGCTTCGTCTTTGGTGACGCCTTCTTTGACGGCCTTGGGAGCGCTCTCCACAAACGACTTCGCCTCGGTGAGGCCTAGGCTCGTGAGTTCGCGCACCGCTTTGATCACCTTGATCTTCTCCGGTCCCGCTTCCGACAGGATCACGTCGAATTCGGTCTTCTCCGCAGCCGGCGCCGCTGCTGCGGCTGCGGGACCCGCGGCCACTGCGACTGGGGCTGCGGCGCTAACGCCATACTTCTCTTCGAGCTGCTTGACAAGGTCCGAGAGCTCGAGAACGGTGAGTTTGTCGATTTGATTGATGAGTTCGGTAACTGCCATGATAGATGAATCTCCTTAAGCGTTCGAACCCGCGGCTTCTTTTTGCTCGCGGATGGAATTGAGCACGCGGACCAGACCGCTTTGATTGCCCGAGAGGACGGTGACGAGACCGCGCAGCGGGTTTGCAAGCGTTCCGACGAGTTTAGCGATGAGCTCGATCTTGGGCGGCAGCGAGGCGAGGACATTGACCTGCTTGGCATCGATGAGCACGCCGTCGATGTAGGCAGCTTTGATCCCGAGCTTCTTGCTGTCGTCTGCGAACTGTTTGATCGCTTTTGCGGGCGCGACCGGATCGGTGCCTGCAAACACGATGCCGGTCGGCCCGGCCAGATACGCGTCTAACTGCTTGGCGATATCTTCGCCGGCAGCAATCTTGAAGAGCGTGTTCTTGACGACGGCATAGGTGCTGCCGTCCTTGCGCAGCTCGCCGCGAAGTTTTGTGATCTCTTCGACGGTGAGGCCTTGGAAGTCAGTCAAGAACAAGTTCTGCGATCCGGCGAGCCGTTCGCGCAACTCTTGAACCGCGGTTTCTTTACGTGCGGTTGGCATTGACGTTGTTGCTGCTTTCTTGGATTTAAAAAAGCGCTCCATCCGTCCGGAGGGCGCTTTACCAAGAACAACGCACGTGGCGACACATGTCACCCTGAGCCTGTCGAAGGGTCGAACGCTACCTCGGTTGGGTTCAGGCTTTCGCCTTTTTGAGCGCCCTGCGGCGCCCCAACGGTCTTCGGAGCCAAGGGGTAGATTACCACAGTCACCCGACTCGCGCAACCAGAGGAGCGGCCCGGTCAGGCGAGCGAACCGACGGCGATGCCCTTTTC
>Ga0302180_10000732_pt1 | contig 26316 bp, 21 predicted proteins | sample I_Palsa_E3_2_FD_200575 | JGI IMG/M metagenome (GOLD analysis project Ga0302180, IMG submission 200575) | Peat permafrost microbial communities from Stordalen Mire near Abisko, Sweden - I_Palsa_E3_2 | ecosystem: Environmental > Terrestrial > Soil > Palsa > Peat permafrost | place: Sweden...
GTACTCCAGATCGGGCTTGATGATCTGGGTTCGCGCTGCCTTCCACTTTTCGTAGCTTTCGGTGGCCTTGCGAATGTTCAAGCGAGAATGGCTCCTTATCGCTGAGACTAGCCGTCATACTCGATTCGGCCGGGTTTCTTTAATATTAAACGTGCATGTTCCTTCGTCAGATTTCCCTTTTTCACCGCCATAATTATCTTGTGAAGCTCCACGGTAGACAAAATCCCGATACTTTGTTCGATCGCCGACTCGATGATGTGTTCCCATTCTCCGGTGTATGCTTTTGGTCGTCGATCCGGGTGACGCTCGTAGTCATAATTCAGAACTAGCAAACCGCTTACGTTCGATATTCCCTCAGGTATAAGATCGGTCTGTCTTTTATATATAGTAGCTATCCTTCCCAGAATGTCGTGAAACTCTTTGACTTTCGGGTTCGTATTCGAGGTGCCTGTGACTTCGGTGATTGCGAAAAAATCTGCCTCGGAAACCCAGAAATCCTCCTTCCTGATTGCGCTTTTCGTCCTTTGATCGATGTCCTGCACTGAGAAACCAAGAAATTCGAACGATTTTCTTACAACAGCGGAGAGCCTTTGATCTGACTGGACTTTTGGCTCCTCCGTAGCCGTTAGCAACTGTCGAATGAAGGCGTTTTCTTTCTTGAGCTCTTCAATCTCTCCGCGAAGTCTTATTTCTACAGCCAGAATCTCTGCGGTTTTATCTTGTAGCTCTTTTTCCTTCGCCAATTCGTCCGGTAGCATAAACTCAGCGCCATCCAGCCAGCTATTTTTGTTTCTGTCCGGGAACAATTGCGGCCGAACTTTCTCGACGACTTGAAGTATTTCGACTGAGGCTCGCGCGGCATTCTTCATGTTCGGCAGAACGACGTATTTAGGAACTGCTTTCCCTGCGGTGTCGCGATTGGTTCCGTACGCGGCTACTTCCTGTCCACTTCGACTGACCAAGACCGGGAAGTGGTTGAAAGGATTTATGTCGCCGGAGCTTAAAAATTGGTGAACTGCGCTGATATCGCCTTTCAGGCCTGCTACCAACCGGTGCATTTCGCGAATGGCAAAAGTTGCGCCAACCTGGGTTGTTTCGAAGAATAGGGAGATGTTCTGTTCCGCGTTCGTCAGATTTAGGAATGGAAGGCCGCCATGCAGGAGCGTAGGCAGGCCATTATACTGGCCGGCAAAGTAGATTCGTAAGTAAGGCGTACCCGCGAAATTTGTTAGGGCCTCCAGAGATCCTTTTTCCTTCAGCAGATTGTTCTGCTTCGTAAATTCGTTCTCGAGCTCGAGTGTATCTGCGGAATTGTATATCAAGACGTCGTACTCGTAGATTGGGTGCGGCGTCTGAAAGGCCCAATATTCCTGGGGTTGGTATGCGCCCAGGTAGCCGCGCTCAACGGCAAAACCGGCCTTCGAGATGATACCTGCATCGGACTCAGTGAAATTCAGGAGGAGAATCTTACTCATCTCATCACTCAGCGGAGAATTATAAGGCTTGTTTGACTTTACGGGTGTTTCTCGTGCAGCCCAGGGCTTTGAATTGACTTTCAGCGCGAGGATATGACGAACGGAGAGAAGATCTGGGGAAAAACGTAACGATAAGACAAAACACGCACTCTTTGTGGCAAAAAGTGCGGCGCCCGGCTCAATGCGCACAACTGACTTTCGGGCGGTGTTCTAATTTAAGTTTGTACCTCGCAAGTGCGGTACTCAACGTGCTACTAATGCACTCTGAAACCGTCTGATTTTTCGCCCCCGCTCGTGCTGCAATCGCTCTCAAATCACCCGCGTTGAAGCGCACGAGCACGATGCGGCCTTTTGCTTCGCCCTTCGGCAGTCTAGGGCCACCGACTTCCTAGCTGTCTGCTTGTGATAAAGTATTTTCATATTGGCAGATATCCAACGAAGAGATTCCATTAAACCCCCAAACGAGACTGCCGCACCCGAACACGGTGTAGCAGATACCCCACCAGAACCGCCTCCAAGTCCCGCCCTTCCGAACGCCCCGCCAATCGTAGCCGACAGACAGTGCGCCTATAGAGGCCCAAATGAGCCGCGCGAGTGGGCAAGATTTGCCGTTGAAGTTCTCACACTCATTGCTCTCGTCATTTACGCTTACATTGCTAAAGGCCAGCTGACGGAGATGCACGACGCCACGGTCGCCACTCAGCAAGCGGCATACGACGCGTGTGTCAGCGCACAGATTTCGCAACGCGAACTTCTGGAAGCCCAGAAGACCAACACCCTCTCCCAGGCAATGGCCGCCTCTTCGATCATGCAAGCAGCGGCGGAAATTAATACTGAGAAAGCATATATCACCTTTGATTCGAGGCTCCCAAAGCCAGAAGAGCTTCTCCAGGATGACCCCAATTTTAAAGTCGTCTATTCCATCAAGAACGATGGAAAATCCGCCGCCAATGACGTCCGAATCGGTTTTAAGGCGATCCTGGTTAGAAATGATGAGGTCTTTAAAGTTAACGATAAGAAGATTCCTGTAGATTTCCAGGGCAAATATCTTCCCGCTGGCTTTTCCTTTCCAGGTACACCTGAAATAGGGAGGCCGATAACGCCTTCTATTCCGGTAGTTGATAGCGACGGGAGAAACGTTGCCAAAACTTCGGAAGAAGTGCAAAAAGTTCTTAACGATTCTGCGATCATTGCCGTCATTGGACACATCAGCTATTCCGACTTCGCGGGTACTTACGAGGATAGATTTTGCGTTACTCTTTGGCAGATGCTCCCAGGAACGCAGCGAAAAGAAGGCAGCCGTCCAAACGAAAAGACATGCTTCAACTACAACCATAAACAGGACAACTATGCATTTACGGCCAAGCCACCATCGGTAGTAGCTCCGCAAGCATCTTTTCCGGAGATAAGCTGCCTTCCGCCTAAATGAAGGGAAAATTAGGACAAGTACCGGCTTTCGCGGGACACCACCAGCGCCTCGTACTATAACCCTTACAATTTTCTCGTTTGACGACCCGTAAACCGCCTGATACCGTGGTTGCGCAATTATGACTGGAAAATTTATGTACGAACCAGTAACACAGCGCGCCGCCGCTGCTATCCTCCCCGGAATGTCTCGACACACTAAATTATTAGAAACACGCCTAACTCGAACAAAACAAACAACCGAGCCCGCCACATCTCGACACAAAACAGCGACTCCCCCACACGCGATCAGAGTCACTGGCCCCCGCGTCACCGACCCCTCTTCTAATCGAGACACCAAAACGATTAAAAACGGCCGTAATTCAAACAAAACAAACAACCGAGGGCAGTTCTAATCGAGTCAATTTTGAAGGGGTCTACGGGATAAATTTAGAGGCGCAAACACAGCGAAGAAGGCGCAGCGAGCAGCGCCCCTACGACCGAGCGGCGACGCATGGGACGAGCAAAGTCGCGGGCAAGATGCCCGCGCCACGTGGAGAACGGTAAGTTCAAAAACGCCGGCAGGATGCCCTTCGACAACTCAGGGCAGGCCGGCTCGACGATAGGAAACGAGAGTGGCGAGCCACGATAGATGTTCTGGTCATGCGGGATTACAATGCGGCTCGGGAAATCAACTTTAGGAGGCTGACTGATGTCCCTGCTTAACGAGTTGCACTTTCGCCACAGTCGTAGAGATATTCTGAAATCGAGCGCAGTGGCACTGCTGCCTCTCGCGATCGCTTCGGCGAAATCTTCCTGGCAATCGCAACAGGCGATGACCGCGAATGGCGGCACCGACCCTTACCCAATTCCGTGGCTGGATAAGAATGGCAGCCACAATCAGCCGGCGGGGCCAAACCTCGAACCTTCGCATATCTTCCATTTCAAAGGTCGAGTGGCACGCTCCAGCACGTTTACAGGTATGGGCACCGACAACCAAGGAAATCGGATCGCGTTCGGAAGCCCGACAACTGACTACGGTGTGATGCAGGGAGAGTATTGGGCGGCCCGAGCGCCACAGCAAGGTACGTTCACCCACATTTGACTCACATTGTTTCGGGGACCGGCGGTCCCCGCAAACCAGATCCACGATTTTCACCCTCCCATTGCGCCGTCCGGGCTTTACTGGGTCGTGCCTGTTGCGGGCGACGGCCTGACGATCAGTCCGGACGGGAGCACGCTTACGCTGGAAATGCAGAATGTCCCGGTGGTCGATCAGCCCCGCTGGCCGGCGCTGGACTCGATAGCCACTCCCGCACGAATGACCTTCAAGATGGTGTGGAAATCAACCGGAGAGGCTGTGAAGTATGAAGACGCGTCCAAGCACTTTCGATTCGCGGGGGCGCGAGCTGCGTGCCAATTGGAGGCGCAAGTGGAAGTGCCGTCGATCGGATTTTCGTGGAAGTCCGATCCGCTGAGTACGTCGACGAGCGGCTTCGCGATTATGGGGGAAGAGGTTAACGGGCGGTACTACGACGGTTAGTTTTATAAATGCACATCGAGCCCGCTGCGGGGAAATTCAAAACCCGCACCCTTAACAGCAAAGGGTGCGGCACCCGACGGACAATCAAAAAGAAAAGGCCGGGCGGGTCTGAGACCCGCCCCTGCGGCGAGTGGCGCATGAATGTTGATTTGAGATTCATGTGGGGTGGCGGGGTGTGTGCGAAAATGCTTGGCGAGGCATAAACCTATCGAGAGGCGAAGCATTCCGGGTTGGCGCGGCTTTGTGTTTTTGGGTTGCGTGGGGGTTTGCGTGATTGGGGCGCCGCGGGGGGCGTTTGGGCAGGCGCGGGGCGTTGAGGCGTGTCCGCCACGGCCGGCGGCGGGGAGTTTGGTGACCGAAGCGGATGAGGTTCGCAGCGTTAATGGCGTGTTGCGAGTTGATCTCGAGTATCGCGATTCGGTTGGGGCGAGCGGACAGAAGCGGTACTGCTATTTGTACGAAGGCCGCGGCGAAGCGCCTACTTTGCGCGTGAAGCCGGGCGATTTGGTGATACTGAGGCTGAAAAACGACGTGAACGTAGCGGCGCGCTCGGGCGAAGCGAAATCTCACCAACATTCAACGTCGGGTGCGTGTGCGGGCGGCGGGATGCCGGTTGCGAGAGTGATAGGCACAGCGCCAACCGAAATTGGAACGACGACTGCGCCGGGCGCTACGCCGACTGTGATCGGAATGGCGATGGCGATGGGGGCGTTTACGAATTTGCATTTTCATGGGTTGACGCTGGCGCCGGTGTGCCATGAGGATGATTCGCTGCATACGATGATTGGGGCGGGGGGCGCGGCGTTTGAGTACCGGTTTCGGATTCCGGCGGATGAGGCGCCGGGATTGTATTGGTATCACCCGCACATTCATGGCGCGACGAATGTGCAAGTGCTGGGCGGGGCGTCGGGGGCGATTATCGTTGAGGGGATTGAGCGGGCGAATGTGGAAGTGGCGGGATTGCCGGAGAGATTGTTGATCATTCGCGATCAGGAATTGGTGAATCCGGATGCGGCGCCGGTGCAGACGGATTCGATGCCGCCGCCAATGGTGATGCGCGATGCCGAGGGCGACATTCTGAATACGGGCACTGGAGGGGGCAAGCCGGCGAAGGATCTTTCGATTAATTTTGTGCCGGTGGCGTTTCCGAATTACGTGCCTGCGGTGGTGAAGATTCGGCCGGGGGAGAAGGAATTGTGGCGCGTGTTGAACGCGTCGGCGATTACTTATCTTGATTTGCAGATGATGGTGAATGGCAAGCCGCAGATGATGGGCGTGGTGTCTTTGGACGGCATTCCGATTAATTCGCGTGAGAGGACGGCAGACGAGAAGGCAGATGGGAGCGCGAAGAATCGAATTGTTTGGCAGAGTCATGTGCTGATGCCGCCTGCGGGGCGAGTGGAAATTATTGTGAAGGGGCCGGCGGAGGGCGTGAAGGCGAGTTTGGTGACGCGGACGGTGGATACGGGGCCGGCGGGGGAGAATGATCCGACGCGGCCGCTGGCGGCGATTGTTGCTTCTGCGGATGCGGGTGAACCGCGCGCGCGATTGGCAGCATCGCCGGAGCCGCTGGCGCGAGCGTCGCTCGCTTGGCTTGGCGATGTGCAGCCGGTGCGGACGCGGAAGCTTTATTTTTCGGAGAAGCCGCACGATCCGAAAGATCCGAAGAGTCCGACGGATTTTTATATGACGGTGGAGGGGCAGGAGCCGAAGCTATTTGATCCGAATGATACGGCGCCGAATATTGTTGTGCAGCAGGGAGATGTGGAGGACTGGATTATCGAGAACCGGACGCAGGAGCTGCATGCGTTTCACATTCATCAGGCTCATTTCATGCTGGTGGAGTGGAATGGAGTGCCGCTCGATGAGCCGTTCTTGCGCGACACGATTAACGTGGCTTATTGGGACGGGAAGAGCGGACAGTATCCCAGCGTGAAATTGCGGATGGATTTTCGCGATCCGAATATTGTGGGGACGTTCGTTTATCATTGCCATTTGCTGGAGCATGAAGATGGCGGAATGATGGGCGTGATTCGCGTGGTGGCAAAGGGACACGGGGCAAACTCTCCGTAGGCGGCGCGATCGCGCGAGCGTTTTCTTCTGCTTCTCCTGCGGTGAAAATTCCAAATTCAAAGTAACGGTACTGCTCCGAGGGAGCTTTAACGAGGCTGTCATGCTGCAGTAACAAATATCGCGTATCTCTCTGCAGCGCCCGTCTGATTCCGAAAGGCTTGACAACAGTGGTATGCTCCTGCGCGTCCCCCTCAGGCCACGCGGTATCAGACTCAGATTTCCTAAAATTCAAGGAGAACTCATGATGCATAAGTATCTTCGCCGGTTGGCAGCGATTGCCCTTGCTTCCAATCTGGTCCTGGTGATGCCAGGCGGTCTTATGGCGGGGCAGAACGGCGGCAGTGCAACGACCACGCCGATCAAGCACGTGATCGTGATTTTTGATGAGAATATTTCTTTCGACCACTACTTCGGTACGTATCCTTACGCGACGAATCCATCGGGAGAGACGGCCTTCTACGCCAGGCCTGGCACGCCGCGAGTGAGCAACCTTTTGAGCGGCGGGCTGCTGGATGAGAATCCGAATTCGACGCAGCCGTTTCGCATGGACACGGGAGTGGCGTCGGTGACTTGCGACCAGAATCACAGCTACACGCCGGAACAGCAGGCAGTGGATCACGGCCTGATGGACAAATATCCGGAATCAACGGGTTCGGGGAACTCAGCGTCGTTTCCTTGCAATGATTACGGCAAGGGGAACGGCGTGGTGATGGGATATTTTGATGGGAATACGGTTACGGCGATGTGGAATTACGCGCAGCATTATGCGATGAGCGACAACTCGTATGGCACGATGTTTGGGCCGTCCGCGGTGGGAGCTCTTAATTTGATTGCGGGCACAACGGCCACGGCAACGCTCTTTCCAACCAAGCCCAATGGCTCGGCAGCGAGCGCATCCGGCAATATCGCGAACGGAGCGACGACGGGACCGGTGATCGGGGATCCGCGGCCGGCTGGGGATGAATGCGTGCTGACGAATCCGCAATTGCAGACGACGAACACGGTCTCGATTGCGGGAACGAACGTGGGGGATCTGCTCAACGCGAAGAACATCACTTGGGGCTGGTTCCAGGGCGGATTTGCGCCCACTAGCTACGACACAATGGGTAGAGCGGTCTGCGGCGCGCACCACGCCGGACTGGCTGGTGATGATGCGGTGGAAACGGTCGGCGACTACATTCCTCACCACGAACCATTCCAGTACTACACGAGCACGCAGAATCTTCACCACGTTCAGCCGACGAACCCTGCGCTGATTGGGACTTCGTCGGATGGAGCGAATCATCAGTATGACTTGAGCGCGTTTTGGACGGCTCTAGCGAACGATAACCTTCCGTCGGTGACGTATCTCAAGGCTGCCGCTTATCAGGATGGGCATCCGGGTTACTCCGATCCGATTGACGAGCAGAACTGGGTTGTGGGCGTGGTCAATGCGATCGCGACCAGCCGTTATTGGAATGACACGGCGATCATCATCGCGTATGACGACTCCGACGGCTGGTACGATCACGTGCTCGGGCCGGTGGTGAATCAGTCGGCGGTAGCGGATGATGCTCTCGCAGGCAGCGGCGATTGCGGCGCGGCGACTGCGGTTTCGACGCAGGGGCGGTGCGGATTTGGGCCGCGCTTGCCGTTGATCGTGATTTCGCCTTTTGCGAAGCAGAACTACGTTGATCACCTGGCGATCGACCAGTCGTCGATTCTTCGTTTTATCGAGGACAACTGGAGTCTTGGGCAGATCGGCGGCGGCTCGAGCGATGCGAAAGCGGGGACGCTTAACGGGATGTTCAACTTTGAGGGATTTTTCCGAGCGCCGAGGATAATCCTTAATCCGGCCACGGGAAATGTACTCCCGAGCCGGATCGAGTGAAGAGTCAGAAGCGGTTGCATCGGCTATAGATTTACGTTAGTGCGAGGTGGACTGGCTCGTTCCGATGAATTCGGGGCGAGCCAGTTTTTTTGTTGGCGGGCCGTTTCGGAATTGGCGGGGGAGTTGTGCGAGAATTGGCGCGTGTGTGGCTGGGTGATAGGCGCGAGGTGAATTCAGTTGTCTCTGCGGGGCATGGATCTGACGCAGGTTACGGAGTGGTCGGACGGGCGCGTCCGGCGCGTTCAGGATTCGCTGGCGGGCGAAGAGCCGCTGGAAATTCGCGTTGGAGAGAACCCACTGGCGGTGACGATGCGAACTCCGGGGCACGATTTGGAATTGGCGGCGGGATTTTTATTTACCGAGGGAATTATTCAGAAGCGCGAGCAGATTATTTCGCTGGAAATCGGGAAGCCCGACGAGGGCACGCAACGTGACATGCAACGCGGCACGCAATTCGGCACGCGACTTGGCACGCAATACGGCAATCTTGTGGTGGCGCAGCTCGAAGGTGATGAGCAGCTAGACGCGGAGAAAACGCAGCGCAACTTTTTTGCGAATTCGAGTTGCGGGATTTGCGGGAAGGCCTCGATCGAGGCGGTGCGCTCGCGATTCCTGCGCGCGCCGAATGCAGGATTTCGCGTGCGCTCCGATGTGCTGTGCGGACTGCCTGAAAAGCTTGGAGGGTCGCAGGATATTTTCAGCCGGACGGGAGGATTGCACGCCGCGGGACTTTTTACTGCGGACGGGAAACTTGTTGTGGCGCGCGAGGATATTGGCCGGCACAACGCTGTAGATAAGGTTGTTGGCTGGGCGTTGCGCGAGGGACGGGTGCCGCTCGGCGAATTTATTTTGGTTGTGAGCGGGCGCTGCGGGTTTGAGATTGGGCAGAAGGCGATTGCGGCGGGGATTTCGATTGTTGCGTCTGTGTCGGCGCCGTCGAGTTTGGCAGTGCAACTTGCGCGGGAACTCAATCTCACACTGGTTGGATTTTTACGCGGCAGGCGGTTTGTGGTTTATTCGGGCGAAGAACGGATTATTTTGACGGCAGAGTAGGAACGCGGTCAGGGTTGCCTATAATGTGCCGCACGAAAGGCGGTGCGGCGCTACAGGTGATGCGATCGCGATTCGTGAGGGATCAGTTAGGAATGGGGGCGGCCGTTGCCGTTGCCATTTCCGTTGTTGCCGTTCTTTTTCTGGGCGTGACGTTTGCGAATGTCGTCCACTCGCGCGCCGTCTTCGGCAATCATTTTGCGGAATTCAATTAGCAGCTTCGGATCCCACCAGCCGCGCTTGGCTTCGTCTTCGAGGTGATCGAGCGCCGCGGCGGAGTCGAGCGCGGTGCGGTAGGGCCGTTCGGTGGTCAGCGCGTCGTACACGTCAACGATTTGAAGGATGCGCGCTGTGACTGGGATCTCTTCTCCACGCAAGCCGTCGGGATAACCTGTGCCATCCTGTTTCTCGTGATGATGACGGATGATGGGAAGCACGAGCCGAAATGTTTTGAGCGGCGCGCAAATGTGCTCGCCGACGACCGGGTGTTCGCGGAGGAGATATTCTTCTTCGGCTGTCAAAGGCCCTTGCTTCAGGAGAATTGAATCCGGAATGGCCACTTTTCCGACGTCGTGAACGACGCCAGCGCGGCGAAGCGCGGTCACCTGTTCGGATTCCAGGCCCATGCGTGTGCCAAGAAGCGCGGAAATTTCAGAGAGGCGTCCGCAGTGGCCGTGAGTAGTTGGATCGCGCGCTTCAATGCTCAGTGCAAGGCTGAACAGAACGGCTTCGGCGTTTTCGAGTTCGTCGGTGTAGGTTTTGAGGCGCAGCAGGGAACGGGTGCGGGCGAGAAGTTCGTTGTAGTCGATGGGCTTGCTCAAGAAGTCGTCCGCGCCTGCGTTGATTCCCTGGATGCGGTCGGAAGTCGCCGAGAGGCCGGTGATCAGGACAACGGGGGTGAGCCGCGTTTCCGGCGCGGCCTTGATCTGGCGGCAAACTTCGATGCCGCTAAGTCCCGGCATTACGATGTCGAGCAGAACGAGATCCGGCCGAAACTTCGCGCACTGCGCGAGGGCGCTCGCGCCATCAGCAGCAGCGCAGACTTCGAATCCTTCGCGGCGCAGCAAGATTTCAAGCCCGGTGCGCGGTGCGAGTTCGTCGTCGACTAGAAGGATTTTTTGCGTCATACAGTGCGTTAGCTGGAGGTACACAAGTTTACAGGACTGCTGCCTGCGCAGCAATTATATTCGCGGCACGGGAAGGTTTTCATTTTCGATGCAGTTTTCACCGTACTGATGCTCTTCCAACTCCTAATTCCTGGTGCTAGAGCTTGCGTTTCGTGGCAGTTTTGGTATGACCGCAATGGAGGTTTTCGAGCTACAGGGGGCGCGGCTTATCGCGTGTGAAAGAAGGGCACTAATGAAGAGAACTTTGACTCCTGAATCGCTCGCGGAAATCGATGCGAAGCTCAAGCGCGCGCACGATGATTTTGCGCGAGTTTATCCTGGGCCCAACGGCGCGCGGCAGCCGGTGCATACGGTGTATGCGGGCGCGCAGTTATTTCATGCTGACACTGTCCGGCGTCTGGGAGCGAATGCGTTGCATTCGCTCGACGAATACGCACCGAATTTTGCGGTATTTGCGAAAGCGATTGGACTCGACGGCGCGAACGAACTGCCGGATGCGGGGGAAGAGATCGCGCGTCTCGAGAAGTATGTGGATTCAGATCCCGAAACATTTCGAAAGGAGAGCAAAGCGACGTGGCTTGCGGTGACGATCTACAGGCGCGTGCGCGAGAAGCTTGGGCGCGAGCCGGTGGAGGATTTTCGAATCGATTTCGAAGATGGCTACGGGCATCGCTCCGACGAGGAGGAAGATGGGCACGCGGTCTCGACGGCGCGCGAACTTGCGGCGGGATATCGCGCGAGTGAACTTTCGCCTTTCATCGGGATTCGTGTGAAGGCGTTCAACGAAGAATTGCGGGCGCGCAGCGTTCGAACTTTGGATCTTTTTATGAGCACGGTGGCGGAAGAAACGGGTGGGTCGCTGCCGCCAAATTTTCACGTGACGATTCCGAAGGTGAACTTGCCGGAGGAAGTGGCGGCGCTGGCTGAAGTGCTCGACCGCCTGGAATCGGCGCTCGGGATTTTAAGAGGCTCGACGCGAATCGAAGTGATGATCGAAACTCCGCAATCCATTCTGAATCCGCGAGGCGAGTCGAACCTGCTGTCGCTTGTGCGCGCTGGCGCGGGGCGCTGCATAGCGGCGCATTTTGGCACGTATGATTACACCGCGGGGCGCAATATCACCGCGGCGCGTCAGGACATGATGCATCCGGCGTGCGACTTTGCGAAGGAGATGATGGCGGTGTCGCTCGCAGGGACAGGAATCTGGCTCTCTGACGGTGGGACGAACATCCTGCCGGTTCCCATTCATCGAGCGGCGAAGGATGGGCCGCGTCTCTCCGCGCACGACGCGGCTGAAAATCGTGCGGCGGTACATGCGGCGTGGCGGCTGCATTCCACGCACATCCGGCATTCGCTTATCGGTGGATTTTATCAGGGGTGGGATTTGCATCCGGCCCAGCTTCCGACGCGCTATGCGGCGATTTATGCGTTTTTTTTGGAGAGCCTTGATGCTGCGGGAGAGCGCTTGCGGAATTTTATTGATAAGGCCGCGCAGGCGACGCTGGTCGGCGAAGTGTTCGATGATGCGGCCACAGGGCAGGGCTTGCTGAATTATTTTTTGCGAGGGATTAATTGCGGGGCGGTTACTCCGGAGGAGACGTTAAAGCTGACGGGACTTTCGCATGCGGATTTGCGTGCCGGTTCGTTCGCGCGGATTCTGGATGCGCGCACGCGGAAGGCTTGAGCGATTTACGCGGCGGCGGAATCCAAACATCGGCAGCTCAGACATCTCTTCGCACGGTAGCTTCAACTACGCTTTCCGGCTCGCCTGCAGGAACGAAGATCTCGTTGGCGTTCTGCATGCCGAAGGGCGACAGGTCAACTGGATCGTAATCGTGCAACGCCATGGAGAGGCGGATTTCCGCGAGTGGCTCGAAGTTTCTGAGGACTGCGTCGGCCATGGCGTAGAGTGTTTGCTGCGGAGAACGGCTTTCGTGTTCGGCGAAACTTTCGAGCAGCGATTGGCGCACGCCGTGCCAAATCGCGCTATAGGCAATCTCGCCGGCCAAATAGCGCCAGCTTGCGGAGAGAGTCGCCGCCAAAACGCGGTCCGAAGTTTCCTTCAGAGTCGTGTAAGGGTCGCGCAGAAATCCTTCGAATGCGGATTTTGCGGACTTCAGAATGACGAGATCGTTGACGCCTGCCCAGATCTCGACGCCATTTCGCGTTCCGATAAGAAGCGAAGTGCGCTGTTCCGCGACATTGCGCGCAAATGCGCTGTCGTGGGACTTTGCTCCCATGCGGACGCGCTCCCAGAGCTGTTCCTTTGTTTCGATACGAATGCGGGAAACCTGCGTGTTGTAGGTGAGGAAATGTTCGATCAGATGCGATGAAAATTCTTCGATCGGCTCCGGAGAATATTGTTTCGCGAGGACGTAGACTGTATTTCTGATGGTGTCCGCGGGAAGAATTTTGGTGTTGTCGCCGGACGTGTGCGCGGATTCAAAATCGCCTTCGAACTCGATGTCGAGTGTGGCTTCCTTGATGTCGTGACGGCTGCCCTTCCGCGAGACGCGCAACAGACGCACTGCGGTGGGGCCGTATTTGCTGTGCTCCAGGCGGACGCGCACCGGTCAGCTCCCGCGGTAGGTTGTGTATCCGTACGGGCTCAAGAGAAGCGGAACGTGATGATGAATGCTGGCATCACGGACTTGGAAAATGATCTCGACCATGGGATAGAAAGTTTGAATCTGCCGTCCGGCGAAATATGCGCAGGTGTCGAAACGGAGGCGGTATTTGCCTTCGGAAATGTGTCCTGTCGCGACCAGATTGAGCAAGCGTCCATCGGCATCGGTGGAACCTTGTCCGATAAGGCGCCAGCCTTCGCCTGCTTCCATTTCGAGGGTGACGCTGACGCCCTGAGCGGGGCGGCCGAGTGATGTGTCGAGGACGTGTGTCGTGATGGATGCGTTCATTTCGTTAGCTCTTCAGCAATTTCTCCAAACGCAGTTGGGTGATTTTTTGCTGCTCTTCGGCTGCGATCGTTAACTCGGCGGCTGGATCGTTTGCCAAGCGTGTTATTAGGAGCGTCAGAATTTCATCGGTCGTTTTTCCCGATGCGCATACGATGAAAATGTATCCGAATTTTTCTTCGTAGGCGCGGTTGGCTTCGATGAGCGCGGAATTCGCATCGATCGAGGCCGTGTCGACGCCGGACTGTTCGCCGGCTGACCATGCTTTCGCCGTGCCGGATTGCTTGCGCGCCGCTTTTTTTTCGCCAATGCGCGGATGATGCCGGAAGGCCTCGAGCCATTCGTTGCGCTTGAGGGCATTCCATGACTGTCCCGCGGCCTCGTGGACTTCGTGCGCGCTGGCGAATGGGCGACGAGCAAGCATACGCCGCGACCATTCGCGCGAGCCACAACAATCGAGGAATGCGGCTGTGGCAGCTTTGTTCGAGAGCCCGTTGAGATTCGAGACTTCATCGAGGTGTGCGGACGCGGCCGGGACGCCCCAGATACGCAAGCGGCTCACGCCGCCATCGGAGAAAATGTTTAGCCGCAGATGCGATACCGGGCCGACGGGATGAAGTTCTTTGCGAAAGAGATGCTTGGCGTTTGCGCGGAGCTTCGTGCGCGGGAGGAGAGCTGCCCACGGCGCGTCGTCGGCGAGATTTTTGCCTTCGGGCGTCATGTTCGTTTCGATCGAGCAGCTTTCGGGAAAATTTCCTTTGAAGTGCGATGTGTCCACTTCGACGCGGCGAATTTCTCCGATGGTGCCGAGCTTGACGATGACCCAATCGTGGCCTTCGCCGCGGCGGCGGCGCGTTTCCCAGCCGTCGCCCATATTTTTCGCACGCCCCGGCATTAGGAGGTGAAGCGGCTCGCTGAAGAATTCGTCGCTGGCGGCGAGGATCAGGCCGCCGTTTTCGATTGCTGCGAGATCGACTTCTTTCTTTCCGGAGCTTGTCGAGGCCGCGGCGGGCACGACTTCGCCGTGAACGCGGAGGCGAGCCACGCCGCCATCGGGATAAATGTTCAGACGGACGTGAGTGCAGGGCTCGGGGCTGACAATCTCGAAAAGATTTTGGGAATCTCCGTTGAGCGCCGTTTTCGGAAGGATTTCTTGCCAGCGCGTCTTCGGAGAAGCGAGCGCGGCCGATTCTTTTTTTGAGCTGAAGTCGTCTGGAAGCGCGCAAGCTTCAATCGAGCAATGCGACGGGAAATTGCCGCGGAAAAAGCTGGTATCTACTACGACGCCTCGAATGCGCCCGGGCAGGCCGAGACGCACGATGCACCAATCGTGGCCGGGCGTGCGGCGGCGGCGCGTTTCCCAGCCATCCACCCATTTTCCGCGGCTGGTGAATTTTCCTTCGATGAAAATCGGTTTCGATTCCTTGAGAAGATTTTTCTTGGGCGCGAAGAATTCGTCGTTTGCGGCGAGGACACGGCCGCCGAGGCGCTCGGATGCGAGGTCGGGAAGCGATTGAAAATCTTTCATGCTTGAGCTCGCTTCAAAATGGCACCCGTCGGGCCGGATGCGAATTCGCCGCGATCGAATACTTTTCTTCCGCGCAGATACGTGGTGGCGACAACGCCATAGAGTTCGCGGCCGGCGTACGGCGTCAGTTTGTGGCGCTGGTGCAAGCGATCCGGTTCGACGCGGAATTTCGCGTTGGGATCCCAGATGACGAGATCGGCGTCGAAATCTTTTGCGATTTTTCCCTTACGCTTTTCAAGGCCCGCGAGCCGCGCCGGTGAAGCGCTCAACCAAGCGGCGAGCCGCTCGACAGCATAGCCGCGCTCGAGCGCTGAAGTCCACACGGCCGGAAGAGACAACTCGAGCGAGGCGATTCCGCCCCATGCGGACATGAAGCCGCCGGTTTCTTTTCTTTTCATTTCTGGCGAGCAGGGGGAGTGATCCGTGGCGATGAAGTCCAGCGTGCCGCCGGCTAATGCTTCCCAAAGCTTTTCGCGATTTTCGCTTTCGCGAATGGGCGGCGCGCATTTGAATTCTGTGGCGCCGTCTGGAATTTCTTCGCTTGCGAATGTCAGATAGTGCGGACAGGTTTCGGCAGTGACGGCGAGGCCAGCGGATTTTGCTTCTCGCAGAATCGGCAGCGCGTCTGAAGAGGAGACGTGGACGATGTGCACGCGGGCGTTGAATTCTTTGGCGAGTTTTGTCATCAGCGCGATGGCTTCGCTTTCTGCTTCGCGGGGGCGCGAGGCGAGCCATGTGGAATACTTTGCGGCGGGCGCTTGTGCGAGAGTCTTCGCGGCCGCTTCGATCGGTGCGGGGAGTTCGGCGTGAACCAGAACCGGTGCGCCAATTTCGGCGAGAATTGGCAATGCGGCGCGAAGATTTGACTCGCGCACTTGAGGGAATTCATCGACGCCGCTGGGAACCAGGAAACATTTGAAGCCGAAGACGCCGTCGCGCCACAGCGCGCGCAGCTCATCGGAGTTTCCGGGGATCACGCCGCCCCAGAATCCGGTATCGACCCAGAGTTTTCCAGCGGCGGATGCAAGTTTTTCGCGGAAGGCTGACGCGGTTGTTGTTGCCGGGATGCTGTTGAGCGGCATTTCGATGAGAGTGGTTACACCGCCGGCGGCTGCGGCGCGCGTTGCTGTGGTGAATCCCTCCCATTCGGTGCGGCCTGGCTCGTTGATGTGAACGTGCGTGTCAACGATGCCGGGCATGACGATTTGATCGCCTGCTTCAAGGATTGGGGATTCGCTCGGAACTTCGTTGAATTTTGCGACGGCGGTGATGACTCCGTGCTGGATGTGGATTGCGGCGGGGGCTGGCTCGCTATTGCCGTCGCCGGTGACGACGCGATTGCCGCGGACGATGAGGTCGGGTGCGCTCATTGGGTGGAGGTCGTGGTGAGAAATTCTTCGAGGAGATTCAGCGCGACTGCTTTGCGGTAGTGCGCTGTCGAACGGATATCGTCAATCGGAGCGATTTCCTTGGCGAGGGCAGAACGCGCGGCCGCGATGGTGGACGAATCCAAAGGCTTGCCGCGAAGGAAAGTTTCGGTTTGCGCTGCGCGCAAGACGGTGGGCGCGACGCTGCCGATCGCGATGCGAATGTCATCGACTATTTTGCCGCTGAAACGCACGGCGCCGGCGAAGCAGACTTTTGAAATTGCCTGCGCTCTCCGCGTGCCGACTTTGCGGTAATAGGATTTCCAACCTGTCCGGCCACGCGGGAGGATAATTCGCCCGACGAGTTCATCAGGGCGCACGTCCATTTTTTTGTAGCCGCTGTGAAAACCATGATAGGGAATGCGCCGCGAGCCGCGCGAGGAAAGCAATTCCAATTCTGCGTCGTAGATTAGCAGCGCGGGCGGTGTGTCTGCGGCGGGCGATGCATTGGCGATGTTGCCGCCGAGGGTGCCGCGATTTTGAGTGGCGACGCCGCCTGTTTCAGCCGCGGCGCGACAGAGCAACGGGAACTCGCGCGCCAGCGTGGCGTTGCGGCGCACATCCGTGTACGTCGTCAGAGCGCCGAGACTGATATGCCACGAAGCCGATTCGATTCCGCGCAGTTCTGCGAGATTCCAGATGTTCAGATAGCGCCGATGAGCGAGCTTTCCGGCTTCGAGCAAAACCATCAGATCCGTTCCGCCTGCGAATGGGCGCCAGACGCCGGGATCGCGCGTTAATACTTCGAGCGCGGCGCCGAGGCTTCGGGGCGTTTGCATTTCGTAAGCTGGAATGAACGATCTCACGAACGCACTTCCGCTCGATCGCAGGCGCGCAAGATTGATTCGAAAATTTTCATATAGCCGGTGCAGCGGCAAAGATTGCCGGCAAGCGCGGCGCGAATCTGCGGTTCTGTTGGGTGGTTATTTTGCTCGAGGAGATTGACGGCGGCGAGGACCATGCCTGGAGTGCAAATGCCGCATTGAGCGCCGCCGTAGGAGATGAATGCTTGCTGGACGATATTCAATTGTTCTTTTGTCGCCACGCCTTCGATTGTCCGGATTTCAGCGCCTTCCACTTGCGCGATGGGGATTAGGCAGCTATTCACTAATTTGCCGTCGAGCTCGATGCTGCAGGCGCCGCATTCACCTTCGCCGCAGCCTTCTTTGATTCCGGTGAGGTGCAATTTTTCACGCAGCGTGTCAAGCAGGCGCGCCATTGGATAATCGCGAAGCGTTTCTTGGCGGCCATTCACGCGGCAACGCACGGCGATTGTGCCTGGCGCATCAGGCAATGGTGCGTCAGGCAATCGCTTTCTCCCGCGTTGCTTCGAGCGCTGACATTAAATCTTCGGGCGTCATTGGAATGCGCCGGATGCAAATGCCGGTGGCGTTTTCGATCGCGTTCATGATGGCGGGAGCGGTGCCGTCGAGGGGGAGTTCGCCGATGCCTTTAGCGCCTGCGGGACCGCGCGCGTAGGGCAATTCTTCGAAATAGACGCGAATCGGCGGCAAATCCATTGAAGTGGGCATGATGTAATTGGTCATCTGGTTGTTGATCATGCGGCCTTCCTGCCACACGACTTTTTCGTAGAGAGCGAAGCCGATGCCTTGCGCGACGCCGCCTTCCACTTGTCCGGCTGCGAGGACTGGATTGATCACGCGTCCGACTTCTTGCACGGCGACGAAATCTTCCACGCGAGTTTCGTACGTCGCGGTGTCAACCGAAACTTCCGCGACGTAAACGGCCCAGCCGTATGCGCCGTAGGCGTCGCCGCGATAGAGATGATCGTCCCAATGAATATTTGCCGGCGGGGAATAGCGGCTGGTTGCGCGCAACGGGCCGATTTCGTCGTGATAACGGCGGCACGCGGCTGCAAAGGTTTGCCGGTCGTATCCTTCTTGAAGGAATTTATGCTGCTGCAGCGATTGCTTGATGTCGATTGCGGCAGTCTCGACGAGCTTGCCGACGATCATGCACGTTCGCGATGCTACGGTGGGGCCGCTATTCGGAACTTGCGACGTGTCGGGCTGCATGACTTCGATGTCTGGGTAGTCGAGTCCGAGGGCGTCGGCGGCAATTTGGGAGAAAATTGTATTCGTGCCTTGGCCCATTTCCGTGCTCGCTGCGTAGACGCGCACGCGGCCTTCGGGCGTTGCTTCGACATCCGCTGTTGAAGCGAGATATTCTTCTCCGGAACCGGTGAATCCCGCGCCGTGGAGAAAGGATGCGAATCCGATGCCGCGCTTGATGGTTTGGGTTGGATTCTCGCGCACGAAGCGTTCGCGTTTTGTCTTGTAGTCGCTCAATTTCAGGGCGCGCTCGAGAAGTTCGGACATATCAATTTCTTCGTGCACAACTTGCCCGACCGCGAGCGTTTGGCCCTTTCGAATGAAATTGCGGCGGCGGAATTCGTCGGGCGCCAAGCCAACAGCCTTCGCTACCTGATCTAGATGACGTTCGAGCGCAAAAACGCTTTGGGGAGCGCCGAAGCCGCGAAAGGCACCGTGCGGCGGCATGTTGGTCGCGACAACGCGGCTGCTTATGCGAACATTTGGGCAGTCGTACGGGCCAGCGGCGTGGATTGTGCCGCGAGAGAGGACGACGGGCGAGAGCGTCAGGTACGCGCCGCCGTCGAGAGTGAAATCAATGTCCATGGCGAGAAGTTTGCCGTCGCGCGTTACGGCCGTGCGATGGCGCGTGCGGGAGGGGTGGCGTTTTGTGGTGGCGACCATGTCCTCCGCGCGGTCGTAGATAATTTTGACCGGTTTCCCCGATTTCCATGCGAGAAGCGCGGCGTGCGCTGCAATCATCGAGGGATATTCTTCTTTCCCGCCGAATCCGCCGCCGGTTTCGAGCTGAACTACGCGAATTTTGTCCGCGGGCAATCCGAAAAGTGCGGATAGCGCTTTGTGTACGTAGTAAGGGCACTGCAACGAGCCCCAGACGGTGACTCCCTCGTTCGGATTCGCTGTGGCGATCATTCCTTGCGGCTCGATGTAGAGCTGTTCTTGCGCGCCGGTTTCGTATTCGCCTTCGATGATTTTGTCGGCGGACGCGAACGCGGCGTCTACGTCGCCTTTGTCCACGCCCAGCGATTTGAAAATATTGTCCTTGCGCCAGATCACCTCTTCGCAAGCCAGAGAATCTTCCATGGTGAATACAGCGGGCAGCGGTTCAATGTCTATTCGCACCGAGCGGCGCGCTTCTTCGACGAGATATTTGTCCTCGTGAGCGAGCAAGACGATCGGCTCTTCGGGGTGATTGACGAGATCGGCGGCGAGGCACGGCTGATCATCTTCGAGGAGCGTGATGCAATTTTTGCCGGGGACGTCTTTTGCGGTTACGACGACAAACTCGTGCCATGGAATTGCAGGATCGAAATGGACGGCGCGGATTTTTCCGCGTGCGATGGGACTGCGTACGGTCACGCCGTAGAGCGTGTCGGGGAAGGTGACGTCGTCGGTATAAATGGCTTTGCCCGTGACTTTCGCCCGGCCTTCTTTGCGGGGGACTGATTCGCCGATGATTGGATGTCTCATCGCGGCGGTCTCAATAGGCCTTTTTGTCTGGTTTCTCTTGCCAGGCGCGGAAGGCGCGCAGTGCATCTTCACGCAGCAGCGGAATCATCGGAATTCGGCGTTCCGAATTCGGCAGCTTAAATTCGGCGTAGATGTCCGCGTCGTCGAAGCCGACCGCTGCGGCGTCGGACGCGAGATTGGCGTAAAACACACGGGCCGGGCGCGCCCAGTAGATTGCGCCGAGGCACATCGGACATGGCTCGCAGGTCGTATAAACATCGCAACCGGTTAGTTCGAAATTCTTGAGCACTTGGCTGGCGGCACGGATGGCGACGATTTCAGCATGGGCCGTGGGATCGTTCGTTGAGGTGACGCAGTTCGCGCCTTCGGCGATGATTTTTCCATCCTTTGCAACGACTGCTGCGAACGGGCCGCCGCGACCTGAGCGAACATTCTCAAGCGAGAGTTCGATCGCGCGGGTCATGCATCGCTTGTGGACGTCGTCACTCACGAGAACATGCCTCCCGAAATGCCGCCAGCCTGCGCGGAATGAAGACCGTGAGGAAATTGTATCCTAGCAAGCGGAAGATGCAGCGTGGTTCGTGTTCGGCGTGCTGATGGCGGTGATTTCGGTTCTCCATTGAGGTGCCGCACGAGGATGTTCTGAAGAATCTGCATTTCGGCCATTCGCGCACGTAGCCATTAAAGTGCCGCACGAAAATCGGTGCGGCGCTACACGAGGAGCGCAAATCTATGGACCGTCCGCTGCCAAAATATCAGCAGGGCTATGCCGATCAAGATTAGCGCGAGGCACAAGCCAGTCCACAGGCCGGGCGCTCCCCATCCGCGATAAAAGCACAAGTAATATCCCAGCGGCAATCCGATGAGCCAGTACGCGATCAAGTGGCAGAGGAAGGGCGTTCGCGTATCTCCTGTGCCGCGCAGGGCGCCGGTGGTCACCGCTTGTACTCCATCGAATAATTGGAAAAATGCGGCGACAAACAATAATTTACTCGCGGCATTGATCACGTTTTTATCAGGCGTAAAAATCCGAACGATGGGTTCGGGGAAGATCCACAGTAGGAGTGCCATGCAGGCCATGAATCCTGCGCCGAGGGCCACTGCCGTCCATCCCGCATGGCTGGCGCCTTCAACGTCTTTGCGGCCGAGCGCATGGCCGACTCTGACGGCGGCTGCGGATCCGATTCCGAGCGGCACCATGTAGGTAACACTGACCGTGTTCAGGGCGATCTGATGACTCGCCAGCGGAACCGCGCCGAGGCGGCCGATGAGTGAAGTGACGACGGCGAAGACGCCGACTTCGACCGTCAACTGAGACGCGGCCGGTAGTCCCAATCGCACGATTTTCCTGATGCGAGCCAGATCCGGGCTGGCTTCCGCGGCGCGGAGGCCGGTCTTGTGGCGATGCTCGAAATAGACGATATAAGCGAGAAGAACAAGCGCCAGATAAATCCGTGAAATACACGTCGCCCAGCCTGAACCCACCGGGCCCATTGGCCGAATGCCGAAGTGGCCGTAAATCAGGATCCAGTTGCCCAATAGATTGATGAGATTTGCCGAGATGAGCGCGTACATTACCGGAGTCACCCGGTTCATGCTCTGGAGATAGCGCCGAAGAACGAAATAAAGCAGCAAGGGAAACATCGCCCAATCGAGAGCGTGAAGGTAGGGAATTGTGTAGGCCAGGATTTCAGGCTGAACGCCGAATCTCCAAAGTGAATTTCCGATCAGCCAGACTATTCCCTGCAGGATGGGAGTTGCGACAAGACTCACGTAGAAGCCGTTCACCAGCGAATGATGGCAATCAGCGATGTTTCCTGCGCCGTAGGCTTGCGATACAAGCGTATCGAGGCCGAGCATCAAGCCGGTGCCGAAAAACCCCATTGTCAGAAAGACGATGCCGCCGAGACTCACGGCTCCTATCGCGTCGGCGCTATAGGGCAGCCGGCCGACCATCATCGTGTCCACGATGGCCATGCCCATCCAGCCGAGTTCGGCGGCCGCAATGGGAGCGGCGAGGCGCAGCATCGGCGGCAATTCATTTCGCAGGAACTTCACTTCGACTCCCGGGAACAGCAAAAATTTTGTGTCTCGCATCCTAACACGCGCGCTGCGGGTAATTTTGAAATGCAGTGCGATGGTGGTTAGTAAATTTCGATTCTTGGCGCGACACGGAGAAACGCGCTTTGGATTACACTGAGCTAACTTGCGCTGCCGCGCAGACCCGGCCCGGCTGTCAGGACGGAGGACATTGTGAGTCAAACTGAAAAAGTGAATTTGCCGAACAGCCACCGGGATCCGTATACCGGTGCGCGTCGCGTGGGCCCGGCTGATCCGAGCGAGATTATTGACGTCACCGTGTACGTGGCGCGGCGATCGAAGGCGATGCGATTGTTTCCACATATCGAGGATCTTGGAAAAACTCCGATTGCCGAACGGCGCTATCTCACGCGAGAGGAATTCGCGGCGATGCACGGGGCTGCGCGGGAGGATATCGCGCGTATTCGCGAATTCGCGGCGGCGAGCGGACTAAGCGTGAAAAGCGAAGACGCCGGGCGTCGCGCGATTGTTCTGACTGGAACGGTTTCTGCGTTTGCTCAGGCATTCGAAGCGGATCTCGGGCGATACGAATTTCCTCCGTCCGGTGCGTTCCGAGGACGAACGGGCGAGTTACAAGTTCCCAGTGAGCTCGCGAGCATTATCGAAGGCGTTTTTGGTCTCGACAATCGTCCGCAGGCTAAAACGCACTTTCGAATTCGGGGCGAGGGAGCGCAGGCAGCGGCGCCCGAAGCTGCGGCCGCTGCGTTTACGCCCGTTCAGGTGGCGAGTCTTTACGACTTTCCATCCGGAGTGAACGGCAGCGGAGAATGCATCGGCATTCTTGAGCTCGGCGGCGGATACAACGCGAGCGATCTCACATCGTTTTTCGGCGGTTTGGGATTAACGACGCCGAGTGTCGTGGCGGTGTCTGTGGATGGCGGAGCGAATACGCCAGTCGGCGATCCGAATAGCGCGGATGCTGAAGTGGCGCTCGATATAGAAGTGGCTGGAGCGATTGCGCAAGGGGCGAAGATCGCCGTCTATTTTGCACCGAATACGGATCAGGGTTTTCTCGACGCGCTCACAACAGCAATTCACGATACGACCAACAAGCCTTCGGTGATTTCGATCAGCTGGGGCGGGCCGGAAAGCAGCTGGACCAGCCAAGCAATGACCGCTATGGATTCGGCTTGTCAGGATGCGGCGATGCTCGGCGTCAGTATTTGCGTGGCATCGGGGGACAACGGCGCGACCGATGGCGTCTCGGATGGGCAGGACCATGTTGATTTTCCTGCGTCGAGCCCTTCGGTTATCGGATGTGGTGGGACACTGCTCGAGGCTAGCGGAAACAAAATCGCGGAAGAGGATGTGTGGAATGATTCATCGTCAGGAGGCGGGGCGACCGGAGGCGGTGTCAGCGAATTCTTTGCGCTGCCTTCGTGGCAGCAGAGCGCAAAGGTGCCCGCGGCGCCGAATGGATTTGTGGGGCGCGGTGTGCCGGATGTTGCTGGCGACGCCGATCCGGATTCGGGATATGAAATCGTCGTTGATGGCCAGCAAGAAGTGGTTGGTGGAACGAGCGCCGTTGCGCCGTTGTGGGCTGGGTTGATCGCGCTGATGAACCAAAAACTCGGGAAGCCTGTGGGCTATTTGAATCCGCTGCTATATGGGGCGTCCGTTGAAGCTACGTTTCACGACATCACCAGCGGGAATAATGATGGTTATTCGGCAGGCCCGGGCTGGGATCCTTGCACCGGGCTCGGCTCTCCTGACGGCGCCAAGCTGCTCACCGCGCTTTCCTCGACGTAAGAACGATAAGAGTTGCGGTCAGAGCCGGTCGATTTTTGCGGCGAGGATGAAGTCGCTCTCGGTGAGTCCGTTGATCTTGTGCGTCCACGTGGTGATTTCAGCCTTGCCCCAGCCGAGAAGAATATCGGGATGGTGGCCTTGTTCTTCCGCGACCGCTCCCACTTTGTTCACGAACGCGAGCGCCTGGCGAAAGTCGGGAAACGTAAACGTGCGCACGATGTGGTGCGCGTCGATGACTTTCCACTGAGGGACTTCGCGCGCGAGCCGAGCGAGTTCTTCGCCTGCGAGCGGCGGGACTCCGCCTTTACAAGGAACGCAAGTCTTGCTGGCTAGATCGGACATTTCTTGTATCTCCCTCTTCAATTTCCATCAAACGAATCGATCTTAGCTCAATTCCGATTTCCTGGTGTCATTTGGGGCCTTTAAGTTCGCGAATGCGAGGATTTTTGTTATGCTGCCACCACGCAACCCGCACTGAGCGATCCTAAACCAAGCGAGGACACAACGTATGGCGGAAGAACCACACGAGCTAGCTGAACGCGCGGAGCATGGCGCACACGAGTCGGGTCTCGCTCCAGTCACAATCACGATGGCGGTGCTGGCCGTGTTTGTAGCCGCCTGTTCGCTGATGGGGCACCGTACACATACCGAAGAAATACTGCTGCAAAATAAGGCCACTGACCAATGGGCTTACTTCCAGGCGAAAGACATCCGGCGGCATGCCTATGAGTTGTTTATCGATGAGATGAGCGTCTTCACCGTGCAGAACTCGCCTCAGGCGGACGTGATCAAGGAAAAATATCAGAAGGAAGTCGACCGCTATCGCGATCAACAGAAAGACGCTCAAGCCGAAGCGGAAAAAACGGAGAAGGAAGTAGGAGTTCGAGAACGGCAGGCGGACCGATTCGACTTAGGCGAGGTTTTGCTCGAAGCCGCTTTGGTTATTTGCTCGATAACGCTGCTCACTCGAAATCGGCTTTTTTGGGTCTCCGGACTGCTGATAGGCACAGCCGGTGTCGTAGTCGCCGTGGCTGCATTTTTGGTTCATTAACAGCGATTGTTACTTGGCTGTTGCTGTGGAATGAGCTGCGACGTACGTGGCGATGTAGGCGCTGAAGACCTGCTCGAGTTTGCGAGTGATCGGGCCTGGCGCGGAAAATGTGTGGCCTGAGAGCTCGCCGACGCCCAGCAGGCTTCGATTCGTGGATGAGATGAATAGCTCATCCGCCGAATACAAGTCTTCCGGGCGCAACGTGCGCTCCTCAACGGGCACACCTGCTGCCGCGCCGATTTCGAGGAGAACCGAGCGGGTAATTCCTTCAAGACATCCCGAGTCGAGCGGCGGAGTCAGCACGCGGCCTTGGCGCACGCAAAAGATGTTCGCGGCCGTGCATTCCGCGGCTTCCCCGCGTTCGTTGAGCAAAAGAACTTCGTCGTAGCCGTTCTGCTGCGCCTCGTAGAGATTCCATACGTTGAGAAGCCACGATGTGACCTTCACACCGGCGAGAGGCGAAGCGGCGTGGCGTCCCTGCTCGCGTATACCGAGGCGCGCCGGCTCGCGATAGGCTGGCAGGCCGGCGGAATAGATCAGCAAATCGGCGTCGGGGAAGGCTTCTTCGCTGGTCCAAAAGCCTCGCTGGTTGTATATGACGTAAATTCGCGCAGTGCCGTCTTTTACTTTATTGGCGAGCAACACATCGCCGAGCTGAGCCCGAACTTTATTTTCTTCGAAAGGGAACGGACAATGCGTTTTCGTGGCGTCTTTCGCGAGCCTATGCCAATGACGCTCGAATGCGAAAGGGACGCCGTCGGCGACGCGCAGGGTCGTGAAGAGGCCCCATCCGCTGAGGAGCCCGCTCTGGCCCGGAGAGAGGCGCACATCTTCCACCGGCACGAGGCGATCATTGTGAAAGACATGGCGATGGATCATCGGGTCTCCCTACGCGCGCTCCAGCAATTCTAACGCAGTTTCGGACGGGTAAGTGCCGCAAGACGCTTCAGTTTGGGCTGACGCGGTCGGCCGGAACCTCAACCTCGCTGACGCCGCGAAAACTGAAGAGCAATTTTACGAGATATCTCGGGGGGTCCTCGCTCGTCATCTTTACGATCGTGCCGACAGCGGCAGTCACGGCGGCATGAAAAAGCACGTCTTTGACTTGGAGCCCTGCCAGATTTACACGAACGGATTGTCCGGGGACGAACACGACATCATTTTGAGTTGAGTTGAAGGATTTTGCAAACGCCGGACGGGATTTCGAAGTCGCAAGGGGTCGTTGTAGTTTCAATCTGGTACGCCATAAAATGTCACTCCAGCGGAGGACGATTTCTCTCTCCGTTTAGTTAATCGTAACGACAAAGGGGGTTGACTTCAGGTGTGGAGCACCCTACAGTAATGGTGCCCCGGTGGAGGTGTATCGTGCGAGCAGTAATTCGGGCCTGTTTAATATCCGCTCTAATAGGAACGCTGATTAATGCGCCGCTCCAGGCGTCGTCGACCAAACCCCTTGGTACGATTA
>Ga0302180_10000733_pt1 | contig 26287 bp, 26 predicted proteins | sample I_Palsa_E3_2_FD_200575 | JGI IMG/M metagenome (GOLD analysis project Ga0302180, IMG submission 200575) | Peat permafrost microbial communities from Stordalen Mire near Abisko, Sweden - I_Palsa_E3_2 | ecosystem: Environmental > Terrestrial > Soil > Palsa > Peat permafrost | place: Sweden...
CTGGAACGTGCTGCGTGACTGGCTCGCCGCCTATTTCCCGGCAAGGACATGAGCGGCGACGAAATCGTTGTCAGTCACGAAGAACTGGCGCGCTTCATCAGCGATGCGCTGAAGGCCGCTGGTGCCAGCGCGGCGGATGCGGCGGCCGTGGCGGATGGATTGATATGGGCCAACCTGCGCGGCGTCGACGGCCACGGCGTATCGCGGCTTCCCTCTTATCTCGCCATGATCAAGCGCGGCGACGTGGATCTGAAAGCGCAGCCCCGCCTGGTGCGGGAAACGGCGGCAACCTTCGAAATCGACGGCGGCGGGGGTTTCGGTCCGGTCGCGATGATGCAAGCCCTCGCCGTCGCGCTCGAGCGCCGCCAAAAAGCCGGGAGCTGTTTCGGACTCGTGCGCAACACGACGCATACCGGCGCCGTCGGACGCTACGTGCAGTGGCTCGCCGAGCGCGGCTGCATCGGTATCATCATGGTCGCGGGGCCGGCCTTCGTGGCCTTTCACGGTGCCCGCGCGCCGAGCTTAGGAACAAGCCCGATCGCTATTGCCGTGCCGACCAGCCGCGGGCCGATCGTGCTGGACATGGCCACAAGCACGATTTCCAACGGAAAAATCTTGCAGGCGCGGGCGACCGGCAGCCCACTGCCGCCGGGAACGGTGCTCACCGGCGCGGGCGTGCCGACCACCGACCCGCAGCAGGCGGCGATTCTGCTGCCGCTCGGCGGACCGAAGGGCTCGGGGCTTGCCCTGATGTTCGAACTCATCGCCAGCGTGCTCGCGGCCGCGCCAATTCTAACGCCGGCGCTTGGTGCGCAAAAATCCCGGCGGCTTCGGCAAAACTGCGCGATCCTCGCCATCGACATAGAGGCTTTTCGGCCGCTGACCGGCTTCGTTGAAGACACCGACGCGCTCGCGGCGATTCTTAAAGCTCTGCCGCGGCAAAGCGGGTTTGATGAAATTTTGCTGCCGGGTGAGCGCGCCGCCCGCACCGAAGCCGAGCGCCGCCAATCGGGTATCCCGATCCCGCGCGCAATGTGGACCGAGCTTGATGCGCTCGCCGCCGCGCACAGGATTAAGTTGCCGGCGACGATATCCTCGCCGGCAACTTAGGCGTCTCGGAAGCCGATAATCTGCGCCGCGTTAGATATGCTCGATGTACGGCAACGGCACGTAGGTATAGCCGGTTTGCGCTTTGACTGCGCGGCCAAGCCCCGGGAACGGAAGATGGGCGCCGGCAAACAGGAGCCCGTCGGTGGCGACCATGTCGAACACCCGGTTGCGCGTGGCAATCGCCATCGCCGGGTCGGCGTCGTAGACGATCGAACGATCCGGCTCCGGGAATTGCAACACCGCATTGTGGACGATGTCACCCCAGAGCAGGAGCTCATCGCCGTTTGATGACAAGCGGACCATGCTATGGCCGGGCGTATGGCCGGGCGCGAACATTGTGGTCAAACCGGACACAGGGCTCGAACCGTCCTTGAACATCTGCAGCTTGCCGGATTCCGCATAAGGCTTAATCGACATGCGCGCGATGTCGAAAAAGCCTTTAACGTCCTGGGGCACGCTGTTGTAGATCTGCTCCGACGTCCAGAAGCCGTGCTCCTGATCGCCCACATACACAACGGCATTCTTGAACAGCGCCTTCTTGTCGGCGGTGAGGAGGCCGGGCACGTGGTCGGGGTGCATGTGCGTGATGATAACGACGTCGATCTGATCCGGCGTCACACCAGCGTCAGCAAGATGTTGCGGCAACTTGCCTAACGTCGGCCCGAAGTGGCTGGAAGCGCCGGTGTCCACCAAAACCAGCTGCTTTCCGGTATTGACCAGCCAGGTATTGACGGAGGTCGTCGATTTTTTTGGGAAGTATGCGTTATCCAGCAGCTGCCCTGCCCGATCCTTATCACCGGAAAATAAATCGGCATCGAACGGCAGGTTGCCGTCGCTGAGCACTGTGACCTCGAAATTACCGACCTTGTGACGATAAATGCCGGGCGCTTGTACACCCGCAAACGGCGCAGCCATATTGATTCCTCCTCTACGTTTATTGGCGCGCATCCGACAGAGCTCGCGCGCTGTGACATGGCCCTATAGCAAGAATAAACCGACGTGGCGACGGCGGTATTACGCCTCTGCAAGCCGCAAGCCGACGAGACGCTCGAGCAACGCGTGATCAGCGAGAAGCCGTTGTGACTCGCCGCTATGCACCACCCGGCCGCGCTCCAACACCAGGGCGTTCTGCGTCAACGAGAGCGCGATATCGGCGTGCTGTTCTACCAGGATAAATGCGTTCGTGCCTTCGCTGGTCATTCGCCGAATCGCCGCGGCAAGCTCTTCGACCACGATCGGCGCCAGACCCTCGAGCGGCTCATCGAGCAGAAGCAGCGCCGGATTGGTCATGAGCGCGCGCGCGATCGCCAGCATTTGCTGCTCGCCGCCGGAGAGCTGATTCCCGAGATTGCGCCGGCGTTCGGCGAGCCGCGGGAACAGCTCGTAGACATTTCGCAGCTGCCAGCGTCCGTCGCGCGCGGCGACGGTAAGATTTTCCTCGACGCTGAGCGAAGGAAAGATTTCGCGTTCCTGCGCGACCCAGCCAATGCCGCCGAGCGCACGGCGATGCGGCGGCTCCCGCGTGATGTCACCGCCGCGCCAGAGAATGCGGCCGCGCCCAACGCGCGTGTAGCCCATGATGGTCAGGAGCAGCGTCGATTTGCCGACGCCATTTTGGCCGAGGACGGCGAGGCCGCCGTGCTGTGGAAGCGCGAACGACACGCCGTCGAGCACCACGGCGGAGCCATATCCCGCGCGCACGTCATCGAGCGCAAGCAGCGGCTCAGCCATGATGCAAGCGCGCTCCGCTCGCCGGCATTTTGTCGAGCGCCTTGCCCAGATAGACCGCGCGCACGCGGGGATCAGTGGCGATTTCGTGCGGAGCGCCCTCGATCAGCACGCGCCCGCCCACCATGACAATGATCCGTGTGGCAAAGCGGAAAACGAGCTCCATGTCGTGCTCGATGAACAGGACAGTTATGTCGCGGGAAAGACCGGCGATCGCCGAAAACAATTCCGTGCTCTCCTCCCGCGGCACGCCGGCGGCAGGTTCGTCGAGCAACAAAACTTTCGGCCGCGTCGCCAAGGCGAGCGCAATTTCGAGGAGCCGCTGCTGGCCGTAGGCCAGCTCGCGCGTGGGCCGATTGCAGACCGAATCGAGCTTGAGCGTGCAGAGAATAGCGTACGCTTCCTCGATCTCGCGCGGGTAAGCGGGGAGCTCCCGCCACCACGTTCGCGCGGCGCGGCTTCGCTCGCAGACCGCGAGCGTCACCGATTCGAGTGCCGTCAAATGCGGAAACAGCGAATTGATTTGATAGGTCCGGACAAGCCCGCGCCGCACCCGCTGATCTGGCGGCAGCGCGGTGATGTCGGAATCCTCGAGCAAAATCCGTCCGGCGTCCGGCCGTAGCATCCCGGTCATGAGATTAATCAGCGTAGTCTTGCCGGCGCCGTTCGGACCGATCAGTGCGTAGCGCACGCCCTGCGGCAATTCGATATCAATGCCGCCGGCCGCGACCAGCGAGCCGAAGCTTTTGGCGAGACCTCGCGCCGCCAGCGCCGGCGCGTTCATGCGCGACTCCAGCGCGAAGCCAATTTCGCCAAGCCGCCGAGAATGCCGTTTGGCAAGAGCACAACCACCGCGACCAGCAGCAGGCCGATCCAAAAGTACCAGTATTGCGGCGCGATGCCGGAGAACTGATCGCGTGCGACCATGTAGATGACGGCGCCGACGAGTCCGCCATAGAGCCGTCCGGCGCCGCCGAGCACCAACATGACCAGCACGTCGGCGGAACGGCTCAAGTCGAGCGAATCGAGCGAAACGGTCTCCGTCGTCTCGGTCAACAAAGCGCCGGCAATGCCGGCGATGGCCGCGGCGATCGTATAGATCGTGCGGATATGCGCGCGGCTGGGCGCGCCGATCGCCGGCATGCGTACGAAATTTTCGCGTATGCCGCGCAGCGAGAGGCCGAATGGCGAATGAATGAGACGCCGTGCAAACAAGAACGCCACAAACAGCACGGCAAGCGCGTAGCCGAAAGCAGTCTTGCCATACAAATCAAAACGGAAATGACCGAGAAGCTTCCAGGTATGAATGCCCTGCAAGCCGTCCATGCCGCCGGTCAGCCAGCCGAGACTGTTGGCGAGTTCGGCCAACAACAGGCCGAAACCAAGCGTGAGCATGATCAGCGCAAGATGGCGAAACCGGCAGATGACAAAGCTCGTCGCGTAGCCGACCAGTCCAGCGACGGCGGCCGCGGCGACAAGCCCGCTCAGCGGCTCGCCCCAGCCATGTTTCGACAACAGCCCTGCCGTATAGGCGCCGGTACCAAAGAAGGCGGCATGGCCGAGCGAAACGATGCCGGCATAGCCGAGTATCAGGTCGAGCGACAGCGCGAACATTCCGGCGATGGCGATCTGGCTCGCCAGCGACAGATAATTGGGAAACAGCAAGTAGGGCGAAAGCGCCGCGATCCAGAAAACGATCTCCACCGGGCGCCAGCGCGTCTGCGCCCGCAAATAGAGAACCGGCGTGCTCGTTTTTTCCGCCAGCGCCATGACTCAGCGTCTCCCAAGGAGCCCGAGCGGACGCCACATCAACAGCGTGATCATCACGAGGTAGATCAGGAACGCGCCGAGCTGGGGGACGTAATATTTACCGGCGATGTCGCTGATGCCGAGCACAATTGCGGCGACGAACGAACCGGCAATGGAGCCAAGGCCGCCAACCGAAACCACGATGAGCACGTAGACGAGATAGGTGAGCGCAAAATACGGATCGAGTCCGACGATGTCGATTGCCAGCGCGCCGCCTAATCCGGCGAGACCGCTGCCAAGCGCGAAGGTGACGGCGAAAGTGCGGTCGACGTTGATACCCAATCCGCGCGCCATGCGCTCGTTGTCGACGGCGGCGCGCACGCGCGCGCCGAACCGTGTGTATTCGAGCGCCAACACCAGCACGATGGTTATCACCAGCGCGGTACCGAGAAGAAACAGCCGGTAAACCGCGAAGCGGGTGCCAAGAAAAATGAGCGAGTCGCGCAGATACGCCGGCAGCAGAAGCGGCTGCTGATCGGTGCCGAAGAAGTAGGCGGCGGCTCCGATAGAGATGAAAACGATGCCGATGGTCAGCAAAACCTGATCGAGCTCGCTCGCCCGATAGAGCCGTCGAAACAACGTCCGTTCGAAAGCGATGCTGACAATCGCGGCGACGACGAACGCGCAAGGCAGCGTCGCCAAGAACGGAAAGCCAAGTCGCTTCATCAACGCGACGGTGACGTAACCGCCCAGCATGGCAAAACTGCAATGGGCGAGATTGATGAAATTCATCATGCCGAGCGTCACCGACTGTCCGACCGACAGCAAAAATAACAACATGCCGTAAGCCAGGCCGTCGAACAGAACGCCGAAAACGGGAGGAAGCATGGACGGAGCGTCTCTTGATCGGGCGGACACGGTACCGGACGATGCGGCAAGCGGCCAAGCTATTTCCCGGCCCACCGTACCATTTCGCCTCGCACGGAGCGGCGATTTTCCTCTCCACCACCGTCTCGGCTTTTACTTGCCCATTGACGCTTTGTACGGATCCTTGACGTCGGGGATGGCCGCGATCTCGGCATTGACGAGTCGGTCGCCCACCTTCTCGACTTTGCGGATATAGACGGTTTGCACGATGTCGCGCGTCTCCGGGTCGATTAAGATCGGCCCGCGCGGGCTTTCCCAACTGGCGCCCTTGGCGGCGTTGATGAGCGAATCGCCGTCGGTTTTACCGCCGGACTTTTGCAGCGCCACATCGATCAGGCGCATGCCGTCATAGCCGCCGACCGAAAAGAAATCCGGATTGCGGTGATATTCGTTGACGTAGGCTTGCACGAACTCGTCGTTCAGCGGCGAGCGGTGCGTGTAATCGTAGTGGCTGGCGGTGATGATGCCGATGGCAATGTCGCCCATGCTGGCCAAGGCATGTTCGTCGGTGATTTCGGCCTGCCCCAGCACTTCGATCTTTTGCGGATCGACGCCGCGTTCCGCCAAGGCCTTGCCGAACGCGCCCGGCTGGGCGCCCCCGGGGATCATGATGAAAATGCCTTGAGGGTTGAGGTCCTTGGCGCGCTGCACATAGGCGGAGAAGTCCGGGCTCTGCACCGCCATGCGGACGGAGCCGAGAATCTCGCCGCCCGCTTCCTTGAAGCCTTTATGGAATGCCGCTTCGGCGTCGATGCCCGGACCAAAGTCGGCGACGAGTGTGTAAGCGCTTTTAAGGCCGTTTTGCGCCGCCCAAGTCGCGAGCGTCTGGTTGAGCTGCGGAACGGTGAAAGAAACGCGCGCGACGTAGTTTGATTTGGTGGTGATGATGGCGGTGCCCGCGTTCAAGATCACCATGAACTTTTTGGCTTCCGCCGAGACATCGGCTGCCGCCAGCGCGTTCGGCGTGAGCTGAAAGCCGGTCAGAATATCGACGTTATCGCGGGTGATCAGTTCCTGCGCCAGGCGCTTGGCGACCGGCGGATTGATGCCGCCGGTATCCTTGCGGATGATTTCGACATCGCGCCCGCCGAGCTTGCTGCCGTGCTGCTTGAGATAGAGCTTGAGGCCGTTGTCCGATTGCGCCGACGGATCGGCGAACTGGCCCGAATAGGCCATGATGATGCCGATTTTGACGGCGTCTTCGGCGTGACCGGCGGCCGGCAAAAGGCTCGGCACGACGGCGATCAGTGCGGCCAGCCAGACGCGCTTCATCGTATCCTCGCGTTATTCGTTGCGCCCAAGCCGCAACTTTATTTCTTCATACGCTCCTTCACCGGATCTTTGACGTTCTCGACCTTGTCGAATTCGATATTGACGAGTTCGTTTCCGACCTTCTCCACGCGGCGAATGTAAACAGTCTCCACGATGTCGCGGGTTTCCGGATCGATCATGATCGGCCCGCGGGGACTCTCCCAGCTCATGCCCTTGGCCGCGGCGATCAAAGCGTCGCCGTCGGCATTGCCGTTGGTTTTCTTCAAGGCCTCATAGATCAAGTGCATGCCGTCATAGCCGCCGACCGAATAAATGTCGGGATTGCGGTGAAACTCGTCATTGTAGGCTTTGACGAATTCGTGGTTCAGCGGCGAGTTGTGATTGTAGTCGTAATTCGACACCGTGATTATTCCCAACGCGGTGTCGCCCATGCTCTTGAGCGCGGTTTCAAACGTGAGCGCATCCTGGCCCAACACTTTGATCTTGGAGGTATCGATGCCGCGCTCGGCGAGAGCCTTGCCGACCGCGCCCGGTTGCGCGCCGCCCGGTATCCAGATGTAGATCGCGTCGGGGTTTACGTCCTTGGCGCGCTGGACAAAGGCGGAAAAATCCGGATTGGCGACCGGGAAGCGCACCGATCCTGCGATCTCGCCGCCCGCTTCCTTGAAGCCCGTGTGAAACGCGGCTTCCGCATCGATCCCGGGACCGTAGTCGGAGACCATGGTGTACGCCGTTTTGATCCCGTGCTTTGCCGCCCAGGTGCCGAGCGTTTGATTCAGCATCGGCGTGGTCACCGAGGTGCGCGCGATGTAGGGCGATTTGGTCGTGATGATCGAGGTGGCTGCGTTCATCACCACCATCAATTTCTTGGCTTCGGCGGACACGTCAGCCGCCGCGAGCGCGTTCGGCGTCAGCGCGAAGCCGGCGATGATGTCGGCGTGGTCGCGCACGATGAGCTCTTGCGCGAGCCGCTTGGCGACATCGGGGGCAATGCCGCCGGTATCCTTGCGGATGAATTCGAGTTTCTTGCCGGCGACCGTGTCGCCGTGCTGCTTGACGTAAAGCTTGATCGCATTGTCCATCTGCGCGGCGGTATCGGCGAACTGACCCGAATAGGAGATGATAAGCCCAACCTTGACGGTGTCCTGGGCGTGGCCTGCAGTCACCGACGCAGCGGCCAAGGCAACGCCGATGGCGCCGGCCGCTAGTAGACGCTTCATGCGCTCCTCCATGCTTTTTTTCTGACGCCGAGGATGCCACAGCCTAAGCAGCCTTGGCATGCGCTCTTTTTTGCGCCGGCACGCCGGCGGCCGATCATCCTCGTTCAAGGGGGAGGATAGTGCAATCCGCGCTCATTGTCGCGGCCGCAGTGGGCGGCCGCCCCAGCTTGCAAGCATCCCGAAAAAGCCGGCGCGGCTGGATTTCCAGCCAACCGGGGGAGCCTCGCTCGCTTGATTTGAATTTGCTATCTTGCCACGAAAGGCAGTCGATCCATGACCCACATGACCTACAAAGTTGTCCGCCACGAAGACGGCTGGGCCTACACGGCCGACGGCGTCTTCTCTGAAAGCTTTCCCACGCATGCCGAAGCGCTTGACGCGGCGCGGCGCGCGGCCGCCGAGCAGCGCACGCCCGGCCGAACGGAATCGATCGAATACGAAGACGAAAAGGGCAAGTGGCACTCGGAAGTCGCGCGCGGCGATGATCGGCCGGAGACGAGTGTCGAGGACAGCAACTAAACGGCTCCTGTGAGCCACACCCAACGACCGCTTATCCCTAGCCGATCAGCACTGCAGACGAACTTCCGCCCGCTATCCGACCCTCAGAACGGTCCGGGAAAATAGTGGCAGCGGTACGGACCGACGACCAAATCGCGATAGCATTTCACGACGCCGTGCCGGGTCCGACGTTCAACGTATTGCACCTGCTGTATTACAGAGGCGTTCGTCACGGCCTCATGGATAGCGACGGCATTCGTAGAAAGGGCGCTGGCGTTCTGAAACCACAGCGCAGCGACGCCGGCAGTCAAGCCGGCGGCGAGTAACCTCTTTCGCATAGTTAGCTCCCAAGAAGATGCGCCCCAAACCAGCCAACCCACCGGGTTCCATTCCGTTCCGCGGCAGACGATTTGAACGCGGATATCTGCGGAATCGGGACACTAGCGCTGTTTTCGCAACACCTCGGCATTCAGCGACAGCGTCACGCCAAACCAGCAAGCGTGGGCCGTATGATCGCGATAATCGTCGCCCGTCTCCGGATGCAAAAGAACGTCCAAACCGTCGCGGTTGAGCATCAGCCAAGGCACGAACGACGCCAGCAGGCCGCGCGGAAAGGCGATCTGGTACATCGATTGGGTGTGCGGCCCGACCAATTCATCGTGCCAGCGCCCGAGTTTTGCACGCGGAAATTTTCGCGCCACGCGCAGGCGCAAACGGGCGGCCCGCACTCGCGTTGCCTTCGCGTCATAATAGACGTGCGCGTGATAGGCCGTGATCGACGCCGGCGGCTTTTTGCGGCGCCGGGTTTGTTTGGTGGGCATCGATCAATCTCCTAAAGGTGCGCCGATCGCGCATATATTAGTTGGCCGGTGACGACCACGGCTGCGCTACCGGTCGGCGCGGAGGGAAGATGCTCGCGAGCAGCACGGCGAGAATGCCGGTGAGGAAAATCCCGTCGAAGGTCCCGGCGCCGCCGATGGATGCGACCGGCGCGCCAAGCCCGCGGATTTTGTCGAGATTGGTAAGATCGGCGCCGATCAGCGTGCCCATGCTACCGCCGATATAGGCGAGCGGCGCGGCGTTCTCCCGCGACAGCAATAGTGCGATGATCGCCGTCACCAAGGCGGGAAGGAAAACCGGCACCACGATGCCGACGCCGGGCACCGGGTTCGCCAGCCAGTGCAGCACGATGGCGACGACGGCGGTCGCGATCGCGCCGTTGAGCCAAAGTCGGCGCTTGCCGAGGAGATAAAGCGACATCAAGGTCGGAATAACGGCGCCGCCGACATTGACCGCAATCACCGTTCCGGCCCAGTCCTCCACGACCGGGACGTTGTATTGCATGCCGAAAAACTCAACTACCTGGTTGGAGACGACCTGCTCGTTGGGCAACTCGGCGACGGGAATGTTGAAGTAACTGCCGATGAGCGAACCGAACAGCAGCAGCATGGCTGTTGACGAACTGACGCCGAGGCTCAAATAGGCGTGGCGCAGCGCACGGAATATCAGGAGCAGAACCAGCAGAATGACGAACAACCCGACGAGGATGGAAAAGAATCCGGGCGCCAGCGGCAGGTAGTGGAAATTGCTGAAGTGCATTGCCGTCGCTCCAAAACTACAATTAAGCACGCGAACACCGCGGCAGCGAGCCGGGCGCGTTGCGGCGGCGGAATAATGCCGGGAATGTAGCGCGCCGAGCGGAGGTTGCTATGACGCATATCGCTTTGACTCGAGAAATTCCGCTGCCGCGTTCGGCGCCCGCGCTGTTAAGTTTCGTTGCCGGCTACGTCGACGTCTACACGTTTCTCGGCTTGTTCGGCTTGTTTGTCGCACAAGTGACCGGCAGCTTCGTGACCGGGGGCGCCGAGCTCGTCACGCATGATCAAAGCATTACCGGCAAGGCGCTGGCGGTCATTGCTTTCCTGCTCTCGGCCGCCGTCAGCGCGGCATTGATCAAGTTTGCGCGCTACCGGGGCTGGGAGGCGCTGCCCGTCATGCTTGGGCTCGAGACGGCGCTGCTAGCAATCTTTTGTGTCATCATCCTCGCCGGGCCCGCGGTTACCAGCGTCAATGACCCATCCGGCATCGTCGCCGGCCTGTTTGCCGCCATGGCCATGGGCATGCAGGCCGTGATCGTTCGTTTGCTCATGCGCGGTGTTCCGCAAACCAACGTGATGACCGGCAACTTGACGCAGATCGGCATCGACGCGACCGATCTTGTGTCGGCATGGATCAAGTGCATGCGGGCACCCGGCGATCAGGACAACCGGCAGGAATTGGCCGCCGTGCGCGCGCGGCTTTTTACCGTGCTCGCCATTGCACTCGGCTTTCTGGCCGGAGCGGCCTGCGGTGCGGTCAGCTATGCCAAAGCGGGACTGGCAGGTGCGCCGGTTGCCGTCGTAATCGTTGGCGCGCTTGCGCTATGGATGGCGCGGCGCGAAGGGTAATCGACCGGCATCCAAGGCAGCCGGACGAGTGAAGCTATTTGAAGGAGCAGAATATGCCGCAGCATCCCGAAGCGATTATTGAGGGTAAGAACCGGCCCTTCACCGGCGCTGAGTTCTTGCAATCGCTTCGCGACGACCGCGAGGTTTATATCTACGGCGAGCGGGTGAAGGACGTCACCACCCATCCGGCCTTCCGAAATTCGGCGGCCTCCATCGCACTTTTGTACGACGCCCTGCACGACAAGGCGTTACACGAGGTGCTCACCGCGCCGACCGATACCGGCTCGGGCGGCTATACCCACAAATTCTTCAAGGCGGCGCGTTCCAGCGCGGAGGTCGTGGCGCAACGTGATGCCATCGCCGCGTGGGCGCGCATCACCTATGGCTGGCTTGGGCGTAGCCCCGATTACAAGGCCTCGTTCCTCAATACGCTCGGCGCCAATGCCGACTTCTACGGCAAGTTCGCGCCCAACGCCCGCGCCTGGCACAAGCGCGCCCAGGAAGCGGTGCTGTTCCTAAATCATGCCATCGTCAATCCGCCGGTCGACCGCGACAAATCGGTCGATCAGGTCAAGGACGTTTACATCACCATCCAAAAGGAAACCGACGCCGGCATCTACGTTTCCGGCGCCAAGGTCGTCGCCACCAATTCAGCACTGACCCATTATAATTTTCTCGGCCAGAATATGGGGCAGGAAATCACCGATCCGGCCATGGCGGTGATGTTCATTGCGCCGATGAACACGCCAGGCATCAAAATGATTTGCCGGCCCTCCTATGAACTCGCCGCGGCCGCGACCGGCTCGCCCTGGGACTATCCCCTGACGTCGCGCTTCGACGAGAACGACGCGATTTTCGTCTTCGATAACGCCTTCATCCCGTGGGAAAACGTCCTCATCCACCGTGACCTTGAACGGTTGAAAACATTTTATCCGCAGTCCGGATTTTTCAACGGCTTTACGTTCCAGGGCTGCACGCGGCTCGCGGTGAAGCTCGATTTCATCGCCGGCCTTCTCTACAAGGCGGCGCGCGTGACCGGCGTCGAGTCGTTTCGCGGCGTGCAAGCGCAGATCGGCGAAGTCATCGGCTGGCGCAACCTTTTCTGGTCGTTGACCGACGCGATGGCCCACAATCCGGTGCCGTGGGTCAACGGCGCGGTGCTACCCAACCCGCGCGGCTCAGCCAGCTATCGCCTGTTTATGACCGAGGCCTATCCGGCGGTTCGCAATATCGTCGAGAAAGTGATCGCGTCCGGACTTATTTATCTTCCTTCGCACGCGCGCGACTTTAAGAATCCGAATATCGACAAATATCTTGCGCGCTACGTACGGGGATCGAATGGCATCGATTACAAAGAGCGCATCAAGATCATGAAGCTGTTGTGGGACGCCATAGGTACTGAGTTCGGCGCCCGCCACGAGCTTTATGAAATGAATTATTCCGGTAGCCATGAAGTTATCCGCGTGTTTCAATTGCAGCAAGCGATGGGAAACGGCTCGCTGAAGGAGATGGAGGCGCTCGCCGATCGATGCATGGCCGATTATGACGAGGACGGCTGGCGCCATCCGGCCTATCACGCCTCGGATATTTCGGTGCTTGACAAGCTCTGAAAAAATCCCATGCGCGACCGGACACGCGAACCCTGGCGGCGACGGCAAACCGGCGATGATTAGGGAAAGCAGAGGGCAATAATGGACCTACGGTTCACGCAAGACGAAATTGCGTTTCGCGACGACGTTCGCGCCTTCACGAAACAAAAGCTGCCCGCTGCCATTCGCTCAAAAGTGATCGAAGGCCGCCGCCTTTCCCGGGACGACCTTGTCGAGTGGCAGCGCATCCTCAACTCCAAGGGCTGGGCGGTGCCGCATTGGCCGCAGGAATGGGGCGGCACCGGTTGGACGTCCGTAAAGACCTACATCTTTCGTGACGAAATGCAGCAGGCGCCCGCGCCAGAGCCGTTGCCGTTCGGACCGAACATGGTGGGACCTGTCATCATCGCCTTCGGCAATGACCAGCAGAAGAAGAAGTTTCTGCCGCGCATCGCCAATCTCGACGATTGGTGGTGCCAGGGCTTTTCCGAGCCCGGCGCCGGTTCCGATCTCGCTTCGCTGAAAACGTCCGCCAAGCGCGCTGACGGGCACTATGTCGTCAACGGCCAAAAAACCTGGACCACCTTGGCGCAATATGCCGACTGGATTTTTTGTTTGGTCCGCACCGATGCCACGGCCAAAAAACAGGAGGGCATTTCTTTCCTGCTGATCGATATGAAGTCGCCCGGCATCACCGTACGTCCGATCCAGACCATCGACGGCGGACACGAAGTCAATGAAGTGTTTTTCGATGACGTGAGGGTCCCCGCTGAGAACTTGGTAGGTCAGGAAAACAAAGGCTGGGACTATGCCAAATTCCTGCTCGGCAACGAGCGAACCGGCATTGCCCGGGTTGGCGCGTCGAAGGCGCGCATCCGCCGCCTCAAGGAATTGGCCGCGCTCGAGCAATCGGGCGGCAAGCCGCTCCTTTCCGACGAGCGCTTTCGCGCCAAGATCGCCGCCGTCGAGGTCGAGCTCAAGGCGTTGGAGATGACGGAATTGCGCGTGGTGGCGGAGAGAACGCGCAGCAACAAACCGGACCCGGCCTCTTCCATTCTCAAGATCAAAGGTTCGGAAATCCAGCAGATCATCACTGAACTTTTGCTCGAAGTCGTCGGCCCGTATGCATTGCCGGATCAGACATCGCACGGCGAGGACGAAAGATGGAACGAGCCGCCGGTCGGGCCGGATTGGGGCGGTCCGCTCGCCGCGCAATATTTCAATACGCGCAAGACCACCATCTATGGCGGGTCGAACGAAATCCAGAAGAACATCATCGCCAAAGCGATTTTGGGATTGTGATGTTCATTCGTCATTGCAAGCTGCAATGAGACGGGGAGACGTCTAGATGGATTTCGCGCTGAGCGAAGAACAGACCTTGTTGCGCAACAGCGTCGAACGGATGTTCGCCGATCAATACACGTTCGAAGCGCGCAAGCGCTATGCGCAGGAGCCCGGAGGATTCAGCCGGGCACTGTGGCGCCAATACGCCGAGCTCGGCTTGCTCGGGCTGCCGTTTTCCGAAGAGGATGGCGGATTAGCCGGCGGACCGGTTGAAACCATGATTGTCATGGGAACGATCGGCCGGGCGCTAGCGCTTGAACCCTATCTCGCCACGGTCGTACTGGCCGGCGGGTTGCTGCGGCTCGGCGGCACCGAAGCGTTACGCCGCGAGCTCATTCCGCAAATCGCCGCCGGCGACCTCATCTTGGCGTTCGCGCATAGCGAACGGCAGGCACGCTACGATCTTGCCGACGTCGCTGCCACGGCGCGCCGCGACGGTGCCGGTTACGTGCTCGACGGCGCCAAAACTCTGGTGCTGCACGGCGACAGCGCGAAAAGCTTTGTGGTTTCGGCGCGGGTGGGCGGCGGACAACGCGAGCAAAACGGCATCGCCTTGTTTCTCGTCGATGCCGGGTCTTCGGGCGTTTCGACCCGCGGCTACGACACCGTCGACGGTCAGCGCGCCGCCGAAGTGACCCTCTCCGGCGTGCGGGTCGGCGCTGATACCGCCATTGGCGATCCGGGAGGCGCTTTCCCGCTGATTGAAAAGATCGCGGATGCGGCAATGGCCGCGCTTGCCGCCGAGGCTGTCGGCGCCATGGCGGCCATGCACGAGCTCACGGTCGACTACCTCAAGACGCGAAAGCAATTCGGCGTCACCATCGGCAGTTTTCAAGCGTTGCAGCATCGCGCCGCCGACATGCTGGTAGCGCTGGAGCAGGCGCGCAGCATGGCGCTGCTCGCCACCGTGATGGCGGATGAGAAAGATGTCCGCGAACGGCGCGCCGCCATTTCAGCTGCGAAAGTGCAGATCGGACGTTCCGGCCGTCTGGTCGGCCAGCAGGCCATTCAGCTCCACGGCGGCATTGGCATGACGATGGAGGCGAAGGTGGGACACTATTTCAAGCGCGTCACCACCATCGACACCATGTTCGGCGACGCCGACTATCATCTCGGCCTGCTGGCGGCGTCGGGCGGCTTGATCGCGGCGTAGCCAGACCACCCGCCTAGCGCATTAGGCCGACAACGCTTCCTTGGTCAGCAGCGGATAGTCGGTATAGCCCTTCGGTCCCGGCGTGTAGAAAGTCGTCGGATCCGGTGCATTCACGGGAGCGCCGTTTTTCCAGCGCTCGACAAGATCCGGATTGGCAAGGAACGGCCGCCCGACAGTAATCAGATCGGCTTTGCCGGCTACAAGATCGGCTTCCGCGCGTGCCGCATCGTAACCCCCGGAGAGGATAAGCGCACCTTTGAACTCCTTGCGAAAGGTGTCTTTGATCGACCGCGGCACGGCAGGCGCGCCCATGGCCGAATGATCGACGAGGTGCACATAAAGTATTCCAAGCTTGCTCAGCTCTTTGGCGAGATAGGTGTAGTCGGTTTCGAGCGCCGGATAATGCGGCATGTCATTGAACACGCCATAAGGCGATAAGCGGATGCCGACTCTGTCCTTGCCGATGGCGTCCGCCACCGCCTTGACGACCTCGAGCACGAAGCGCGCGCGACGCTCGATCGCACCGCCGTAAGCGTCAGTACGCTGGTTGGAGGTCGGCCGGATGAATTGCTCAAGCAGATAGCCATTGGCGCCATGTAGTTCGACGCCGTCGAAACCCGCCGTTCTCGCGTTTTTCGCCGCCTGCACGTATTCGCCGATTGCGGCTTTGATGTCGGCTTCGGTCATTTCCTGCGGCGCAGGATGCGCCTTGGGTCCCTCAGCGTCCGTATACATTTCGCCGGCAGCCACGACCGCCGAAGGGCCGAGTACGCGCGCGCCGGCCGGCAGATTATTCGGATGGCCGATCCGGCCGGTGTGCATCAACTGGAGAAAGATCTTGCCGCCGCCGGCGTGAACGGCATCCGTCACCTTTTTCCAGCCGCCGACCTGCGCGTCGGAAAAGGCGCCTGGAATGCGCGGATAGCCTAATCCGTTCGGCGAAGGTGAAGTGCCTTCCGTAATGATCAATCCCGCCGACGCGCGCTGTTTGTAATATTCCACCATCAGATCGTTCGGCACATTGCCGACGGCCCGGTTGCGGGTCATCGGCGACATAACCAAACGATTTTGCAGCGTGAAAGGCCCGAGTTTGGTCGGCGAATAAAGCAACGACATTGATGTCCCTCCAAAGGAGCACCCCGGCGGTGATGCGCAGCACATGGCGCGGCACATGACGGTGCACAAGACCGCGGGTGACGGAATGGTTCATAAAGACGAACTAAAAAGGCTGCGCCGGAAAAATCGTTGTGCGCCGATCGGCTTGATTCACAGAACGATTTTGCCGGCATCCGTCCTTTGCGGAACAATCCTGCTCAACGCGGCGACCAAGCTGCATGGCAGCAATTCCATTCCCGCCCAGGCTCAGCGCTGTTACGAAGGATCATCGGTGTTACCGGCTTTTCTTCAGCCGCGATCAATCACGGCGGAAAATGACGCTTAAATTGTTCGCCGGCATCGCGACCGTCTCAGTTAGACGAAGACGGTGACGCCGCGCGAGCGCGGTCACGTCAGCGAGGTCGCGTATTCCCCATTCGGCATTTTGCGCCTTTAGCCAGTCGTCGAAATCCTTGTTGCTCGCCGCGGTATGGCGACCATCAATCCGGTACGGACCGTAGAGATAGAGGAGGCCGCCGGGTGGCAAGGTACGGCCGCCGCCGGCCATCAACCCTTCGGTGATGCGCCACGGCGTAATGTGAACCATGTTGTTGCAGACAACCGCTTCGGCGCTTTCGATTGGCCAGCGCTCCGCTGCCGTATCGAGACGCAACGGCTCCAGCAGGTTTGGCGAGCCGGCGGCCGCGCGATGAGCGGCAATGCTCGCGAGCGCGCCGGCATCGGCATCCGTCGGCTGCCATCTCAGCGACGGCAGGTTTTGGGCTACGAAGACGGCGTGTTCGCCGCTGCCGCTCGCGATCTCGAGGACGAGACCTTCCGGCGGCAACACCCGGGCGAGCACATCGAAGATCGGCTGGCGATTGCGCGCGACATGCGCGTGGTAGAGGCGCGGATCGGAGGCGTCGCCCATCGCGGCACCAAAAAAGCTACTTGCCCGTCTCGAGCCACTTTTGTTCGCGGGCGTAAAACGCTTGCACGAGATCGGGCCGGTCGTCGCCGAGAAGGTCCGGGTTCAACGTATAGCCGCGTTTGACTTGCGTATAGCCAATGAATTTGTAGGACGGCCGCAAGCTCTTGATCACATCCCAATCCACCGGCAGAGGATCGCGCGGGTCGACAGTCTGCATCTGGTCGCGCTGATAAATTCCCTCGAACGAGCCGAGATTCCAGCCGTGCGCCGTCCTCACGACGCGCGATACGAAGCGGCAATACTGAAAGGTGTCGAATTCGATGCCATCGAAGATGAGCCTGTCGAAAATGACCGCCGGCGACTCGACAAGCGCGCGGTCCTGGTTGATTTCGAGGCGCGCCGGCATGATCCAGTGCTTGGCCTGGCTGCTGGACGTCATCTTTTTCCGCGAAGCTTCGGCGAAATCCTCGATGGTGCCGTCGAACCAAGTAGTCCGAACCGGGGCTTTCGGCACGTAGCACGCAATCATCGCCGGGAAATCGCGCTGATCGCGACACAATCGCTCGTGCCGCACCAAGTCGAAAATCTCAGTGCGGTCGAGAAGGCGCTCGAGCCGCGCCTGGATTCCAGTTTCACTTGTCATCAGGCCTCGCTCCCCAAATGCAAGGAGCGCTTAGCCGCAATTAAACGTCTCACCCGACATTACTACGTCCCTCTCAACGGAAGAGGGACGCCAATGAGCCTATTAAGACCTCAAGGAACGCACTTGCCCCAAGGATTGCGATGCCAGCCGCGGCCACATCCACCCGCAACGTCGGTGACATAACTTGCATGATCGACCGCTTGCGCAATCACTTTGCCATTGGCCGGAGCCGCCGAAACCGCCGCGGTCCCGGCCAAGCTTGCGCCGGCTGCCATCAGGATCGCGATCATCAGGTAACGCATATTCGAATCCTCCACATTTGCACGGAAACCTTGCCATCGAATCGGCGCGTCGTAAAGCACGCGCGTGTAAGCATCCACCGTTGTCACGCGGAACCACGTGCTGCACAAATCTCACGCTCAGACGAACGGCGACAACGCGTCGAAATTGCCGACCAACGCCCGGCCATAGATTTCGTGGGGAACTTCGCCGCTGAGCAGGCCGTGACGGCTTGCCATTTCCAGGTCGCGCCAGACGCGCTGGATCGGATTTGATTCGGCAAAAGCGCTGGCGCCTTGCACGCTGAGCAACAGATCGACGGCTTCGCGGCAGCATTTCATGGCGTACCCGATGTCCATCCGCAGCTGCGCCCGCTTGGTGAAAGCGAACTCCTCGCCGGCCCGCGCGGCATTGGCGATATCGTCGCTCCAGCGCCCCATCAACAGCACCGCAGCGTCGATTAGCGTCGAAGCCTGCGCCAACTGAAGCTGCATGCTCGGCGCTTTGCGAAGGTCGTCGTAAAAACTGTACGCGATCGGCTTGCTGGCTGTGTTGATCCGTTCAAGCGTCAGATCGCGCGCGGCTTGCGCCATGCCGAGAATCGGCGGCGCGACGGCGATCACCGCCGTCGGCATGAACGATTCGCGGTAGATGAATTCGTCCTTGTGAGTGCGCGGCGATTGGCCTTTGGCGAGCGTCTCCACCGGCAGCACGCGGTGCGCCGGCACGAAGATTTTTTCGGCGATCACGGTATTGCTGCCGGTACCGCGCATGCCGACGACGTGCCACGTATCCTCGATCTTCAAGTCGCTCATCGGCGCCAGGATGATGCCGGGCGCGATGCCGCTGTCGATCGGCAGTGGTACCGCGAGAATTGCCCAATGCGCGTGCAGGCAGTTCGAAGCGTAAGGCCAACGGCCGGAAACGAGGTAGCCGCCGTCGACGGGCTGCGCGGGTTGGCTCATGGCAAGCACGCCGATGGTGCGCGCGTCAGGGTTACCCTCGAATACGTCGCGCTGCGCTTGATCGGAGAATTGCGCCGCAATCCATGCCGTCGCGATGGAGATGAACGAAATCCAACCCGTCGAGCCGCAGCCGCGGCCGAGCTCGGTGACGACGTCCATATAGGTGCGCAAGTCGGCCTCATAGCCGCCAAAGCGTTTCGGCGCCCGCATGCGAAACAGGCCCGCCTGCTCCACGGCGGCGAGGACGTCGTCGGGGATGCGCCGCGCGCGCTCGGTCTCGGCGGCTTTGGCGCGCAGAAGCGGCACGAGCGCCGTTGCCTTCGCCATTAACTCGGCGCGCAACGCTTGTTGACCTTCGGCGGTGTTCTCGACGGGGCGTTGCGCGGCCATGAGTTTCCTTACTCACATTCAATAGTGTTAAGCAGCGTGTTCCGCGCCGCCATCAGCCGCGTTGCTTGCGAAACGCGTTTTTCTTCGCGACTTTATCACCCACAAACTCCAAGAGATCGCAGCCGGCCGTCCGCGTCATTTGACCATTAGAATCGGTAGCGACGAAATCCCATTCGAACGTGCCAACGTCGCCGGCCACGACGACTTTCAGGCTTTCAAATCTACCGTCGGGAAAGCGGTCGAAGAACGCCTGCACACCGCGCCTGATTTCTTCTTTACCAGAGTAGCTCTTGCCAAGCCGATCAGGGCCGACTGAGGCGTGATAGACGCCGTTGTCGGCGAAGAAGCTGGCGACAAGATCGGCGTTGCCACTGTTCCACGCGGCGCCAAACTCCGCCGCGCGCTCGCGCGTCATTGAGGTTCCCATCGGCCGCTCCTCTCCCGGCTTGAGCGATGGCAAAGGTTGAAGGGCGCGCTTGCGGCGGTCAAGATAGTTCGCCGAGATCGCGAGCCGGCATTGGCCCAGTGGCACGCAGGGCGAGACTTTTTGCTTTATCCGCGATGCCGCCCGCTTACTCGGCGGCCGTTGCCGAGAATTGCGCATGAGCGCCGGCGACCGCAGGCGACAGATAGGCCCCTTGGCGGAGCAACTCGTGCTGGATTGAGCGCACGGTTAGATGGCGCGGCGACGTGCCGCTGGCGGCGGCGAGCGCGGCCGCAACGCCGGCGGCTTGACCGGTGAGCCAACATTGCGGGATTTCGCGCAAAAAGGTGTGGGAGTTTGCGTCACAAGCGACGTGGCGTCCCGCGCCCAAAATGCCATCGAGCGCCTCCGGCACGAGCGCGCCGTACGGCACCGATATATTTGGCGTCTTCGGCGACAGCGAGGGCGATACACCGATCTCGTCGTCAAAGACCAAGCCGCCATCCCATTGCTGGCGGGTCACTTTGCGCACGCCGACAAGCCGCCTTGAGTGACGCACGCCGATCTGCGGCGCACCGAGCATCAAAAAGGCATCGGAAAAGCCGGGTGCCGCTTCGCGATAAATATCGAGGTGGCCGACGGCGAGCTCCCGCGAGCGCAGTTCGACAGCGGTAAGGTCCTCGACATCGACGGCACTATAACCGGCGAGCCGCGGCCCCATGAACAAGGCGACGTCGTTGCGCCATGAAACGAATGGCTTCTCAAAATATTTTATTCGCTCGCGGCCAAGCGTCATGAAGACAGCGAAGGCGTCCGGCTCGGTGTAGCGGAATCTGAGCCATCGCTCCATATCGACACCGCCGAACAGAAAAGCGGTGTTCATGCAATGATGGATGTCGCCGGCGTCGATGTCGGAATCGCACGCCGCGCCCGACCGGGCAACCAAATCGGCGTCGCCGGTCGTATCGACGACGACCTTGGCGAGCACCGCATGGCGGCCTTCCTTGCTTTCGAAGACGACGCCCTTGACGATATTGCCCTCGACAATCGGGGCCGCCGCCCAAGCATGAAACAACAGCCGCACCTTGGCTTCACTAGTCATTTGCATCGAAAGCGTCTTGAGCGCCTCGGGATCGATGGTCGGCGACCATGTGACCACGCCGTGGTAGGCCGCGGTCCGCTGCGCCCAATAGGCGGCGGTGGCGGTGTCGCGACTGCCCCAGTCGGAACGCGGCGGGCCGGCGACTGCGCCTTTCGGCAGCCGATCAACAAGTTCCTCGGCGAGACCGCGGATAATGTGCCGGCCGGACCAATCGGTCATGCGGTCGATCCAAATAACAAGGCCGCCGGTCGAAAGCCCGCCCAGATGATTGTATCGCTCGGCCAACAGCACATCGGCGCCCAGCCGCGCCGCGGCAATGGCGGCGGCCGTTCCGGCCGGACCGCCGCCGACCACCAGGACGTCGGTTTCGGTGAGCACCGGCACTTCGCGCTCCGGCTCGACAATCGTTTTCGAAGGACGCGGGCGCTTGGTGCGGCCGCGGCCCTGGAAAAGTTCGATACCGACCGCCGCGCCAATGCTGCTCGAGAAGTTGCCGCTTCCTGGCGGCCCGCGAAAAATCTCGCTCTCTCGAACCTGACGTCCGGAGGAAGGTGCGTCTTCTTTGCCGCTCATCGCATGGGCCCCCACAGTCACTTCGCACGCTCGCAAACCAGGTCGAACACAGGCGTTGGATCAGGATATGCTTTAGCAAGAAGGTTCGCTAGTTGTGCCTATTCGCTCCGGTGACGCCGGAATGGAGGTCTCTTGTGAAGACGGCCATCACCGAAATGTTCGGCATCCCCCATCCGATCATCCAGGGGGGCATGCATTTTGTCGGCTTTGCAGAGCTCGCGGCAGCGGTGTCGAATGCAGGCGGGCTCGGCATTATCACCGGACTGACGCAACGGACGCCGGATTTGTTGGCGCGCGAGATCGCGCGCTGCCACGAGATGACCGACAAGCCGTTCGGCGTCAATTTGAGCTTCCTGCCCTCGGTCAATCCCCGGCCTTATCCCGAATACATCGCCGCGATCATCGACGGCGGCGTCAAGATCGTCGAGACCGCCGGACGCAATCCGGAACAACATCTGCCGCCGCTGAAGAAAGCCGGCATCAAGATCATCCACAAATGCACGTCCGTGCGGCATTCGCTCAAAGCCGAGCGCATCGGCTGCGATGCCGTGAGTGTCGACGGCTTCGAATGCGGCGGCCATCCCGGCGAGGACGACGTGCCGAACATGATTTTGCTGCCGCGCGCCGCCGACGAATTGAAGATTCCGTTCGTGGCATCGGGCGGCATGGCGGATGGACGAAGCCTCGTCGCCGCGCTGGCGCTCGGCGCGGCGGGCATGAACATGGGCACGCGCTTCATCGCCACCAAGGAAGCGCCGGTACACGACAACGTCAAAGCGGCGATCGTCGCCGCCTCCGAGCTCGATACCCGATTGATCATGCGCGCGCTGCGCAACACCGAACGGGTGCTCAAAAATAAGGGCGTCGAGCGCTTGCTTGACATCGAGCGGGCGAAGGGCGCGGCGGTTGAGTTCGCCGATATCGAAGAACACGTGACGGGCGTTTATCCACGCATCCTGCTCGGCGGTGAAATGAACGCGGGCGCTTGGAGCTGCGGCATGGTCGCCGGATTGATTCACGATATCCCGACCGTCAGCGAGTTGATCGAGCGGATCATGAGCGAGGCCGAGCGCTTGATCCGCGATCGGCTACCCAACGTGCTCGGCGGCGCGACGGCGGCGGCCAAGGTGGCGTGAGCGTGAGAATGAGGAGAGGAGCGATCACGCCGGCCGTGGGTCTTGCGCTGCTCGCGTTGGGTCTGAACGATAGCTTCGCCGCAGAAGCAGGCCCGCCCGAAAAGCAGGTGATCGTCATGCAATTGCAGCAAGCGGTGCGCGCTAACGACAAAGCGTGGCTTGCCGCGCACACGCGATATCCAATCAGCTATTTCGGCCATGGAAAACGCGTCATCCCCGACAAGGCCGCCTTCATCCGTAATTACGCTTTGCTGTTCGGCGCAAAGTTGCGCGTGGCCGTATTGGCCCAGGACCCGGCGAACGTGTTCGAGAATTGGCAAGGGCTGATGGTTGGTGGTTGGTGAAGGACGTTACAACGTATGGGTCCGCGATACCGGCGCTGGCGGCGCGAGCAGCTATCAGATCGTCGCCATCAACGGCTCTTAAAGGCGGGCCGTCTCAAGCCCAAGCCGTTGGGCATCGCATTGACCTTAAAGAACTTTCATGCCACGTCGCGTCACCTTTAGATGACGCCGCCAAAAATGGCTACTGATCGTTACAACGCCGCCGAAGCCGAGGCCCGCTGGCAGCGCGTCTGGGAGGAGCGCGGCATCTTCGCCACGCCGAACACCCACGATAAGCCCAAATATTACGTGCTGGAGATGTTCCCCTACCCTTCGGGACGAATCCACATGGGCCACGTGCGCAACTACACCATGGGCGATGTGGTGGCGCGGGTGAAGCGGGCGATGGGATTTGCCGTGCTGCATCCCATGGGATGGGACGCGTTCGGCCTGCCCGCCGAAAACGCCGCCGCCGAACGTAAGATCCATCCCAAAGCGTGGACCTACGACAATATCTCGGCCATGAAGGCGCAGCTCAAATCCATGGGGCTGTCGCTCGATTGGAGCCGGGAGATCGCGACCTGCGATCCGGCCTACTACAAACACCAGCAGTCGATGTTTCTCGACTTCATGCAGGTCGGGCTGGTCGAGCGGCGCAAATCAAAGGTGAACTGGGACCCGGTCGATCACACCGTGCTCGCCAACGAGCAAGTCATCGACGGCCGCGGCTGGCGTTCCGGTGCGCTGGTCGAGCAGCGCGAGCTGACGCAGTGGTTTTTCAAGATCACCGATTATTCGCAGCCGTTGCTCGACGCACTCGATACGCTCGAGCGCTGGCCAGAAAAAGTTCGGCTGATGCAAAAGAACTGGATCGGCCGCTCCGAGGGTTTGCTGGTTCGCTTCGCGCTCGAGCCAAGCACGACTCCTACCGCGACCAACGAGCTGGAAGTTTTTACGACGCGCCCTGACACTTTGTTCGGCGCCAAATTTCTCGCGCTGGCGCCGGATCATCCGCTCGCTGCCGCGGCAGCCAAGAAAAATCCGGCGCTCGCCGCTTTCATCGAGGAATGCCGGCATCGCGGCACGTCGCAAGCGGCGATCGACACCGCCGAGAAGATGGGGTTCGACACCGGCATCAAGGCGAAGCATCCGTTCGATTCGTCGTGGCGGCTGCCGGTTTACGTCGCCAATTTCATTTTGATGGACTACGGCACAGGCGCCATTTTCGGCTGCCCGGCGCACGACCAGCGCGATCTCGACTTCGTCAACAAATACGGTCTCGGCAACGTTCCGGTCGTGTGCCCGCACGGACAGGACCCGAAGACTTTCGTCATTACCGACGCCGCCTATGACGGCGACGGCACATTGATCAACTCGCGCTTTCTCGACGGCATGACCGTGCCGCAGGCCAAGGAGGAAGTCGCGCGGCGGCTCGAAAAAGAAAAGAGCGGCGGCCGGCCGGTCGCGCAACGGCAAATCAATTTCCGCCTGCGCGATTGGGGCATTTCACGGCAGCGCTATTGGGGCTGCCCGATACCGATCATCCACTGCGAAAAATGCGGCGTCGTTCCAGTGCCGAAATCGGATTTGCCAGTGACGTTGCCGGAAGACGTAACCTTCGACCGGCCCGGCAATCCGCTTGACCGGCATCCGACCTGGAAGCACGTGAAGTGTCCGCGCTGCGCCGGCAAGGCCGTGCGCGAAACCGACACCATGGACACCTTCGTCGACTCGTCGTGGTATTTCATCCGCTTCACCGATCCATGGATCGAAACCGCTCCGACCGATCGCAAAGTGGCGGATGCCTGGATGCCAGTCGATCAATATATCGGCGGCATCGAGCATGCGATTCTGCATCTCCTCTACAGCCGCTTTTTCACCCGCGCGATGAAGAAGACCGGACACATCGGGCTCGATGAGCCCTTCGCCGGCCTGTTCACCCAAGGGATGGTGGTGCACGAGACCTACCGCCGGGCAGACGGCGAATGGGCCTCACCGGCGGAAGTGACCATCGCGACCGTGGGCGATAGCCGGCAGGCGAGGTTAATCTCGACCGGCGAGCCGATCGAGATCGGGCCGCCCGAAAAAATGTCGAAGTCGAAGCGCAACACCGTCGACCCCGACGACATCATTTCCGAATACGGTGCCGATGTTGCGCGCTGGTTCATGCTGTCGGATTCGCCGCCGGAGCGCGACGTCGAGTGGACCGAGCGCGGCGTGCGGGCGCGCGCGGGTTTTGTGCAGCGGCTGTGGCGGCTTGTTGGCGAGGCGGCAGAGATCGCCAAATCGGCTCCCGCCGCCCGGCCCGAGCAGTTTTCTTCCCCCGCGCTTGCGCTCCGCAAGGCGACCCATCAGGCGCTCGCCAAAGTCAAAGATGACATCGAAAAGCTGCACTTTAATGTTTGTTTGGCCGCCATCTATGAATTCTCCAATAGCCTCAGTGAGGTAATCGGAGATTTTGGGGCTGACGATGGGGACAGCGGCAAAGGCGGGGCGCCTAACCGGTTCAGCGGTGCTGCCGATCTGGCGTGGGCCATACGCGAAGCGGTTAACATTCTCGTGCAACTCTTTAGTCCGATGATGCCCCATCTCGCCGAGGAATGTTGGGCCGCACTCGGTCACAAGACCTTGGTCGCCCAGGCGCCGTGGCCGCTGGCCGAGCCCGACTTATTGATCGAGCACACGATGACCCTGCCGGTCCAGATCAACGGGCGAAAGCGGGCCGATATAACCGTGCCGCGCGAGGCCGGCAAAGCCGATATTGAGGCTGCCGTGCTAGCGCTTGATGCGGTAAAAAGGGCGCTGGACGGCAAGGCGCCGAAAAAGGTGATCATTGTGCCGCAACGGATCGTCAATGTGGTCGCTTGATCTCCTCAAGCGCTGGCGCAAGCCTGCAGGCGTTCTCGTCGTCGCCTGCGCGCTCGGCGGCCTGACCGCCGGCTGCTGGCAGCCGCTCTACGGCAAGCCGCCCGGCGTTAACGTCGATAGCGCCTACGATAAGTTTCTCGCCACCGAGATTCCGCCGATCGTCGCCACCCACGGCACGCCTGCCGAACGTATCGCGGTCGGCATGTTCAACGCGCTGCAATTCGATTTGCACGGCGGCGCGACGGTGAGCGCACCCACTTACCGGCTCGTGGTCAATGTCGGAACCTCGCAATTTACCGCGGTGCTCGACCCGAACACCGGCCGCCCGAATACGCAGATCGACGCCGTGATCGCCAAATATTCACTGGTTGAGATCGCGACCGGCAAGGTGGTGGTCCAGGACAATTGCTTCGCGCATGTCGACTTTGACATACCGGGTTCCCAGCAGCGCTTCGCCAAACAGCGCGCGCAGCGCGACGCCGAAGACCGCGCGATCCTCCTCGCCGCCGAGACCATCAGGA
>Ga0302180_10000743_pt1 | contig 26161 bp, 15 predicted proteins | sample I_Palsa_E3_2_FD_200575 | JGI IMG/M metagenome (GOLD analysis project Ga0302180, IMG submission 200575) | Peat permafrost microbial communities from Stordalen Mire near Abisko, Sweden - I_Palsa_E3_2 | ecosystem: Environmental > Terrestrial > Soil > Palsa > Peat permafrost | place: Sweden...
AGTACCGCCGACCCAAACCCACCCGCCAGCACATGATCCTCCATCGTCACCAGTAACTCACACCGCGAACCATAGCGCACAACACACTCTTCATCGATCGGCTTAGCAAACCGCGCATTGATCACCGCAACGCTGTGACCCTCCGCCTCGAACATCTTCGCCAGCCGCTCTGCCTCGGCAACCATATTGCCCAGGGCAAATATCGCCACATCGCGCCCGTCCTTCAGCACCTCGGCCTTGCCAATCTCCAGCGCCACCGGCCGCGCCTTCACCTTCGCGCCCGTCCCGTTCCCTCGCGGATACCGAATCGCGCTAGGCCCCTCATGCTTTAGCGCCGTAAACATCATGTCCTGCAACTCGTCCTCATCCATCGGATCCATATGGATCAAATTCGGAACCCCGCGCAGATAGCTGATATCGAACAGCCCATGATGCGTAGGCCCGTCATCGCCGCTCAGCCCGCCGCGATCCATGCAAAACACCACGGGCAAATTCTGCAGCGCCACATCATGCACCACCTGGTCAAACGCCCGCTGCAGAAACGTCGAGTAGATCGCGCAGAATGGCCGATACCCCTTCGTCGCCATCCCCGCCGCAAACAGCACGGCATGCTCCTCCGCAATCCCCACATCAAAATATCTCTTCGGATGATGTGGCCGAAACAAATCCAGCGCCGTCCCATTCGGCATCGCCGCCGTAATCGCGACCACCTTGTCGTTCTCATTCGCCAGCTTCGTCAAACTCTCCGCAAACACCTCCGAGTACGTCTTCTGTCCCGTCGATTTCGTCTCACCCGTCGCCGGATCATAAGGCCCCAACCCATGAAACTTCTTCTGCTTCTCCAGCGCCGGCTGAAACCCCCGACCCTTCTGCGTCAGCGCATGCAGCACCACCGGCCGCTTCTGCTTCTTCAGAAATTTGAACGTCTCAATCAGCATCGGCAGGTTATGCCCATCCACCGGCCCAAAATAATTCAGCCCAAACTCCTCGAAGATCATGCCCCGCCCAACAATCCCCTTGGCCGCCTCTTCCGCTTTCCTCGCAATATGCCGAGCAGCCTTGCCGCCAAACTTCTCCACCAGCACAGCCGCCCGATCATGCATACTCACGTACGTCGGGTTCGTCGCAATTTTGTGGAAGTACTCCGCAATCGCCCCAACATTCTTATCAATCGACCACTCGTTATCATTCAGCACAATGATCATTCGCTTGGTCGACGCCATATTATTCAGCGCCTCATAGCTGATCCCATTCGTAAACGCCGCATCCCCCGCCAGCGCCACAATATGCTCATCCCCGCCGCTCATGTCCCGAGCCACCGCCATCCCCAGCGCCGCACTCAACGCCGTCCCCGCATGTCCCGCACCAAAGCTGTCATGCTCGCTCTCCGTCCGCAGCATGAATCCATTCAGCCCACCCGGCTGCCGAATCGTCTCAAACCTGTCCTCGCGCCCCGTCAGCAGTTTGTGCACATAGCTCTGGTGGCTCACATCGAACACAAAACTATCCCGAGGCGTATCGAACACATAATGCATCGCGATCGTAAGTTCCACCACGCCCAGGTTCGGCCCGATGTGCCCACCCGTCTTGGCCACCCCAACAATCAGCCGTTCGCGGATCTCTTCCGCCAGCCGCTCCAGCTCCACCAGGCCAAGCTTCTTCACATCCCCCGGCGACTTGATCTTCCGTAAATATTCGCTCATAACTCACAACCCGTGGGGCCCTTGACCTCATGTTGATAGGACGCAGTCTGTATCCCACCAGTGTACCAACCCACCGGCATTTCTTGCGCCCTCACGAACTACCCTTCCCTCAATGCATTACCCCATCACCAACGAATTTCTCCAGCCTCTCAGCCAAAATCCCGGGCCCGCACCACGCGAAGCCTCCTGCCGTCCACGGAGGCCCCGGTACCCTCGAAGCCCCTCGCCGTCCGCGCAGGGCCCGGTCCCCTCGAAGGGGCACGGCTTCAGCCGTGCCATAAACCAGCGGCGTCGCAGACACTCACCGCGCTGCCGCAGGCCAGAGTGAAGCCGCAGGCGTAACGACCAAGTTGCTTCCTCGATGTAACCAATCCCTCCAAGCGACAGTCGCGCTAAGCCCTCGCCGTTCGCGCGGTATCAGACTAAGATGGTGCGCATGAAATACCTGCCCCCCGCTCTCGGCCTCGCAGTCTTCGCCCTCCTCACCCCCGCACTCCCCTCTCCCGCCCACGCGCAAACCCAGGCCCTCACGCTTCCCCTCTGGCCTCACGGCACCCCCGAGCCTCCCCGCACCACAGACCCCGAAACCGACACCACCAAACCCACCGACACATTCATCAGCGGCCATCGCGTCGTCCGTCTCACCAACGTCACCATCCCCACCCTCACCGTCTATCCCCCGCACGGCCAGAACACCGGCGCCGCGGTCCTCGTCTTCCCCGGCGGCGGCTATGTCCGCCTCGTCACCGACGGCGAAGGCACCGACGCCTGCCACTGGCTCAACTCCGTTGGCATCACCTGCATCCTGGTCAAATACCGTGTCCCTCAGCCTCCAGGCGATTCAGGTCACTATCCCGCCGACCCCGACGACCTCGAAGACGCGCAACAAGCCATGCGCCTCACCCGCGCCCACGCCGCCGAATGGAACATCGATCCCACCCACATCGGCGTCATGGGCTTCTCTGCCGGCGCCAACCTCGCCGTCCTGCTCTGCACCCATCCCAACGACGACCACGTCGCCTCCACCCCCGCCGCCGTCGACGCCAACACCCACATCAGCGCCACCGCCGACTTCGCCATCATCGTCTACCCCGCCTACCTCGCCATCCCTCCCGACAACCAGCAGCTCAACCCCGTCTACGCTCCCAACCAGTTCACCCCCGCCACCTTCCTCATCCAGGCAGAGAACGATCGCAGCTACGGCCGCAACGCCCTCGTCTACTACGGCGCCCTCCTCGACGCCCACATCCCCGCCGACCTCCACTACTACGCCACCGGCGGCCACGGCTTCGGCATGCATCCACCCAACGCCCCCGAAGAAAACTGGCCCAGGCTAGCCACCGCCTGGCTCCGTTCCATCAACATCCTCCCACCCCGTGACGACGACCACCACAACAACCACCGCGACGACCGCGGCACCAACGACAGCGGCGGACCTCCCTCCCCCTGCCCAACTCCCCAACCTCCCGGCCCCGGCCACACTGCAACCGGCTCAACGCCCACCAACCCACCCACCACCAACTCCAACCCCGCTACCTCGAGCAACACCCAACCCAACCCCAACTGCTGGTCCACCCAACCCTGACGACGCGGCCACTCGCCTTTGCCTTTGTCTTTGTCTTTGTCTTTGTCTTTGTCTTTGCCTTTGTCTTTGTCTTTGTCTTTGTCTTTGTCTTTGTCTTTGCCTTTGCCTTTGCCTTTGTCTTTGTCTTTGTCTTTGCCTTTGCCTTTGCCTTTGCCTTTGCCTTTGCCTTTGCCTTTGCCTTTGCCTTGGTCTTGGTCTTTGTCTTGGTCTTTGTCTTGGCAGCAGCAGTTGCAGTTGCCCGTTTCACGCCGTCATCCTGAGCGCAGCGAAGGACCCCCGCATTGGCCCTTGCCCTTGCCTTTCTTTGACAATTTCTGAAAAGAAATTGTCATTCCGAGCGCAGCAAGGAACCTGCTGTCTCCCGTTCTTGCCCCCGCCTTTCTTCCCGCCACCCCAACTCCGTCATCTCGACCGAAGCATCACGCTCTTGTCTCTGTGATGCGCAGCGGAGAGATCTCCGCATTTGCCTTTCTTTCTGTCATTCCCTCTGGGAATCTGCTTCTTCCTTCGCTCTGCCTTGCATTCCTCTCCCCCACCCACACCCCGTCATCCTGAGCGTAGCCGAAGGACCCCGAAAATTTCGGCCCACCCAAATCTCTCGCCCCTTTCTAACCAAGCCGTGCGGTCCTGCACCTGACATAATCATCCACAAAGACAATTCTCTGGGACTGCGACATGAATGCACCGTACCGCTGGCTCGACATCATCGTTGTCCTCTGTGTCCTCGCCGCCCTCTCCTTCGGGCTTCTCACCGTCTGTCGGTCCCCGAGTCCCCTTCGTGGCAGGTTCAAGTTTCTTGGAAGCCTGTTCCTCGGATTAGCCTTTTTCTTCGGTGGCGCTGATTCTCTCCTCACCCTCCACTACGCTCCGCGATCGACATCCGTCGGAATCATCAGCGACCTCACCAGCCACGGCGGCAAGCATCCTACATGTGACATCGCACTTCGCGACCCGGACCAAACGCTCTCCGTGCTCACCGGAAGTTTCTCCTGCTACGGCCTGCATACAGGGGACCAGGTACGCATCCAGCGGATGAACTTCAATTTCCGCATAGCACGCCTGGACGTCATCGCAGGCCCTGACCAAGGGTCACTACGCAATGGCGGAGATCCCTTTGCCTCCATCATGAGCGTCGCCCTCGGTTCCTTCCTCCTTTACGCGGCCTATCGCTCCCTGCGACTCAACCCCACCGCCATCCCCGAAGAGCGCGATAACCAGAGTCCGCTTGACGGCGACGTAGATGAGGCATCCCTCCTCCACCTCAGCGACCGCTAACGTTCCTTCGGATCATCATCGCCTGTCCTTGCGGTGCCCCATTCATGACAGCCTCATCGTCATGAGTGGGTGTTGCACGAAACCCGCCGATGTTCCTCCGCGCAAAAACTCCCACCATCCGCGCAGGACAAAATAAATCCACCCAAACCACCCTCAAAAACAGCCCAGAATCCGCGTGTCAACCCCCCACGCAACCCCAAACCCAACAAAACCCGCGTCCACATTGACGATTTCTCTCCATCCACATTGGCATAGTTACCCCCACCAACCCGCTACAATTTAACTAGGCCACCAAAGTCAACGAACCGCTAGAAACCGGCCGCCTAAACAAGGCCTACGGCCCGCCATAGAACAGCCTGGGCCGAAGGCCTAGGTCCACAAGCCATAAGACGAAAAAGCCCCCTACCCTGCTGCCGAAGGCCGGAATGAAGCCGCAGGCGAAACGACCAATTTTTCTTCCCAGAAATGCCCACAACCACAATGGGTTCAATACTTTACCCGTAATGTCTCGGAAATCAGCGGTTACGCAACAAAAGCCGCTAACCCGAACGACCGCAGCACTTTACCCTTAAAGTCTGGCAAATACAGCTACTTAGCCTAGACTGCAACGCTAAGCCGTTTGTTTGCCCAACTTTGACTCTAAGCCGTTTCAGCAGACAACTTTAGCCAAACCAAGCCACGTAACTCGTTGATTCCAGTGATGGGTTACTAAGTAGTACTGGGGAGGGGAGGGGGTGCCTACGCATCCGCCCCTTCCAGCACGACCTCGCTCGCCGGCTCCGTCCCAAACTCGCCCTCCCACTTCGCGATCACCACGCTCGCGAGACAGTTCCCCACCACGTTCACGGTAGTCCGCGCCATATCCATCAGCGCATCGATTCCAAGGATCACAAAGATCGGCTCCATCGGCAGATGGAACTGCGAAGCCGTAGCCAGCAACACCACCAGCATCGCCCGCGGAACTCCCGCCACGCCCTTGCTCGTCAGCATCAGCGTCAACATCATCACGACCTGCTGCCCCAACGTTAGGTGCATCCCCGCGGCCTGCGCCACAAAGATGCTCGCCACCGCGAGATACAGCGTCGACCCATCCAGGTTGAAGCTGTATCCCGCAGGAATCACGAACGCCACAATCCTCCGTGGAACTCCGAGCGCCTCCATCTGCTCCATCGCACTCGGCAGCGCAGCCTCACTGGTCGACGTAGCAAACGCAATCGTCGCCGGCTCCGCCACCGCGCGCAGAAACCGCAGCACTGGCACACGAAACAACAGCGCCACCGGCAACAGCACGCACACGCCAAACACCACCAGCGCCCCGTACAAGGTCACGATCAGTTTCGTAAGATTCACCAGCACGCCGAGTCCCATGTTCCCGACGGTATAAGCCATCGCCGCTCCCACCGCCACCGGCGCAAAGTACATCACCACATTCGTAAATCGAAACATCACCTCGCTCAGGCTCTCGCAAAGCCTCAGCACAGGAGCACGCTTCGCCTCACTTACGGTCGCCAGCGCAATCCCGAACAGCACTGCGAACACCACCACCTGCAGCACCTGTCCTTCAGCAATACTCTTCGCCAGGTTCTCCGGAAACACATGCAGCAGCACATCATCCCAACGCGTCGCCACCGGCACAGCAACGCCCTGCGCCGCAACACTCGGCATCGCCAACCCGACTCCAGCCTTGCTCACATTGATCGCCACCAACCCCACCGCAAGCGCCAGCGTCGTCACCACCTCGAAGTACACCAGCGCCTTCAACCCCATCCTTCCAACGCTCTTCAGATCACCATGCCCCGCGATCCCCACGATCAGCGTAGCCAGGATCAGCGGAGCCACAATCGTCCGAATCAGTCTCAGAAAAATATCCGATAACACCCTCAACTGCACCGCAACATGCGGCGCATCGAATCCCAACTCCGCGCCTGCAACCATCGCCACAAAGATCCACGGCGTCAGACTCTTCCGCCGCCACGCAAACACCATCAGCAGCAGCACACCCAACCATCGCACGGCCATCGCCACCACATGCGGCGCATGCATCGCTCCCATGACTACGCCCGCAGCCAGCACCACCGCACCTGCAGCCGCAACCGCCATCTCGCCTTTCGCCCGACTCTCTACCATGGCCCGAAGCATATCAGCCGAGCTCGCCCAAACGTGTCCCAGACGTACAATTCTCCTCATGAGTCGACTAGCCTTCGCCCTTCTGCTCACCACCATTCCCGCCGCGCTCCACGCGCAGAACATCCCGCCAGCGACCACGGTCAGCCCTTCCAGCAATCCCGCCGTCGCTCCGCCCACCAACGCAGGCAAGTCGCCCTTCACCTACACGCCCATGCAGATGCCCAATCTCCCACCTGGCGTTCTCGAGCTGCTCAAGCTCGAAGGCCAGTTCTCCGAGTCCGTATCCTCAGGCGGAGGCAAGGCCTTCAGCACCTGGTTCGCCGACGACGGCGTCACCCTCAACAACGGCCAGCCCGCCGTCCGTGGCCGCTCCGCCATCGCCTCCATCGCCAACTGGGATCCCGCGAACTACAAGCTAAGCTGGTACGCCCAAGGCGCCCAGATGGGCCCCTCCAACGACGCCGGCTTTACCTGGGGACACTACGACGCCACCACCATCGGCAAGGACGGCAAATCCATCACCACCAGCGGCCGCTACATCACCTTCTGGAAGAAGGTCCACGGCGAGTGGAAAGTAGCCCTCGACGCCAGCGCCAACGAGCCTCCGCCAACCAACGGCATGCCCACGCCCTGAACCAGCGCTATTCCAGCGTGTTGCCGCCGTTGACCGAGAGCTTCTGCCCCGTAACGAACGACGCCGCATCGCTTGCCAGAAACGCCACGACCCGGCCAACCTCTTCCGGCAAACCCATCCGTCCCAGCGCAACGCCGCGCACATATCCAAGCCTCTCTTCCTCGGTCGCCGCAAACGCCCGCTCCGTAGGAATCCATCCCGGCGCCACAAGGTTCACGGTAATCCCCGACCCACCAAGCTCCCGCGCCCACGACCGCGTCTGTCCCAACTGCGCCGCCTTCGCCGCAACGTAATTCGCGAACCGTGGATTGCCCAACTCCACCACCTCGCTGCCAATCTGGATCACCCGCCCGAACCCCCGCGCCTTCATCCCCGGCAACGCGGCCTTCACCAGCAGCAGCGGTGACTTCACAAAAAACTCAAGCTGATCCAGATACGCCTGCCACGTCTGCTCCTCAATCGACAGCAGCGGCTGATGCCCCGTAGCATTCACCACCAGCACCTCAACCGCTCCCAACGCAGCCTCAACCTCCCCAGCCAACCTCGCGACGTCATCCTCGTCCCGCACATCCCCCTGAAACGCCTGCGCCACCAACCCCTTCGCCCGCAGCCCGGCACACAGCTCCTCAGCTCGCTGTGCACGCTCAAAGTAATTCACTGCCACACGATGCCCAGCCTCTGCCAGCGCCTCCGCCATCGCCGCGCCCAACCCCCGCGAAGCTCCCGTCACCAGCGCCACACGTCCACTCATACCGACAGCATAGCCCCCTAAGGCTTCACCGAGCTCAACTGCTCGTCCTGATAGACCCGCACATAATCCACCAGCACCTCCACCGTTGCAGGAGTCGTCGCCGCCGGTGGCCCCGGCCAATCTCCACCCATCGCCAAATTCAGCACAAAGAAATATCGCCCATCGTCGAACGGCCACACCGCGCCTGTGGGCAAATCGGCGCGCGTGTACGTCGCATACGGATGCCCCGGATCATCCACGTAATACTGCACCCTGCCCGGCGACCAGATCATGCCATACGTATGAAACCCCGCCGCAAACTCCGCATCCCCAGGCAACGTGCCCACCGTCGTCAGCGGCGTGCCCGTAAACCCAATCCCATGCACCGACCCGTGAATCTTCCCCGGCTCCTTGCCAATGTTCTCCATGATGTCCAGCTCGCCGCAAGCCGGCCAATGCCGCTGGTCAATGTTGTCACCAAGCATCCAGAACGCCGGCCAGACGCCCGGCCCCGCAGGAATCTGAATCCGCGCCTCCATCCGCCCATACTGAAAACTTTGCAAGCCCTTGGTCGTGATCCGCGCCGAAGTCCATTTGCCCGTAGCCGCATCCCGCCGCGCCACCAGGTGCAGATACCCATCCGTCACCACCACATTCGGCTGCGCAGCCTTACAAGGCACCACGCCCGATCCCGGCGCGCAGTACGTCTCCAGCTCGTGATTCCCCCAACCGCTTCCGCCAGTCTCAAACTTCCAGTTCGCCGGATCAGGAACACTGCTGGACCCATTGAACTCATCCGACCAAACCAGATGCTCCGCACCCAACCCCTGCGCAGAAACCACGCCAGCCCAGCCCACCAACACCACCACCGCAAGAAATCTCTTCACAGTTTGAACCCGCATCTCCGATGGGTCGCACCCATCCGTTTCCCCGACCACCCATCTTGCCTCATGCCCGCAGTCAACGGCAAGAACTCATCGCAGGGCCGTCCCTAGACCAAACAAAAAGGGCGGACTCTTTCGAGTCCGCCCTTTCGTTTTGGTTGTTGCGTGAAGCGCTATTCGCTGGACGCGCAGTCCTACTCGGCGGCCATTTCTTCCTGTTCGCCTTCCATGCGCATCTGTTCCAGCTCGCGCTCCTCGGCTTCGATCGCCGCGGTAACCTCTTGCTGGACCTGCGCTGCCGCCTCTTCCAGCTCCGGTGAGAGCTGAACGTTGCGGTAGTAGGCCATGCCCGTACCCGCCGGAATCAAGCGACCGACGATGACGTTCTCCTTGAGGCCGCGCAGTGTATCAACCGAGCCGTTGATCGAAGCCTCGGTAAGCACACGCGTGGTCTCCTGGAAGCTCGCCGCCGAGATGAAGCTGTCGGTGGAGAGCGACGCCTTGGTGATGCCCAGCAGTAGCGGACGTCCGATGGCCGGACGGCCACCCTCCATCAGCACGCGCTGGTTCTCGGCGTTGAAGCGGAAGCGATCGATCTGCTGCTCGAGCAGGAAGTTGGTGTCGCCAACCTCCTCGACCTTCACCCAACGAAGCATCTGGCGAACGATCGTCTCAATGTGCTTGTCCGAAATCGACACGCCCTGCAGACGATAGACCTCCTGAATCTCGTTGACGAGATACTGCTGCAACTCGCGCTCGCCCAGCACCTCGAGGATGTCATGCGGATTACGCGGTCCGTCGATGAGTGCATCGCCGGCGCGCAAACGCTCGCCTTCCTGAACGTTGACGTACACACCGCGAGGAACGCTGTACTCCTCTTCCTGGCCGTTGTCGGCGGTGACGTACACCTTGCGCTGACCCTTCGAGACATCGCCAAACCGCACCACGCCATCGATCTTCGAGATGATCGCCGGGTCACGTGTCTTACGCGCTTCAAAGAGCTCAACCACGCGCGGCAGACCGCCCGTAATATCCTTCGTACGCGTCGTCTCACGCGGGATCTTCGCGAGAATATCTCCCGGGAAAACCTCGTCGCCATCCTGCACCATGAGGTGAGCACGCGATGGCATCAGGTACCGCTTGGTGCCCTTCGCGCTCTTGATGATGATTGCAGGCTGACGCTTCTCATCCGCCGAGTCGCCGACCACGAGCCGCGAAAGCCCCGTCACTTCGTCGATCTCTTCGTTGAGCGTGAGGCCTTCCTGCAGATCTTTGAACTGCACGGTGCCGGCAATCTCCGTGAGGATCGAGAAGGTGTAAGGATCCCACTCGCCGATCACGTCGCCGAGCTTCACCTCCTGGCCGTCCTCTACCCGCAGCTTCGCGCCGTAGACGATAGCGTAACGCTCCTTCTCGCGGCCCTTCGCATCGATGACAGCGATGGAGCCGTTGCGGTTGAAAGCAACCAGTCCACCTTCCTTCGCGCGCACGGTGACGAGATTGATGAAGTGGATCTTGCCCGCGTTCTTGGCTTCAAGATGCGAGGTGTCCTGCACACGCGACGCTGTTCCGCCGATGTGGAAGGTACGCATGGTGAGCTGCGTTCCAGGCTCGCCGATGGACTGCGCTGCGATGACGCCGACAGCCTCGCCCATCTCAACCATCTTGCCCGAACCAAGGTTGCGTCCGTAGCAAAGGATGCAGCATCCGCGCTTCGACTCGCAGGTGAGCACCGAGCGAATCTTCACGCGCTCAATACCCGCAGCCTGCACCGCGGAGGCCTTATCTTCGTCGATCTCTTCGTTGATCTCGACGATCACCTTGCCCTCGAAGTCCTTCAACTTCTCGAGCGACACGCGGCCAATGATGCGGTCGCGCAACGGCTCGATCGTCTCGCCGGCTTCGATGATCGGGGTAACGTAGATGCCTTCCACCGTGCCGCAATCCAGCTCGGAGATGATGACATCCTGCGCCACGTCAACCAGGCGACGCGTGAGATAACCCGAGTCCGCCGTCTTCAACGCCGTATCCGCCAAGCCCTTACGTGCGCCGTGCGTCGAGATGAAGTACTGCAGAACGGTGAGGCCTTCACGGAAGTTCGCCGTAATCGGTGTCTCGATGATTTCGCCGCTCGGCTTCGCCATCAAACCACGCATACCGCTCAGCTGACGAATCTGCTGTTTGGAACCACGCGCACCAGAATCGGCCATGATGTAAATCGGGTTCATGGCTCCTTCCTTGTCCGCGCGCTTCATGTTATTGAACATTTCGTCGGCAACGCGCTCAGTAACGCCAGACCACATCTGCGTGACCTTGTTCGACCGCTCGAGGTTGGTGATCGATCCGTCGAGATACTGCTGCTGCATGGCGATAACCTGCTTCTCCGCCTCGTGCACCAGCGTGTACTTCGAATCCGGAATCACCATGTCGTCCAGGCCAACCGACAGACCAGAGCGCGTCGCGTACTGGAAGCCGAGCTCCTTGATCTTGTCGAGCGCCTTCACGGTCACTTCCAGGCCGAGATTCAGATAGAGGTAATTGATCAGCTGACCAATGCCCTTCTTCTTCATCAGGCCGTTGACGAACGGCATGCCCTCAGGCAGCGCGTCGTTCAAAATCGCGCGGCCGACAGTGGTGTTGATGAACTGCTTGGTGAACTCAATGGGCTCGGTGTGCAGGATGTCCTGATCGTCATATGCGACGGTCATATCCAACACCGGTCCGGTGTAGCGCAGACGAATCGGCGTCAGCGTCTCGACCTGCTTGGCCTCGAGCGCCATCAGCACTTCTTCGATGTTCGCGAACACGCGGCCTTCACCCTTGGCGCCCAGCTTTGCCTTGGTCAGGTAGTAGAGACCGAGCACGAGATCCTGCGTCGGCACGGTGATCGGGTGACCACTCGCCGGCGAAAGAATGTTGTGTGAAGCCAGCATCAGCACCGACGCTTCAATCTGCGCCTCGGGGCTCAGCGGGATGTGCACTGCCATCTGATCGCCATCGAAATCGGCGTTGAAAGCGGTGCAGACCAGCGGATGGATCTTGATGGCCTTGCCTTCAACGAGCACCGGCTCAAACGCCTGGATGCCCAGACGATGTAGCGTCGGTGCGCGGTTCAGCAGCACCGGGTGGTCCTTGATCACCTCTTCAAGAATGTCCCAGACGATCGAATCCTGCTGCTCAACCATCTCCTTGGCCTGCTTGATGGTCGTGCAATGGCCGGTCTGCTCGAGACGGTGATAGATGAACGGCTTGAACAGTTCGAGCGCCATCTTCTTCGGCAAGCCGCACTGGTGCAGCTTCAGCTCGGGTCCAACCACGATCACCGAACGTCCCGAATAATCCACACGCTTGCCGAGCAGGTTCTGACGGAACCGGCCTTGCTTGCCCTTCAGCGTATCCGAAAGCGACTTCAGCGGACGGTTGTTCGCACCGCGCAACACGCGGCCACGGCGGCCGTTATCGAACAACGCGTCGACAGCCTCCTGCAGCATGCGCTTCTCGTTGCGGACAATGACCTCAGGTGCGTGCAGGTCCATCAGCTTCTTCAAGCGATTGTTGCGGTTGATAACGCGGCGATAAAGATCGTTCAAATCAGACGTCGCAAACCGTCCACCATCCAGCGGCACCAGCGGACGCAGCTCAGGCGGGATCACCGGAATCACGTCCAGGATCATCCACTGCGGCTTGTTGTCCGAGCGGCGGAAGGCCTCAACGACCTTCAAGCGCTTGGCATACTTCAGCTTCTTCTGCAGCGAGGTCTCAGTCTTCATGCGCTCGCGCATCTCGATGGCGAGCTCGTTCACCTCAACACGCTTCAGCAATTCTTTGATCGCCTCAGCGCCCATCATGGCCTTGAAGCCAGACGGTCGATACTGCTGGTCGAGCTCGCGGAAGCGATTCTCGTCCTTGATGACCTCGCGCTCCTTCACGGGCGCGTCGCCTGGATCGACCACAACGTAGCTCTCGAAGTACAGAACAGCCTCGAGCTCGCGCAGCGAAATGTCGAGCAGGTGTCCAATACGCGACGGCAGGCCCTTGAAGAACCAGACGTGCGAGCAGGGGCTGGCCAGCTCAATGTGGCCAAGACGTTCGCGACGAACCTTCGACAGCGTGACTTCAACGCCGCACTTGTCGCAGATCACGCCGCGGTGCTTCATGCGCTTGTACTTTCCGCACAGGCACTCCCAGTCGGTGATCGGTCCAAAGATGCGCGCGCAGAACAGGCCATCGCGTTCCGGCTTGAACGTGCGGTAGTTGATCGTTTCCGGCTTGGTGACTTCACCATGCGACCACGAGCGAATCTTCTCGGGCGACGCCAGCTGGATCTTAATCGAGTCAAAGTCCGTAATCGGACTGGTTGTTTCAAAGGGGCTGGAGCGGAACATATTTTTTCTCTCCGTGTGCAGTGCTTAGCTCGATACCAACTTTGTGCTTCACTCTTCAACTTCAAGAGCCTGTGTTGCGAGCTTCGCTGCTGTTTCGATTTCTATTTCTATTGCCTTCGAGATGATCCAATCTTCCGGCCTCATCCCTTCAATCTTTCTCGCCCTCTGCCGCCGGCTCCTGCCATTACACAAGCCCGGAGCCGACAACAGCGGCGATCACTAATCAAGCATTAATCCGCGACAGCAAGCTCCGGCAGCGGCACAACCTCTTCCGCGGTCGCTGTCTTCTTCACCAGCTCGACATCGAGGCAAAGCGACTGCAGCTCGCGGATGAGAACGTTGAACGACTCCGGCACGCCCGGTTCGATCGCTGCCTCGCCCTTGACGATGGCCTCGTAGATCTTCGTACGGCCATAGACGTCATCAGACTTCGCGGTCAACAGCTCCTGCAGGATGTAAGCGGCGCCATAAGCCTCAAGCGCCCACACCTCCATCTCACCGAAGCGCTGTCCGCCGAACTGCGCCTTACCACCCAGCGGCTGCTGCGTGATCAGCGAGTACGGTCCGATCGAGCGTGCGTGGATCTTGTCGTCGACCAAGTGGCTCAGCTTGAGCATATAGATGTAGCCGACCGTGACAGGCTGTTCAAATGGCTCGCCCGTCATACCGTCATACATCTCGCTCTTGCCCGAGCTCGGGAGTCCGGCCGCTGCAAGCAGCGCCTTGATCTCGCTCTCCTTGGCGCCGTCGAACACCGCCGTTCCAAACCAGATGCCGCGCTTCATGCCGGCAGCGACGCGAATCGTCTGCTCGTCATCGAGTGCCAACAACTGGTTAAGTGCCGCCGTATTCTTGAACGCGTCTTTGAATATCTCCTTCACTTCGCTGGCCTTGTTGTGCTGCTCAGCGAGTGCGGCAACCTTCGCGCCGAGCTCATGTGCAGCCCAGCCAAGATGCGTTTCGAGAATCTGACCGACGTTCATACGCGAAGGCACACCGAGCGGATTGAGAACAATCTCCACCGGCGTTCCATCGGGCAGGTACGGCATATCCTCTTCCGGCAAGATGCGCGCGATCACACCCTTGTTACCGTGGCGTCCGGCCATCTTGTCGCCGACCGACAGTTTGCGCTTCATCGCGATGTATACCTTCACCATCTTGATGACGCCAGGCGAAAGTTCATCGCCCTTCTGCATCTTGCCAATCTTCTCGTTCGTAATCTTGCGCAGCACGTCGATTTGGCGTGAGGTCATCTCCTCGATCTCGTCGATCTGCTCATTCACGCGCGGATCCTTGTCGGCGTAGCGAATACGCTTCAGGTTGCGCGTCGAGATCAGCTCGATGATGTCGCGGTTCAGAATGTCGCCCTTGGTCAGCAGCTTCTTGTTGGTGCGCTCGTCGTGCAGGTCAGCAAGCACTTCCTTCGCGCCGAGAATGTTCTCAAGCCGCTTGAGGCGCTCATCGGTGAGAATACGAATCTCATCCGCAAGATTGCGCTCCAGCTTCTCGATCATCTCCTGCTCGATTTGAAGAGCCCGCTGGTCCTTTTCCTGACCCTTGCGCGAGAAGATGCGAACATCTACAACGGTGCCTTCGATGCCCGGAGGGCACGTCAGCGAGGCATCACGAACGTCGCCTGCCTTCTCACCGAAGATGGCGCGCAGCAACTTCTCTTCCGGCGTCAGCTGGGTCTCGCCCTTGGGCGTTACCTTGCCGACCAGGATGTCGTTGTGGCCAATCTTCGCTCCGATGCGGATGATGCCCGACTCGTCCAGGTCACGCAGAGCGTGCTCAGAAACGTTCGGAATATCACGCGTGATCTCTTCCGGCCCAAGCTTCGTGTCGCGCGCTTCAATCTCGAACTCCTCGATGTGAATCGAGGTGTAGTAGTCCTCGCGGACCAGCTTCTCCGAGATCAGAATCGCGTCCTCAAAGTTGTACCCGCGCCATGGCATGAAGGCCACCAGCACGTTGCGGCCGAGACCAAGCTCGCCCTGCTCCGTGCACGGACCGTCCGCAATCACCTGGCCCTTAATTACCCGATCACCCTTGCGCACCACCGGCTTCTGGTTGATGCAGGTGTTCTGGTTCGACCGCTTGAACTTGGTCAGCTGATAAATGTCCGAACCAACTTCACGCGACAACTGCGTCGGGTGATGCTCGCCTTCCACGCGCACGATAATGCGCTCGGAGTCGACCGAATCCACAATGCCGTTACGCTTGGCCAGGATCACAGCGCCTGAATCGCGCGCCGTTACGCCTTCCATACCCGTACCGACAAATGGAGCCTCGGCCACCAGCAATGGCACCGACTGACGCTGCATGTTCGCGCCCATCAGAGCGCGGTTCGCATCGTCATGCTCAAGGAACGGAACCAACGAAGCCGCAACCGACACCAGTTGCTTCGGGCTGACGTCGACGTAATCGACTTCACCCTTCGGCACCAGAACAAAGTTGCCAGCCTTACGCGCATTCACAAGATCCTCAACAATGTGCAGGTTCTCATCGAGACCAATGTTGGCCTGCGCGATCGTGTGCCGATCCTCTTCCCAAGCCGACAGATAGAACGAGAAGGGCTCGAGATCCATCGTGCGCTTGCCGTCTTTCTTCAGCTGCTTGTTCAGCTTGACCGACTCGGTAATCTCGAGGAAGTCGCCCTGCCGCAGACCGGACTCGCCGGCATTGGTGACGGCAACGTAGTCCAGGACCACGCCGTCCTTCACCTTGCGGTAAGGGCTCTCGATGAAGCCGTACTCATTGATGCGCGCAAAGCACGACAACGACGAGATCAGTCCAATGTTCGGGCCTTCCGGCGTCTCGATCGGGCAGATGCGGCCGTAGTGGGTCGGGTGCACGTCGCGGACTTCGAAGCCAGCGCGCTCACGCGACAGACCGCCAGGTCCAAGGGCAGAGAGCCTCCGCTTGTGCGTAATCTCGCTCAGCGGATTCGTCTGATCCATGAACTGCGACAGCTGCGAGGATCCGAAGAATTCGCGGATCGCCGCCATCACCGGCTTGGCGTTGATCAGGTCGTGCGGCATCGCCGTCGACATCTCCTGATACACGCTCATCTTTTCCTTGATCGCGCGCTCCATACGCACGAGGCCGATGCGGAACTGGTTCTCCATCAGCTCGCCGACCGCACGCACGCGGCGGTTGCCAAGGTGATCGATGTCGTCTACGTTGCCGATATTCTTACGCAGCTTCAGCAGGTAACGAATCGTGCCGTAGAAGTCCTCAGACGTTAGCGTCCTCTTGTCGAGCCCGCTTGGATCCTGGTTCTCATACAGCTTGATGTTGAACTTCAGACGACCGACGCGCGAGAAATCGTACTTGCGCGGATCGAAGAACATGCCTTCGAACAGCGCAGTCGCGGTGTCCAGCGTCGGTGGGTCGCCCGGGCGAAGCTTGCGGTAAATCTCAATCAGCGCCTCTTCCGGCTTGCGCACCGAGTCGCGCCGCAGCGTGTTTGAGATGATGTTGCCAACATCGTCACGCTCCGGGAAGAACACCTGCAGATTGGTCACGCCACTCTGGATGATCTTGTGCAGCTTGTCGGCGGTCAGCTCAGCATTGGCCTCATACAGCAGCTCGCCGGTGCCCATGTCGATCACGTCAGCCGCAATCATCGCGCCATCGAACTCGCTGGGCTCAACCTCAACCTGCGCAATGCCCGCAGCACGGACATGCTTGATCGAGGATGCGCCGATCTTCTTACCCGCAGCAACCAGCTCTTCCTTCTTCGCGCCATGCAACGCAAGGGCGGACCGCGTGCCGACCAGGTGCGTCGGCGTCTCTTCCGGCGTTACCGCCCAGAACAGCTTGCCGTCCTTCACCGTGATGGTGTCGACAACATAGAACGTCTTGAGAATTTCTTCATCTGTACGCAGACCAAGCGCGCGCAGGAAGATCGTTCCCAAAAACTTGCGCTTGCGATCGATGCGGACATACAGCGTGTTCTTCTGGTCGTACTCGAACTCCACCCAGCTGCCGCGGTACGGAATGATCTTGCCGAGGAAGTAAGTGCGGTTGTTCGCGGTCTCAAAGAACACGCCAGGCGAACGGTGCAGCTGCGAAACGATGACGCGCTCGGTACCGTTCACAATGAACGTTCCGTTAGCCGACATCAACGGAATGTCGCCGAAGAAGACTTCCTGCTCCTTCATATCGCGCAGGGTCTTCACACCCGTCTCCGGGTCCTTGTCGTAAATCTTCAGACGAATCGTCACCTTCAGCGGTGCCGAGTACGTCATGCCGCGCTCTTCGCACTCCGCCTGGTCGTACTTCAGCTGCAGACCCACCGGGTCGCCGCACTTGGTGCAGAAGTCAGGGGTGTTCTTGTTGTACGTTCCGCAGAACTTGCAAAGCACATCGCCAGGGTGGAACGGATCAGTAATGACCATGTGTCCGCAGCTCGTACACGCGGTGCGCAGATGGTTCAGACCCTTCAGGTAGCCGCACTTGCACTCCCAGTTGCCGATCGAGTAATCGACAAACTCAAGCTCGGATACATTACGGAAATCAGTGATCGGAAAAACGGAGGTAAAGACCGACTGCAGGCCATTGTCCTCGCGCTCGCGGGGCAGCTTGTCCATCTGCAGGAAGCGCTCATAACTGCGGCGCTGGACCTCAATCAGGTTGGGGATCTGGATACTCGTCGGAATCTTGGAAAAATCCAGTCGGGTGCGGATCGCGCGCATTTCGGTGGGGTTTGTTTTCGACATGCTCTCTCCTGTTGCTCGGCCAGCCTCTTGGGGCGCTGGCCTTCTGCTTGGCTCGAGGCCCTCCGGAGTGCGCCCGCTTGGAGCTACTACCCTCGGAAGGGAGAAATCACCGCATTTGCGGCATCTCTCATTGGACTTGATGTGCGCCTGTTCCGGTGCAGCCTCTCCTCGCAGAGATCACACCTGAAGCGCGTAGTACAGAAACCCCAGCGAAGCATTCTGCGGGGTGGAAACCTGGGTCGTGCCGACGCCCTACGTACACAAGGCAAAATCTGTTACAACAGCCATACATCCCACGTGGCAGGAGTAAGATCTAAATCTGTTGCTACCTGCTTGGTGCCACAACAGCGCCCGTTTCGCCAGAGACGGCGAAAGCGCCCTGCGGGACAGTCTGCCCGGAGAGCGCGCATACGCTATTCGTAAGTGAGTTAATGCAGAAACGGTGGATAATCGCCGCCCTTTGATCCCGCACGTCGTACGGGATTCAACGTTTGCCGCTTGTCGCACGTTTGCACCTTGCGGACCCGCCGCTCGAACCACAAGGTGGCCGGCTCCATAGCCTGCTTCGCATTGCCAGGATGAACCGGATAAAACCACTAATTCAATAGTCGGTAACCGTTAGATGCTAGTCAGATTCCGTTAGATTCTAAGCTTTCGAGCTCCGCAGAAAAACGTTGCGCCGAGGCAGCTGCGGCAGTCTCCCATTAGAGAGAATAGCGCAGATCTGCCTCGGCTGCAACTTGGGGGATTTCAACAGGCCCAAACCTGCCGCACCCCGCAAACTGCCGAACGCCGTTACTTGATCTCGACGGTAGCAACGCCATCAAACTTCTTCGCGATGGCTGCTGCATCTTCCTTCGAAACGTTCTCCTTCAACGCCTTGGGAGCGCCGTCAACCAGATCCTTGGCTTCCTTCAGCCCAAGAGCGGTAACTTCGCGTACGGCCTTGATGGTGTTGATCTTGTTCGCGCCCGCATCCTTGAGGATGACGGTAAACTCGGTCTTCTCTTCGACCGGCGCAGCCGCTGCCGCACCGCCGCCCGCAGGAGCCGCAGCAACCGCAGCCGCTGCCGAAACGCCAAGGCGCTCCTCAAGCTTCTTCACCAACTCCGAAGCCTCAAGAAGGCTGAGGCTAACGATCTGATCTTCCAACTGCTTAATGTCCGCCATGTTTCTCTCCGTATACTGCAAATTTCAAAACTTGATACCGCTATACTGCTGATTCAACTCACCTAAAGCCCTCTTCCGCCCTAAGCTGCCGCCCCCTCAGTGGGTTTCCGTTGCGCCCAGACTGCGCACCCGCCAAAGACTGCGACGAAACTTGATTACCCTTCGACCGGATCGGTCGACGCTGCTTCACCAGCTTGCGACGCCGTGCCATTCTCCGGTTCAGCCGCGCCCGAAGGCTGTTCGCCTGCGGAAGCCTCTTCAACGTGCGCTGCCGTAACTTCGGTCACTGCCGCTTCCGCTGCCGGAGCTTCTGCCACCGGCGCTTCCGCAACCGGTGCCTCGACAGCAGCCTTCGCCGCCGGTGCGCCAAACTTGCCCTGCTCCGCCGCCATATTCACGACCACCGCCAGGTTCCGTCCCGTAGCATTGATCACCGTGGCCAACCGCTGAGCCGGCGATTGAATCAGGAACAGCAGCTTCGAGAACAGCTCTTCCTTGCCCGGCAACTTCGCCAGCGAGTCAATCTCGGCGACCGTAATCACCTTGCCGTCGACGATGCCCAGCTTGAACGTGTACTCCGCGTTATCCTTCACCCAGGTCGAGAGCGCCTTCGCCAGCGCCACCGGGTCACCTGACGTGTACGCAACCGAAGTCACACCCTTCAAACCCTGCAGTGCCGCCTCTACCTTGGTGCCTTCCGACGACTTCGCCGCCAGCTTGTTCTTCACCACGTGGTAAGCGCCGCCCGCTTCGCGGATCACCTTGCGCAGCTCAAAGTCCTTCGAGGCAGTCAGCCCCTTGAACGTGCCGATGATGGCCGTAGTCGAGCTCTCAAGCTCGCTCGCCAGCATCGCTACTTTTGCGTTCTTCTTCGCCTTGGTCAATGCCATATAAAACCAGCCTTTAGCTGCTAGCTCTTAGCTTTCAGCCGAATTGCGGCTTGCAGCTGCTAGCTCAATCTGTATCTCACCGGGCCAAACTCTCCGCGGGAGTAAAACTCAATCCTGGTCAGTCCTTAGCTGGTAGCTGCAAGCTAGAAGCTAAAGCCGCGCTTACTTCGTAGCCACATCCGCAACAGCCGCCTCAAGCTCAATGCCGGGGCCCATCGTCGAGCTCAGCACAATCCGCTTGATGTACTTGCCCTTGGCAGCCGAAGGCTTAGCCTTCACTACCGACGAGATCACCGTCAGCGCATTCTCCTGCAACTTCTGTGCGCTGAACGAAAGCTTGCCGACCGGAACATGCACCAGCGCGGTCTTATCGGCGCGGAACTCAACCTTACCAGCCTTGATCTCGCGAATCGCTCCGGCCACATCGGTGGTCACGGTACCCGTCTTCGGGTTCGGCATCAAGCCGCGCGGTCCCAGAACCTTACCCAGACGTCCAACCGAACGCATCATGTCCGGCGTAGCGATGAGGGCGTCGAAGTCAGTCCAGTTCTCTTTCTGGATCTTCTCGACCAGCTCTTCGCCGCCGAAGAACTCAGCGCCGGCAGCCTCAGCCTCTTTGACCTTATCGCCCGAAGCGATAACCGCCACAACCTTCGACTTGCCGCCCAGCCCGTGGGGTAGAACAACCGTTCCGCGGACCATCTGGTCAGCGTGACGCGTATCAACACCCAGCCGCATGGTCAGGTCGACAGTCTCGTCGAACTTGGCGTACTTGGCCTTCTGCAACAGGGGAATCGCATCGCCGATCGTATAAGGACGCTGCTCCACAAGCGCGCGCGCCTTCGTAATATTCTTGGATAGCTTCTTTGCCATTATTTCCTCGTCTCCCACCCCGTACCTAACGCCTTTCCGGCGAAGGCCTTGCACTGTTCCGCAAGGGCGTGGTCCCGACTAGTCTGCATAGGAGTGCAGACAACCTTCTAAGTATGCCGGAAATACAGAAAAAGGTCAACAACTCAGCTGATCGTTGGACGACCGGCTGATTGTAGGTAGCCCTATGCTACTCTGCACGGCATGGCCGATCCAGAGGAATCCATTGAGGGAGAGACGTCCCCAAGCGCGCCGACGCGGTTAGACAAGGTGTTGCAACTGTCACGACAAGTGATGTGGGTCGCCGTGTCATTATCCGTGATGTGGCTGCTGTGGACGTTTTGCAAGCTTTTCCAATTCAGCCCTGATCTCACGACGATCTTACTCATGAGCGCGGTTCTTGCCGCCGCATTCATCATATGGATACCTAAGTTACAGGTCTCCCGCGTCTGCTTTTCGACGAATGCTGAGCAATTTGGGGCCGAGAACGAAGCCCGCAAGACTGTGGCAACGTTCGTCGGCGGAGCGGCCCTACTCATGAGCTTCTATACCGCCCAACAGCAGCTAGGGGTGCAACAGCAAGCACAATTCACCGACAGATACACCAAGGCCATCGATCAGATCGCGGCCTCGGAAGATACGGGTAAGCCCAGGCTCGCTGTTCGAGTCGGAGGGCTATATGTCCTTGAGCAGATAATGGACTCGTCCGAGGCTCAACACGCCTCCATATTGGAAGTATTGTGCGCATACATCCGCGACAATTCATTAGAGACCACGCTCAAGCCGAGCGACGGCCCCCGAGCAGACATACGTGTCGCCCTGACGATTCTAGGTCGCAGAAACCGAGACTTGGAGCTGTCAGCAGATCGTAAAATGGGACTGCATCTACTTAAAGCAGTTCTAGTTGATCGGGAGTTCCTCAATTCTTTCACGATCGAACACGTTCGGCCCCACTTGGACCTTTCGGGGAGCGACCTGTCGCAAGCCGATCTGAGTTACCTCGTTTTTGCAGGAGCGGATTTCTCAGGGGCAGGGCTGGCTAATTGCAGGGCATTATTCGCTGATCTAAACAAGGCGGCTTTTGTGAACGCGAACCTTTCGGGATGCGTAATCGCCTCAACGATAGATGGCGCGAACTTTACCGGAGCGAATCTTGAGGGTACGACGGTTTCCGGGAAAGTGTCCGGAGTTACATTCCAGGACGCTCGGGTCGATGCCAGCATTTGGATCGGAGCCCAGTTCGATAATCCGCGTGACATTCAAACTGCGAAGGGCTGGGAGAGCGCGTTTTACAACCCGCGAGATCTCGCCGCGCTTGGCTTGCCGGCGGACCACAATATCGTTCTTTTGAACCAGATAAAAACACTCGTACCCACAGCTTCCATCGAGAATAAAATTCGGCTTACGTTGGTTCTGGATACGCTCCAGAAGCTGACACAAACGGCCCAGAGCGCTAGAGACTCCTTGCTAAGCCCCGAAGCTCCCGCGCCGCAACCCAAATAGGTTTGGCAAACTGAGCGCCACCACACGCCCCTCAATCGAACGGCGTTCGAACACCCGCCCCGACAGCCGTGAACGATGCCTACGGACAAAACCGGCATCAGAAGAACAAGCGATTATTTTCATGCTCATCGCAGCACACCTTCACCGGCCTCAACATCCAAACACCACAAGGAGAACACAACATGCAATTAGGAATGGTAGGCCTCGGAAGAATGGGCATGAACATGGTGCAGCGCCTCATCAAAGCCGGCCACCAGTGCGTAGGCTTCGACAGCAACCAAGCCACCATCGACACCCTCACCAAGCAAGGCGGCTCCGGAGCCACCACCCCCGAAGACTTCGTCCAGAAGCTCACCACCCCCCGCGTCATCTGGCTCATGGTCCCCGCGGCTGTAGTGGACGACGTCATCGCCAACCTCCTTCCCCACCTCCAACCCGACGACATTCTCATCGACGGCGGCAACTCTTTCTACCAGGACGACATTCGCCGCGCCAACGCCCTCAAGCCAAAGTCCATCCATTACCTCGACGTAGGCACCAGCGGCGGCGTTTGGGGAGCCGACCGCGGCTACTGCCTCATGATCGGTGGCTCCGACGCGCCCTTCCAACGCTGCGAACCCATCTTCAAGTCCCTCGCCCCCGGCATCGACGAAGCCCCCCGCACCCCCGGCCGCGAAAAGATCGGCGGCACCGCCGAGCACGGCTATCTCCACTGCGGCCCCCACGGCGCCGGCCACTTCGTAAAAATGGTCCACAACGGCATCGAGTACGGCATGATGGCCTCCTACGCCGAAGGCCTCAACATCCTCCACCACGCCAACGCCGGCAAAACCAAGCAAGTCGACGACGCCGAAACCACTCCCCTCCGCGATCCCGAAAATTACCAGTACGACCTCAACCTCGCCGACGTCACCGAAGTCTGGCGTCGCGGCAGCGTCGTCTCTTCCTGGCTACTTGATCTCGCCGCCGCTTCTCTCCTCGAAAGCCCCGACCTCAGCAAGTTTGCTGGCCGCGTCTCCGACTCAGGCGAAGGCCGCTGGACCGTCAAAGCCGCCATCGACGAATCCGTTCCAGCGCCCGTCCTCAGCGCCGCTCTCTTCGATCGCTTCAGTTCCCGCGGCGAAGCCGACTTCGGCGACAAACTCCTCTCCGCGCTGCGTTACGAATTCGGCGGCCACCAAGAGAAAAAATAGCTTCTGCGGGTTCCGACGACACGAGGGGAGAGCGAATTGCTCTCCCCCTTGTGTCGTTTGGGGCGATATCTCCTGCGAAAAGCGGCGATCTGAAATACGTCCCTCGGGTTGCCCGTCTCCATAATTTATTTGTAAAGCGAGCTATTTTGACCATCGCCGACCAAGTATCCTGAATGATCCTTTATCTGGAGTCGCTTTTCTTAGTCGTATTCGGGCCATGATCACCGGGCACGTGTTGACAAGGTAGTGGCGCCGAGGGACCGCCACATGCCAGCCACGAAAGGACACTCAATGAAGATCAAAAGTGATCCCAAGCTTTCCTTTACTGATTTCCTGAATACTGAAGGTCCAGGTCGTAAGCTCGTCCACCTGAAACCGGGCGGAGCCTTCTTTTCTCAGGGCACCGAGTCCAACTGCGTCTTCTATCTCACCGCAGGCCGCGCCAAACTTACCGTCGTCTCTCAAGCCGGCAAAGAAGCCACCATCACTCTGCTGGTCCCAGGCGAGTTCATCGGTGAGGAATCCATCGCCGGCGCCGGCGGCCTGCGCATGGCCACAGCCTCCGCCGTCACCGCCTGCACCGCCATGAAAATCAACCGTGACGAGATGATCCAGGCCCTCCACGACGACCACACCTTCTCCGACTTCTTCCTCCGTTTCCTCCTCGCCCGCGGCATGAAGACCCAGGCCGACCTCGTCGACCAGCTCTTCAACTCCAGCGAAAAGCGCCTCGCCCGCACCCTTCTCCTCATGGCCGAATTCGGCAAGCCCGGCGAGCCCGAAACCCTCATCCCCGCCATTACCCAGGAAGCTCTCGCCGAAATGATCGGCACCACCCGCTCCCGCGTCAGCTTCTTCATGAACCGCTTCCGCAAGCTGGGATTCATCGAATACAACGGCCGTATCCGCGTGCATAAGTCCCTGCTCAACGTCGTCCTGCACGATCAGTTCAGCGGCCATAATTCCGAACGCCCACCCATGGAAATCGAAGAGCGCGAGCGCACCCGCACTGTGCCGCCCAAATCGGTCCCATCAAAAAAATTGCGTCCAGCAGCCGATTAACAGCACGCCATCCGTTGCATCCGTTCGCTTTAGAACAGATAAGTTTCGCGGCCCGTGACAGTCTTGATTCACGCTCCCTTCGCCCACCAGACAGAAAGGATCTCCTTATGTCGAAGACCGACCTTAAGCTGCTCATCGTGGAAGACGATGACAACGCGCGCCAACTCTTGTCCCAAATCTTCGCCTTGCGCAGCTTCAACGTCCGCTCCGCCGCAGACGGCTTTGGTGCACTCCGCATCATCCGCTCCACCGTGCCCGACATTCTCCTCTCCGACCTCAACATGCCCGGCATGTCCGGTTTCGAGCTACTCTCCGTCGTCCACAGACTCTATCCTCAGATCCACGTCATCGCCACCAGCGGCGCCTACTCCGGCAACACCGTCCCCAAAGGCATCGCCGCCGACAGCTTCCACGAAAAGGCATCCGGCCTGGCAAGCCTCTTCGCACTGATGGAAATGGCCGCCGAGCTCGGTCACACCTCATTCTTCTCCCACCGTACCCCGACGCCTCTCTGGATCGATCTCGAATCCCGCATGCCCTTCGAGTCCAACCACGTCCTGCTCAACTGCCCTTCCTGCCTCCGCCCCTTTCGTCAGACCGTCGAAGAGATCAACGCCGAGATCCGCGAAACCATCTGCAGCTTCTGCGGCGGCAAGGTCGACTACGCCATCGCACTCGCCATCCAACCCAAGCTTGTGACCTCGGAGTCCAGACCCATGGCAGCCGAATCTCACGCTCCCGCGAGCGAATATCCCGGCGAATCCCTCAACGCGCGCCGCGCCTGATCTCTCCACCCTTTTCCCTCCCCACCTGACGGCCGACCCTTTCGTCTCCACGAACCTTCGTTCATGGCACTGCCCTTCTTTGTCGCTCCCTCAATTGCTTATCCCCTCTTCTCAACTTTCGTGGATACTGTTACTTGCCCATGCGAGCCGAGCATCTCACGGAGTCAAATCCGCAACGCCTCCTTTATCCCGACGCGTTCCCGCCCGGGCCGCGTCGCGGTCTCGCGCACTATCTCGAACTCACGATCACCTTTCTCGTCCTCCTCCTCTTCTCCTGGCTCGGCATCAAGCTCTCGAACTCCTCTGAAGGTGTCGCCACCATCTGGTTCACCAACGGCATGCTCTTCGCCCTGGTTATCCTCCGGCCCCGCCACCTCTGGATCCAGTACTTCGCCATCGGCCTCTTCGCCGATACCCTCGCTGACGTCCTCTACGGCGACCGCTTCGCCCTCGCTTTCGGCGTCTCACTGGCCAACTCCGTCGAGGTCATCCTCTCCGCTCTCGTTCTCACCTATTTCTTTGGCAGCCCCTTCAACCTCTCCCGTCGCAGACCCCTCGTCGGCTTCCTCTTCATCGCCGTCACCGGCGCCACCGCCGTCACCAGCGCCCTCGGCGCGTCCTGGACACTCGTCTTCGTCAAA
>Ga0302180_10000744_pt1 | contig 26156 bp, 26 predicted proteins | sample I_Palsa_E3_2_FD_200575 | JGI IMG/M metagenome (GOLD analysis project Ga0302180, IMG submission 200575) | Peat permafrost microbial communities from Stordalen Mire near Abisko, Sweden - I_Palsa_E3_2 | ecosystem: Environmental > Terrestrial > Soil > Palsa > Peat permafrost | place: Sweden...
CGCCCAGGCGATGTTTCAGGTCAGCGCAGCGTAGACCGCAGCCAGTTCGGGAGGCCGGCCGACGGGCGAACCACAGGCGGTCCCGCGGCAGAGGTAGGCCAGGGCCTCGAGCCCAGGCTCGCTCGATACCGCTACGAACGGGGAGGGCAACTGGCGGGCCGCACGGCGCAGCTCCGCCGCGGCGGCAAGATCCCCGGTGACGCGCACCGTGACCTCGGGCGCCAGATACCGCGCGAGCGCTCGCACGTAGGCGGCCGAAAAGGTCATCGCTCCACGGAACGTCTTGGCATAAAGCAGCAACGTTCGCTCCGCGATCTCGCGGTAGCGTGGTTCGTGCACAATCGAGGCCAGACGCAGCAGGTTCTCGGCCATGAGCCCGTTGTCCACGATGGGGCGATCCGGGACCTCGAGCCGCCCGAGCGTGTCGCGGTTGATCCGGTCGTAGAATCCGCCCTCCTCCGCGCCGAAAGCCGCGATCGTTGCTTCGGCGTGGGCCCGTGCCCGCTCGAGCATGCGCGGCTCGCCGCTGATTTCGTACGCGTCGAGCAGCGCACGCACGTACGCAACCTGATCGCCGAGCAGCCCCGTGATCCGCGGCGCTTCACCCGGTGCAGCGACGTGAAAGAGCAAACCGTCACGATCGCGCAGCCGATCGTGCATCGCATCGAGGGTAAAGAGCGCATCGTCGACCAGCGAAGGATCGTCGAGTGCGATTCCGCACCACGCGAACGACCCGGCAAGCGCCGCGGTCCAGTTGGAGTAGGAGCGATGATCCACGAACGGCGGCTGCAGCTTGCGGCGCTCCTCGAGCGGCAGTGCGTAGTACGCTTCGTCGGCGTCTTGGCTTCCGGCGAAGAATCCGGTCTGCGGATCGCGCAGCACGGTACGCACGTAGCCGATCGTGCGTTCGAGATCGCCGCGCACGAGTTCGCTCGGTGCCCACAGTTCGAGTTGCGCAAGGACGCGCAGCAGTCCCGCGTGATCTTCGGCCATCTTCTCGAAGTGCGGAACCGTCCAGTCGCGTGTGGTGGAATAGCGGAAAAAGCCACCTTCGACCGCGTCATACATGCCGCCGTGAGCCATCGCGCGCATCGTGTGTGCGACAAGCTCGTACGATCGTGCGTTGTTCGTGAGGCGCCAGTAGGCCAGCAAGAATTCGTGCACCTCGGGCTGCGGAAACTTCGGCGCCTCTTGGAAGCCGCCGAACTCCTCGTCGTACCCTTCCTGCAACGCGGTGGCAAACTCGACGATTGTGGCAAACGCCAGTTCGTCGGGACTTGCAATGTCGTAGCTGGTGCGCGCGGCGCGGGTCTCGCGCGTCTTTTCGGCGATCTCGCTTTTGCGCTCGGCGTAAAACTGCGCAACTTGCTCGAGCGCGCGCTGCATGTGCTCGGGCGGCAGGTACGTCGCCCCCGTCAGCAGCGAGCCGTCGGGCGAAAGAAAAGCGGTCGTCGGCCATCCGCCCATGTTGTACCGCGCGTTGACGTCGGGACGCTCGTCGTTGTCGACGCGAACCGGAACGAAGCGAGCGTTGATTGCCTCGATGACGTTACCATCGGAGTAGCTGGTTTCATCCATGACGTGACACCAGTGACACCACACCGCAGAAATCGAGAGCAGAATCGGTTTGTCCTCGCGCAGCGCGCGCGCGAACGTGTCATCGGTCCACGGCTGCCACGCAATCTCGGCGGCGCGATTCGGACGCGGCGAAAAATGAAACTCAGTCATCACTCTCGGAGGCTCCACGCAGATATGACGTTAGGTAAAATATCGCAAACAGCACGAACGCCGCGAATAGCCAGATCGTTGCGCCGGTGCGAGGCCACCACCAGCCGACGGCGAAAAACGCGAGGGCAAAAGCCACGGCGGCGAACGCATAACGCCGATGCGTGGTCGCCGTCATACCGTACACCTCGTTGTCATAAAAGCCCCCCGGACCGCGGCTCCGGACAGCCGCCGCGGCACCAAGGAGTAACGATGCGATCGCGCCGGCAAGCTCCCAGCTCATGGGTTCGATGATTCGACGACGGGCGGCCGGAATCGGCCTGGCGGCGATCGTCTTAGCGGCGTGCGCGATCGCGCTGGTGGCCCACCTCTTTGGGTACGGACGCTAGGGATGGCCCGTTCGCTCGAGACCTATAATAAAAAGCGCGATTTCCGCGCGACCCCGGAGCCGAGCGGCAAGCCCGAGCGCGGCGGTAAGCGGCTGCGCTTCGTCATCCAAAAGCATCGCGCGACGCGACTTCACTACGATTTCCGGCTCGAAGCCGACGGCGCGATGCCGTCGTGGGCGGTTCCCAAGGGCCCGACGATGGTCCCCGGTGAGCGGCGTCTTGCCATGCACGTTGAGGACCACCCGCTCTCCTATCGCACCTTCGAAGGCGTGATTCCCAAAGGCCAATACGGCGCGGGCGAAGTGATCGTGTGGGACGAGGGCTGGTACGAGCTTGCCGAAGGCACCGACCCCACGCGCGAGATTGCGAACGGCAAGTTCAAGTTCATCTTGCATGGGAAAAAGTTGCACGGCATGTTCACGCTGGTGAAGATCAAGCCGAAGGAGGGCGAGTCGGGCGACCCGTGGCTGCTGATCAAAGATCACGACGGCAACGATCCAACCCATTACGACATCGACGACTATCCCGAATCGGTCAAAAGCGGAAAGACCATCGAGGACATCAAGAGCGAGCGCAACCCGAAAACCTGGCAATCACGGCCGGTGGATCCGCCGGCCAAGAAGCGCGCGCGCGCCGCCGCCAAAGCCGAGGCGCTGCCGAAGATCAAGGGTGTCGAACTCGCGACGCTGATCGACGCGCCGTTCGATAGCGATGACTGGCTCTTCGAGATCAAGTGGGACGGCTATCGTGGGATCTGCACCGTCGACGCAAAGGGCAAGCTCTCGGTGGTTTCTCGGAACGGGCTAGACTTGCTCGAACAGTTTCCCGATTTGTCCGACCTCGCCGAGGCCTTCGAGAGCGTGCCGATCATTGTCGACGGTGAAATCGTCAGCTTGGATTCGAAGGGACGCTCTGATTTTCAACGTCTCCAGGAATACGCGGAAGCGGGACACGCGCTTACCTACGTCGCGTTCGACGTGCTGTATGCCGACGGTCGCGACCAGCGCAAGAACCCGCTCGAAGAACGTAAGGCGCTGCTTGAGCGACTCATCGCCAACGATGAACTCGTGCTTTACTCCAAACATGTCATCGGAAACGGGACGGCACTCTTTGCGCAGGCAAAGCGCAATCATTTGGAAGGGATCATCGGCAAGAAGCGGACGTCGGTCTATGTGGAGCGGCGCACGCGTGATTGGGTGAAGATCAAAGCGCAGCTCGAGCAAGAATTCGTGGTTGGCGGTTTTACCGAGCCGCGCGGCAGCCGCAAAGGCTTTGGGTCATTGCTCCTCGGTGTCTATGAGGGGAAGGCGCTGCAGTTTGTCGGGGCGGTCGGTACAGGCTTTTCAGCCAAGCGCATCGGCGAGATCATGAAGCAGCTCAAGCTGCTCGCGCGCGAAACGTCACCGTTCGCGAATAGGGTCGTCGCGAACGCTCCGGTGCATTATGTAAAGCCGCAGCTTGTGGCGCAAGTGCGTTTTACCGAATGGACGCGCGATAACGTTTTGCGTCAGCCGGCATTTCTCGGGTTGCGTGTGGACAAGAGCGCCAAAGACGTGGTGCGTGAATAATGGCGAGCGCACAGCGAACGGCGGTCACCGTTGGGAAGCGTGAGCTCTCGCTTTCCAATCTCGACAAGGTGCTCTTTCCACGCGACGGCTACACGAAGGGCGATTTGATCGCGTACTATCGCAGTGTTGCGCCGTGGCTGCTTGCACATCTCCGCAATTGTCCACTAACGTTGCAACGCTATCCCGACGGCGTCAACGGCCCGTCGTTCTTCGAGAAACATCTTCCCAAGGGACTGCCTGACTGGGCGGAGCGCGCGTCGCTCACGAGCCCCGAAGGACAGCGCGCGAAAACGACCTACATGATTTGCAACGACGAAGCAACGCTGGTCTTTGTTGCGAATCTTGCGTCGATCGTGCTGCACGTGTGGACGTCGCGCGTCGAAACGATCGAGGAACCCGACTACGTCTTCTTCGATTTGGATCCCGGAGAGACGTGTACGATCAAGACGCTTGCCGCCGTCGCGATCGAAGTTCGCGATCTGCTAGCGTCGATCGGGATGACGACGCTGGTCAAGACCTCCGGCGGGATGGGTTTGCACGTCGTCGTGCCGCTCGCTGCCGGCTACACGTACGATGCGGCGAAGATGTTTGCCGAAATCGTCGCGCACCGCCTCGCACGTGAAGATGCGACGCGCATTTCACTCGAGCGCGCGGTGAAGAAACGAGATCAAAGCGCGGTCTATTTCGATTTTCTGCAGGTCGGGCGCGGCAAGACGATTGTGAGCGCCTATTCGGTGCGCGCGCGCGACGGCGCGCCCGTCTCGACCCCGCTCGCCTGGGAAGAGGTCGAGGCGTTCGCCCGCAAGCGCGGCGGCCTGCCCGCCGATGCGTTCACCGCCTTCAATCTGAAGACGACGCCGAAGCGCCTCGAGGGCGACGGGGACCTGTGGGCTGGAAAAGCCTGGAAAAAGCAGCGATTGGAACCCGCCATTGCCAAGGCGCAGAAGCAATGGACCTAGACATGTTGTGCCATCTTCTGACACTGGGCCACTAGATGTTGTAGGCGATGTACGGAGCTTGCGTGTCTCGGGTACACTACTTTTGCTATGGCTCACTCAATTTGGTCCGGCGCAATCAATTTCGGCCTGGTCACCATCCCGGTCAAGCTCTTCACCGCGGTTCGTACCGACGAACTCTCGTTCAACATGCTGCACGCCAAGGACGAGGGGCGCATTAAGTACGAACGCATCTGCTCGGTCGACGGCAAGCCCGTCCCATGGGACGAGATCGTCAAGGGGTACGAATTCGAAAAGGGTCAGTATGTCATCTTGACCGACGACGACTTTAAGAAGGTCAACCCGGAAGCGACGCAATCGGTCGACATCCTCGAATTCGTCGACCAAGACACGATCAACCCGATGTTCTTCGATAAGCCGTACTACCTCGAGCCAAGCAAACAAGGCAAACACGCCTACGCGTTGCTGCGCGAGGCGCTCACCGAATCAAACAAAGTGGCGATTGCCCGTGTCGTCATTCGCACGAAGGAGTACATCGCCGCGGTCAAGCCGATCGGCGAGGCGCTCGTGCTTGAATTGATGCATTGGGCGAATGAGATCGTGGAATCGTCGACGCTCGAGCTTCCGGGGAAAGAAGCGCTGCCCGAGGCGGAGATGAAGATGGCACGGATGCTGATCGATACGATGAGCGTTCAGGCGTTCGAGCCCGAGAAATTTACCAACCGTTACCACGATGAAGTGCTGGCGATGATTGAAGCGCGCGCTCAAGGGAAAGAACTTCCCAAGGCCAAGAAGGCCGCGGCACCGCGATCCAAGGTGGTCAATCTCATGGACGTGCTGGCACAGTCGCTCGAGGAAAGCAAGAAGCGGCGCGCCGGCAACGGCCATGCGGCTTCGAACAACAAACCGGAGAAAAAACCGACGACCGCGCGCCGCAAGAAATCCGCTGCTTAGAGGAGTTCTCGCATGCGCATCGCGCTAACCATTCTCACCGTCGCAACACTCGCACTCTTCGGTTTTTCGAAACCTGCCCCGGCCCAATCCTATCCAAACTGGCCCGGCGGAAGTTGGCAGGCAAGCTGCCGTCACGCAAGCGTTGCCGGAGGCACGTTCAGCGCCTCATGTCAAACAACCGGCGGTTCCTGGACGCGTTCGTCAATCGGTTTGAATTCATGCCCCGGCGGTCAATTCGGGAACAACAACGGCCAACTGTTTTGCGAAAGCGCAAACAGCTACAGCTCCGATGCGGGCTACGGTCGCTGGCACCATCTCCCCCGTGGTAGCTGGACGGCTAGCTGCGACAACGCCTCGATGAATGGTTCGGTGCTCAGCGCGGAGTGCAGTACCGGGAACAGCTATCGCTCGAGCTCACTCGACATGCGCTCGTGCCCGTCGCATCAGGCCGGCAACCGCAACGGCATGCTATTCTGCGAGCAGTAGCTCGTTACCGGAGTTCATTGCCGGCAGAATCCCGCGGATTGCCGCGAAGCGGCAAACGCTACAGAGGAAGTTGACCGAAGGTCAACTTCCTCCAAACATATCTTTTAGAAGCGAACCGGCAATGCCGCCCGCGATCCCGCCGCCAATGGCGGCTTGCGCGGGCGCTGCCGCTTCTTTTCCGAGATACGGCATGAGCGCGTGCGCGAGGTTCGGCATGGTGAGCGTCTGCAGCCACACCTTTCCCGGACCGGTGAGACGCGCGATGAAGAGTCCGTCGCCGCCAAAGATCGCGTTGACGACGCCCTTCATGAACGTGATCTCGAAGTTGACGCTCGCCTCGAACATGCCGATATGACCTGGATGCACTTGGATCGTTTCGTTCGCTTGCAGATCGTAGGTGACGATCTCGCCGCCAAGCTCGACCCACGCGGTCGCGGTACCGGCGAGCTTCTGTAGCACGAAACCGTTGCCGCCGAAAATGCCCGCGCCAAGCGACTGCTGAAAGCCCATCGTCAACTGCACGCCTTCAGTCGCGCACAAGAAGCCGTGGCGGTGAATCAAATACTCGTGTCCCGGCGAGACGTCGACTTGCATGATCTCGCCCGGAACCTTGGCCGCGAACGCAATCAGGCCGTTCGCACTTGCCACGCTGTATTCGGTCATAAAAATACCGCCGCCCGAAAGCGCGCGGCCCAGCACGCCGAGCACGCCCTTCGCTCCGGCGGTCATCGCCGTCGTGTTGAGCTGCACGTTGGAGGTCATCCACGAAAACTCACCGGGTTCCGCGACGATCTTGTCGCCGGGTTCAAGACCGATCTCTAAAACCGGGAGGATGGTACCGGTGATCTTTGACTTCACGTGGTCTCCAATTCTTCGACAGCAACAATGGTCGTCGACTCGACCGTGACGGTTGGTACTACGGGGACGAGCAAACTGTTTCGCACACCCAAGATCAAACCGACGATGGCCATCACCAACGATTCGACTCCAGCGAAACCGGAGCCGTAGGTGGTCAAAAGCCCGGTAGAAATCGGCGGCGCGATGATACCCGAGAGTGAATCCAGCGATGAGCCGACCCCGAGCACGGTACCTTGTTCGCGCTCGGAGGCGGCGTTCGAGAGCATCGCGTTGATGCCGTTGTTCGCATACGCGCTGCCCATCGCAAAGAGCACCATGACGCCCGCGAAGCTCAGCGGATTGTGTACGAACGGTGTGCACGCCATGCCGGCGACAAGCAGCCCCAGGCCGAGCGTCGACATCACACGGTCTCCGAAGAAACTCGAGGCCTTGCCGACACCGACACCGTTGATCAATACGTTGATCACCGCAAAACCTGAAAAATAGTACGTTGTCTGGACCAGCCCGAAATGGAGCTGCCCGGCAAGGTACAGCGCAATCACCGAATACCAGCCGTATAGGCAGAGCGAAAGCGCAAGCTTCTGGACGAGGAGCGGTGAGAAGCGCGGATTCGTGAAGGTCGCCGCAATCTCGCGCATGCCGACGTGGGCCTGATCGTCTTCGATCTTCGAGCGCGACTCGGGCAGAAGCACGATCGTGAGGATCAGCGTAAGGAGCTGCAGCGCCGAGGCCGCGAGAAACGGCGCGGCAAAACCGAATCGGCTATAGAGCAGCCCGCCGCCGGCCGGCCCGAACACCATCGCCGCAGCGAAGGTCGCGCTGATGAATCCAAATGCGCGCGCGCGATCTTTTCCTTCGACTAAGTCGGCGACGTAGGCTTGCGTGACCCCGATGTTTCCGCCGGAGACGCCTTCGACGATGCGCGCAACGAAGACCCACAGAATGCTCGGCGCGAAGGCGAGCATCGCCCAGCCGATCGTCGCGCCGATCTGACTGATGATCAGCACGCGTTTGCGTCCGATGCGATCCGAGACGTTGCCCCAGATCGGGCCTGAAACTAATTGGCAGAAAGAAAACGTCGAGAGCAAGAGCCCGACGACGATCGCGCTCATTCCGAAGTGCGTCACGAAATACGGCAGCACCGGCAACAGCATGCTGAAGCCGATGATGTCGACGAAGGTGATGCCGAGGATCGGGACGAGCTTTCGGATCATTAGTCTGGTGACTCTACCGGTAAGATGATCGGAGCGTGACGTTCGCCTTTGCGCAGAATGTCGAGTTTGTACGGGCGGCTGAGATCGATCGAGGTGAGGCGCTTGTGCAAATCATCTACGCCCACGATACGTTCGCCTTCGATTGCAAGCAGCACGTCACCCGCGCGCAAGCGAGCGGTGTCAGCCGGACTACCCGGTTCTACGGAATCGACTAGCACGCCGCGTGGATCGGCAAGCAAAAAGCGACGCGCAGCGGATGCCGCAAGCGTGATGTCTTGCCCGGCGATGCCGAAATAGCCACGCCGCACTTTGCCGTGACGGATCAAGAGTCCGGCGATGTGTTTGGCTGTGTTGATTGCGATTGCGAAGCACAACCCTTGACCCGGAAGAATGGCGGTGTTCACGCCGATCACTTCGCCGCTTGACGTAACGAGCGGGCCGCCGGAGTTGCCGGGATTGAGCGCGGCGTCGGTTTGGATAATGTTGTCCATCAGCCGGCCCGATTGCGTACGGAGCGAGCGGCCGAGCGCGCTGACCACACCCGCGGTGACGGTATAGGCGAGGCCAAGCGGGTTGCCGACCGCGATGACGAGTTGCCCAGGTCGCAAGCGCGCGGAGTCGCCGAGCGCCGCCGGCACGAGGTCGGGAGCATTGACGCGCAACACCGCAAGATCGCTGTGCGGATCCTCTCCCACGAGCGCGGCGGAAAGCTCCCGCCCGTCGAGCAACGCGACCGAGATACTATCGGCCTCGTGCACCACGTGGCTGTTCGTCAGAACGAAGCCGTCCGGCGTAAAGACGAAGCCCGAGCCATTCCCGCCGTGGCGCCCGGCGTGGACCTCGATGGCTACGACCGACGGGCTGACTCGCTCGGCCGCCGCGGTTACCGCCTGCGAATAAGGATCGAGGATGGGTGCGTCATCGTCACCCTGAGGTGCGACACTGAGCTCGTCGAAGTGGAGCCTCGAAGGGTCCGAGATTAGTCTGAGTTGGGGCATTGCCCATCCGCAAACCCCGAGGACAATCCCCCGGTTTCACGAAGCCCGTTCGGCCGTATGTGCAGCCGCACGATGCAGTGCTGCCGCAGGATGCGGCTGCTGTTGCCAAGCCAGGATGGCGGCGGTGCGAAGCACCGTGGCAATGAGCCCAGGTGGCGGAATTGGTAGACGCGCTGGCTTCAGGTGCCAGTGATGGCAACATCGTGGGGGTTCGAGTCCCTTCCTGGGCACCATCAGAGCCAACGGACCAGCTATTCAGCTATTCACAATTGCAAGAAGACGGGACTTACGGTGTGGGCGATGCTCCCGCAGGTTGACTCGCGGTCCTGATGATGTGCGGGATGACGACCACGTACAGATCCGTTTTTTGATACGAGTTGTCGATGTGCTGAAATAGCGAGCCTATGAGGGGCAAGTCCCCTATGAACGGGAGCTTCGCCAGGCTGCGCAATTCGGTGGTCTGCAGCAATCCACCGATAACGAAAGGCTGTCCGTCCTTCACGGTCGTAATCGTGCTCGCCGTTCGTTGGCTGATCTCGGGTATGCCCTGAACGTACCCTTCGACACTCGAAACCTCGCAATAAATGTGGGTGGTAACGAATCCATCCGACGATACGCGTGGGGCTATCTGCAGGTCGACGCCGACGTTCACATAGTTCACTTGCTGCGACGTCAACGCGCTCGATCCGGTCACGACGACCGACGTAATGATCGGGATTGCGTCGCCGGTGAGAATCGAAGCCTGTTGACCGCTCTCGGCCAGGATACGTGGGCGTGACAGTATGCGCCCGTTGCCCTTATCGATCTCCGCATAGAGCTGCGCGGCAAGCGTGACGGTACTCGGAATGGTGGTGACACCACCGATGTTACTCGTGCTGTTCGACGGAATCGTCAAACTTCCCGACGCGACGAGCTGATTGCCGCCCGGAGCGAAGTCGATGCCGACGTTCTTTGCAGCATTCTCATTGAGCTCTAGAATCTCGGTATCGAGCAGCACGCTATCGACCGGGATATCGATGGTAGCGATGAACGCGCGCAATCGTTCCACAAGCTCAGGAGAGCCGGTAAGAACGATTGCATTCAACCGGCGATCGACGGCGATGTTGTCGCTGACCCGTTGCGCTAGGCCTTGCTCGCTCCCCGACGGGTTCGATGGAAAACTCTGCGTCGGCGCCGAGGCCTGAACGCCGCCAAAGCCGCCGCCCGAACCCATGGCTGTTGAGCCAATGTTGGCCGTTTGGGGCTGGAACGTATCGTTCGACGGAACGTTGGCGCCTTGTACGAGCAGGTCGGCCACTTCGCTGATATCTGCGTATTTCAGCGGAATGACTTGCGTAACGACTCCCAGTGCCTGAGCCTGCGGCGTCGGCGTCGCGGCCGGTAGCTCCGGACCCAACGCCGCGCTCGCGGCTGGCGCCGGGCCAACGTCGACGACCACCTGGGCGCCGACCGTCCGAATGCGCAGCGATGAACTGCCACGCAGATGGAATGCGACGCCTACGAGAGTGGTCGTTTGCGCGACGGAAACGCTATTGATCGGACCAACGCCGGCGACTGACGACGGCAAGTCCGCTGCGAGCTGGCAGGATGGAAAGACGAGCGATGCTTCCGGCGTTCCCTGACCGCTCACCTGGTACGTCGGCGTGCCGCCGACGAAGGTGAGCGTTACGGTTGCGCCGCCTTTGGACGTAGCCTGGATACCGACCTTATCGAGCGTCGTTGCAGCAGCCATCAGCGGTGCCGGCGTCACCAGCGCCCCGAGAACCACTGCGGCAAGGCACAGGAATCGGCTAGCGAAGCGCATCGGGTGGCGGTTGCCACGTGTCGTTCGAACTGAACTTCACCAGAATCGGAAACAAGACGACGCTCGCAACCCTCGCGCCGTACGGGACATGTGTTTGCGTGCACAACCAATAGGCATCGCCAACCGGAACCACTCCAGGCTTCGCTCCCGGATCAGGTGCGCGTTCGACGGTGTCTTGCACCGTGTCGAATCCGAGCTCTTTGCCGGCGGCGTTCATGTAACGCCGTTCGAAACGAACCGATGCGATATTCTCGCGGGCAACGTTGCGATAACGCACACATGCTGAATTAACCGCAAGTGGCTTACCATCCGCATCTTGGTGAAGATTAACCGAAGCCGCGTCGATAATGACCGGCGCATCCCGAAACGAAACCACCGCCACCGAACGCGTGCCCTCGTCGTAGCCTGGCGGCGGGGCGCTGTCATCGGCTGCGGCGATCGCCATCGTCACAGCAAAACAACCGGCCAAAAGTGCCGGAAAAGAAATGCGCAACTTGAGCAACATAAAACCCACCATCATTCCATCACGATCGTGTGGGACCGGCTCGCCCGATCTTGTCGTCTGAATATACGGTGAACCAAACCGCATGGTCCGGTCCAAGGGTGATTCCGCCGGGCTTATCCAGCCCTCCGAGTTGATATTCTTGCATAGCGCCCGACGTCGACACGTGGGCGACGACGCTTGGCTCGATTGCGGTGAACCAGACATCACCGGCGGGCCCGCCGGTAATGGCGCCGGGAGAGCCGACCGCTATCTGGTATGTTGCGATCTGTCCCGAGGGAGTAATGCGCCCAATGCGACGGCTCAGCGGCTGCGTGAACCAAAGCGCTCCATCGGGTCCCGAGGTTATGCCGTACACATCGTTCGCATGAACGGCAGGCAGCGAGTATTCGCGTATCGCTCCCGAGATCGAAATTCTTCCAATCGCGCCGCGCCCGCGATCGGTGAACCAAAGCGCGCGATCCGACCCGGCAGCAATGTTTTGGGGTGTCGCGTGTGGCTCATCGACGCGAAAAATCGCCACTGCGCCGCGCGTGCTGATCCGGCCAATCGCTCCGGCGACCGGCTCGGTAAACCACAACGCGCCGTCGGGGCCGGCGACGATACCGCCCGGCCTATCGTTCGAGCTGGTCCCTACTCGAAAGAGTGAAATCGCTCCGTTCGTGGTGATGCGGCCGATCGCGTGGTCGTTCGGTATCGTGAACCACATCGCGCCGTCCGGGCCAATGGTTATGCTTCCGGGTTTGGCACCGGCGTCGGGAATTTTGAATTCGGTGATCGTACCGCGTTGCGTGATGCGCCCGATGCCGTGGCCGTGAAGCTCCGTGAACCACAACGCACCGTCGGGACCGCGCGTAATCCCGCCGGGCCAACGATCTCCGCCGGCTTCCGCGAGCGCAAACTCGCGAATCCCGATGGGTGTGTGCGGCGCGCACGCGGGAAGCAATCCCGCGAGCAACGCAAGAGCAACCGTTGAAGGGCGGAGCCCGTTTCCCCGCGGGAAACGGGCTCCACGTTGGGCCTTACCAGTGTCCACTAGACGTCGGCGTGAACTTCTGCACGCGCTTACCAGTATCCACTTCTCCTTCGTAATAGTTACCGTATGCATCGACATCGGTAACATGAACCCAATGGAAATATCCAGCGTTTCTGCCGTTATGTCCAAAGCCGCCGACAAGCGGACACGCGGAACTTGGCGTCGTTGTGCCGGTTGTCTGTGACGGTATCGGCAAGAATGCGCGGACAACGTTGTTCGTACCGTCGGCACTCAAGATGACGCGATTGCTGCCGCGCGGGTAGAACTTCGCGTCCCAGGTTGATCCCGGTCCAAGCGTTGCCTGGGCAAAGTAGCATTGGCCAACGTAGGCACCCGCTGGAGTGAATACTTGTATGCGATCGTTGACGCGGTCGCATACCCATACGTACCCCGTGACCGGATCCTTCGTTATGCAGTGCACCGGATTGAGGAAGTGATACGTCGGGTGGCCAGCGCTGTACGTGTATGCCGGGTAGGTCGCCTGCAACGGCGGAATGACGCCGAAGCCGGTCGTCACTGCACCGCTGGTAGCGGTTACGCCGAACGCACCCCAGGCGCGCTTGAACTTCCCGGTCGTCGCATTAAATACGACAACACGATTATTGCCGTATCCGTCCGCCACGTAAAGCTCGTTGTTCGGTACGTCAACGTAGAACTGCGCGGCTTTGCAAACGTTGACCGTGTCCAGATTCGAACAGGTCGTACCCGGCGTTCCGATCTGCATCACAAACGTGCCGTTTCGGGTGAACTTGAGAATCTGACGATCTCCGCTCGAGTTTCCGGTAATCCAGACGTAGCCTGCGTCATCAGCGAAGATGCCGTGCTCGCCTTTGACATAGTTGTAGTTGGTTGGCTCGGGACTATTGGGGTTGCGCCCCGGAACGGTGGTGCCGGGTGCGCAGCACGTGATATTCTCGATAGGTCCCCATGCGTTGAGTAAATTGCCGTTGGTGTCGAATTCGAGTACCGGCGGCGCGGGGTAGCAGCAGATTGCGGCCTGCGGGCTTTGGGCGGCATCGAGTTCATCAGAAGTGTCTGAATAGGGCCGTTGATAGACCCAGATGTCGTTCTGCTTGTCTACCGCCAAGCCGCCGACTTGTCCGATGATCCAATTATTGGGCAGCTCTTTTGGCCAAGTCGGATCGACGCCAAATCGCGGTTGACCATACGATCCGACCGCGGGGATGACGACAGAGGCGGTGACCGGTACGCGCACAAGCGCAAACGCAATGAATAGCGCCGCCACAATAATTGCGCTCGCGGGAACCGCGAGCTTAGCGGCGCGTGGCCATATCTTCATGGTGGAGCTCCTAACATCTCGTTGAAAATTTCAGGATATCCGTTGAAAAAAACCAAGCAACCGACGGCATTCCCCGTGCAGGTGCCGTCGGGGTATTTAGTATAGAAGTTCGTATAGAACGGCGTAAGCCGATTGCGCATCATATGAGAAAAAGTGATAGCTACGAGGGTGGTGGCTGATGATGCACACTGATACAATGCGCGGTGAACTGGCAGCCCTTTTGCGATCGCATCGCGAGGCGCTGCAGCCCGAGGACCTTGGTTTTTCTCGCGGCAAACGTAGGCGTTCGCGCGGGTTGCGACGCGAGGAGGTTGCGAGTTTAGCGGATGTCAGCACCTCCTGGTACATGTGGCTCGAACAAGGGCGCGACATTCAGCCCTCGCTACACAGTCTGCTCCGTGTCGCGCGCGCGCTTCAGTTATCCGACAGCGAGTGGCTCTACGCGTCACTTCTTGCGGGCTTCGGTAAGGCCGATCAGGTTTGTGAACCATCCGACGACGTGCTGTCGCTCGCCTCGATTCAGCGAACGCTCGATGCGTTTTCTGGAGTGCCCGCCGCCTTGTTCAACAGTCGGTTTGAGGTCCTGACCTGCAACGCGGCCGCTCAAGCCGTCTACGGGAGTGATGTCGCCCGGGGTGATAAATGGGAGCGCAACACGCTCTGGAGGTTCTTCACGGATCCGGTTCGCCGTCAAATGTATCCGGATAGCATCATGGACCGCGGCATCAGCAATCTGATCGGAGCGCTGCGACTAAACTGGGCGAATGCCGACGACGGCGGAACAGCCATACAAGAACTCGTCGACCAACTACGCAGCGACAGCGCCGAGTTCGACCTCTTGTGGAGGAGACGCGAGGTTGCGAAGCTCTCGACCGTTCCTGGACGCCTGTGCCCTTTAGGGTCCAAGATTGCCATCAGCGTCGCGTACACGCGACTCTCAATTCCCAATTCGCCGGAATACATCGTCGCCGCGCTCGTGCCAGCCGATTCCCTATCCGCAATCGCGCTGGAGCGACATCTGAATAAGGTGGGCTAACGGCGGCCGTGGTCGAGTTGGTGGCGGCCTTTAGACTGTGCTCGTTCTCACGACGACATAGATAAACGCGATAACCGACGCGACGCTCGAGACAAGAATCCAGGGCCCTAATCCCGCGTGTATCAAGACCTGGGTTCCGCCAAAAAGCGACACTAATAGCGCGGTTGTTGAAACCCAACCCTGCCAGCTTATCGGAATCCAGTTTACCGGCCCAACTCTCCTGAACCAGAAACCATGGTTGTCCACCGAGAGAGCATATCAAACGGCTGAGGGAGGGGCAAGGGCGACGCGTGGGAAGCGCGCTTCGCGCTCAACACCGACAACGTTTGTTCGCTGCATTGGGCTAAGCCGAACGTGGTAGACGTCACGATCAAGAACTAGATCCTCCCCCATCCATTAGAAATCTAATGGAGACGGGACCACCTCAGCTGTAGCTCGTACGCTCCTCATACGGAGGAGAGCGCACGATGGCTACGACCAAGAAGAGTCGCCACTCGTATGTGGATACGGTGATGCAGCTTTCGCAGACGATCGGGGGCGGGGGCAATACGATCTTTGCGACCATCGATCAGGCCGCCGCTGCGCAAAGCGTTGGCATGACGCTGCGGCCAACGACGCTCATCGTCTTTGGAAATCCTAAAGGCGGAACGCCGATTATGGACGCGTTTCCGCTGGTTGCGCTGGATCTTCCGCTCAAGCTTCTCGTATGGGAGGACGCTGGAAGCGTGAATGTCACGTACGTGACGATGTCCGAAATCGCTTCGCGCTACAGTGTGACCGGAATGGACGCGCGGATCGAAGCGATGGATCATGCGCTCGACACCCTCACGAATGCGGTGATATGACCGATCGGCTGGCCAACGAGCGAACCTTTCTTGCGTACCTACGTACGGCGCTCGCGTGCATCGGCTTCGGCTTCGTCGTTGCACGGTTTGGCCTCTTCGTGCGCGAACTTACCGCGCAAACCGGTATGAGCGAGCCATCCCCGATTTCCGCGCCGCTCGGTGTCGTGCTGATTTGCGCCGGAATCGTCGTAGCGGTTTTCGGCGGCTACCGCTATATAGCGGTAGAGCGAGCAATCGCGCAGGGGCGCCAGTCAGGACTCTCCATAGGCGCCGCTTTGGCTGCCGTCGCGGTCCTGTGCGTACTCGGCATCATCGTTGCGATCGTGATCTTCCGAACGTAACGCGAGGTCAGGCTGCAGCGCCGTTGCAGCGATGACGATCGAGGCGACCACACACGTCGTCGCGCTTGCAAACGCCCACGCAAAGCCGCCGACCGACGCGATGGTCGCAAGTATTGCAAGACCAACAGCTCCCCCGAATTCCGATGAGGTAGCGAGTACGCCCGACGCCACGCCCGCGTTTGCTTCGCTCGTGCCGGACATTCCGTAAAGCATGAGCGGCGGAAAAGCGGCACCCATGCCGACACCGATCAGCAGCATCGGCGGAAACGTCGACGCAAAATAGCCCGCGGCCGGTGGCGCGAACGAAAGCCACGCCAAACCGGCTGCGGAAAGCACGCTGCCGGCGATCAGCACGCGGCGCGCCCCGAAGAACGTGATCAGTTGTTCGGCCCAGCCCAGTGACAACGCGCCGCTGAAAACGGTGATCGGCAGAAAGGCCAAGCCGGTCTCGAGCGCACCATAGTTGAGCGTGCGCCGCAAGTACAGCGCGTCGAGGAAAAAGAATCCGAAGAGTCCCGCGCTCAGCAGAGCCTGCATGCCGTTGCCGGCCGCGATGTTACGCGATCGAAACAGGCTCAGCGGTACGAGCGGCTTGCGTGCCGTTGCTTGGCGTATGACGAATGCCACGAACAGCGCGAGGGCAAGCGCGATGTACAGAAGGATAGTGATGGAGACGCCGCGCTGCGGGATTTGCACGACAGCGTAAACGCCGAGCATGAGCGATGCGGTAATCGCGAGAGCTCCAATAAGGTCGGCGCCTTCACGTAGGCCGATGCCCGCCGGCGCAACGATCACGCGTTGTCCGACGACAATGGTGGCGATCCCGAGCGGTACGTTCACCAGAAACGCCCAATGCCAGCCGACCGTTTGCGTGATGGCGCCGCCCAGGAGCAGTCCGATCGATCCGCCGGCCGCGGCCGTGAAGCTAAACACGCCGATTGCGCGCGCGCGTTCGCGCGGATCTTGGAACGCCGTCACGATCATGGCCAGGATCACGGCCGAAGCCATCGCCCCGCCGATGCCTTGCACAAATCGCGCGGCAACCAGCACAAAACTGTTTCCGGCGATGCCGCAGACAAACGACGAAGCGGTGAAGAGCCCGATTCCGGCGAGGAAGATGCGTTTGCCGCCAATCAAATCGCCGAGACGGCCGGAGAGCAGCAGTAATCCCGCAAACGCGATCAAATAGGCGTTTATTACCCATGCGAGGGCCGATTGGGCGAATCCCAGATCGCGTTGAATCGACGGTAAGGCGACGTTCACGACGGTGATATCGAGAACGATCATCAACATACCGATGCAAAGGACGTAGAGTGAAATCCATCGCGCGTCGCGCATCCAGGCGATTCTACCTCGGGTTGATGGGATTGTGAAGCGCTCGTACTACCCGATCGTCGTCGCGGCGGTTACCTTCATTGTGCTGGTTGTTGCCGCAGGCGTTCGATCCGTACCGACGATGTACGTGCAGCCGTTCGAGCACGAATTCGGCTGGAGTGCGGGCGTTATCTCGAATGCGCTAGCATTACAGATCGCCCTGTACGGACTCACCGGGCCGTTCGCTGCGGCCGCCATGGAGCGCTACGGCGTGCGCAACACGGTCGTTGTCGCGGTCGCGCTTCTGGCAGCGGCCATGGTCGCGCTCACCAGAATTGATGCCGCATGGCAGCTTCTTCCCTGGGCCGGTATCGCCGGCATCGGCGTCGGATGCCTCGCGCTTGCGCTGGGCGCGACGATCGCGAATCGGTGGTTTGTTGCGCAGCGCGGCCTCGTGATCGGCATCTTCAGCGCGGGCAACGCAACGGGTCAGCTGGTTTTTCTGCCGATGTTCGGTGTGATGATCGAGCACGGCGGCTGGCGCGTCTCGGCGATCGTTCTCGCGGCTGTTGCGCTTGCGCTCGTTCCGTTGTGCTGGTTCCTGATGCGTGAGCGCCCGGTCGACATACACATTCCTCCGTGGGGCGGCGATGCGATTGAACCCGCTCCGACTTTCAAACGCAATCCGCTCGCGCAAGCCTTCGCGTCGCTCAGTGGAGCGTCGCGATCGCGCACGTTTTGGTTGCTCGCCGGTTCGTTCTTCATCTGCGGCGCAAGCACCAACGGATTGATTGGTACGCATCTGGTTCCGGCGTGCGGCGATCACGGCATCCCGGAAACGCATGCTGCCGGATTGCTCGCCGCGATGGGCATCTTCGATCTGATCGGTACGACCGCATCGGGCTGGCTCTCGGATCGGTTCGATGCGCGCTGGCTCCTCTTCTGGTATTACGGTTTGCGCGGGCTTTCGCTGATCTTTTTGCCCTACGCGTTTGGCCTCGCAGCAATCGGTTTGCCGGCATTCGCCGTATTCTATGGTCTCGATTGGATTGCGACCGTTCCGCCGACGTTGCGCTTGACGACCTTGGCATTTGGGCGCGAGCGCGCGCCGATTGTCTTCGGTTGGATCGCGGCGTCGCATCAACTGGGTGCGGGCATGGCGGCGCTCGGCGCCGGGTGGACGCGCACGCTGACGGGTACCTACGATCAAGCCTTTATCGCCAGCGGTATCCTCTGTCTGCTCGCAAGCACGATCGTGCTCGCGATCGCGCGCCATCCGCGTTTGGAACCTGCCTTCGCGTGAAGCGCGCGCTCGTGGCGATCGTCGGCGTGCTGGCGAGCTTCGGAGCGATGTACGCGATCTGCACCCACCTCGGCGCCAATATCTCGCCGGCCATTCTCGCTGCGGCGCTCGCCGTCGGACTCGCACGTCGCCCGCAGCGGTTCGACGCGCGAGAGACGCTCGTAAGACTCGCTACGCTTCCGCTGGTTGCACTTGCCGCCGGAATTGTTGGGCTCACGATTCGCGCGCTGCCGCCGCTTGGCGCAGTACTGTTCTGCGCCGGCATCACGCTCTCGATCTGGCTGCGGAATTTCGGCGAGCGCGCGAGTGCGGTTGGCCGGACCATCGCACTCCCGTTTATCGCGATGCTCGTTGTCCCGCTCCGGCCTGAGACGAGCCTCGGTCCGGTGATCGGAGCGCTCCTCGTGATTGCGGCGGGCGTCATCGCGATTGCGTGTACGATGGGGGTGCAATGGATTGTCGATGCGATCGGCCTTGAGGCGCGCGCGGCGTGAGCGTTCACACCCGTATGGCGCTGCAGATGCTCGTCGCGCTTGCGCTCGCCTTTGCGATCGGCATGCTGGTCTTTCCGCAGCACTGGTCGTGGGTCGTCTTGACGGCATTCATCGTGTGCAGCGGAACAGTCGGACGCGGCGACGCGATCTACAAAGGCCTTCTTCGTCTCGGTGGTGCCGTCGGCGGGACGCTGGTTGCCGCGGTGCTTTCACGCGTGACCCTGCCGGGCGGTGCGCTCAGCGCCGCGATCATTTTTCTTGTGCTCTTTCTCGGCATGTGGCTGCGCACGATCAACTACGCGTATTGGGCAGCGTGCGCCACGTTGATCTTCGCACTGTTGCAAGGATCGCAGGGGGCGGATCCCGGTCCGCTCTTCGTTGTTCGTGTGCTCTGCATCCTGATCGGCGCTCTCTGCGCGATTGCGGCGACCTGGTTCGTCTATCCGATTCGCACCGAGCTTCTTGTGCGCAAACGCGTGGCTGAGGCGCGCGCCGCGATGCGCGACGTCGCCCGCGGCCTTGGCAACCACGATCTCCACCATCATCTCGCGCAACTCGAGCGCGTGGCACCACCGGTTCGGCTGCATCGCGCCATTTTTGGAGCGCGATCAGGCGAGCATCCTGCCACGCTGATCGACCAAACGCAGGCGCGGCTACGTACCGTTATCGAACGGCCCAAGATGCGCGTGGAGGTCTCGGTCGCGGTCTCGCTCGACGGGTATATCGACGATCGGTCGCCCGAGCGGCTTGTGCTCTCGAGCCCCGAGGATCTTGCAGACATGCGCATCGCGCGCGAGGCTTGCGATGCAATCTTAGTCGGCGCGGAAACGGTGCGGCGTGACAACCCGTCGCTGCGCTCTCCGAACGCCGCGCGCGTGGTCGTGACGCAGTCCGGCGACCTCGATCCCGGGCTACGCTTCTTTGACGGCAGCAGCCGCACCATCGTCTTGACCGCTCCCGACCGCGCTGACGCCATGCGGGAGCGTTTGGGAGAACGTGCGCAGATCGTGCCGATCGAGCGCTTCGAGCCGGCCGCGATCATCGCCGCGCTTGCGGATTGCGGTGTGCGCTCGCTCTTTGTCGAGGGAGGGACCCGCGTCCTCACGGCATTTTTGGCAAGCGGTGCCTTCGATCGTCTGCGCGTGGCGATTGCGCCCTTCTTCGTCGGCGACGATCGCTCACCGCGACTCGTGGGCGCAGCCTCCTTCCTCAACGATGCAAAGCACCGGCTGGTCCTGCGTAGCATACGCGCACTCGGCGATGTCGCGGTTCTGGAGTACGAGCATCCACGCACATGATCGACGAATCGCGCGACCAGCGGCTGCTGCGCGACGCGATCGCGCTCTCGCGCATTGCACTTCCGTCGAGCAGCGCGTATTCGGTCGGCGCGATCATTGCAGCAGAGGACGGTGTGATGATCGCCGACGGCTACAGCCGCGAGCGCGGGCCGCAGTCACATGCCGAGGAAGTGGCGATCGAGAAGGCGCTTGAACTGCACGTCGATCTGCGCGGCAGCACGCTGTACACCTCGCTCGAGCCGTGCAGCGTGCGCGGCTCCGGCTTGCGCGCCTGCACGGCGCGCATCCTGGAGGCAGGGATTCCGCGCGTCGTGTTTGCGATGCGCGAGCCGCCGGTCTTTGTGGAGGGTCGCGGCGCCGAAGTCTTAACCGATGCCGGCGTGGAGGTGATCGAACTTGGTTCAGAAGCACCGCTTGTGGCGCAGATCAACGCGCACTTGGTCGGCTAACACGCGACGCCATGCGAGCGCAACTCGTGATCAACCTGCGCTCGGGGCGCGGGCGCGCGTATGCCGACGCGACGCGCGAGGCGCTGCGCGAAGCGAACATCGAGTTCGTTGAAGTCGAATGGCCGAGTGGCGTCGTCGCCAATGCCGAGTGCATCATCTGTGCGGGCGGTGACGGGACGCTGCTTGGCGCGATCGATGCGGCAATCACGCGCGACCTGCCCCTCGGCATCGTGCCGCTCGGAACGTTCAACGAGCTTGCCCGGACTCTCGGCATTCCACTCGACGTGCGCGCTGCCGTGCAGGTGATTGCGGCCCGTCATGAACGCGTGATCGACGCCGCACGCGTCAACGGTCAATACTTTGTCAACGAAGCCAGTATCGGGATCTCAAGCCGCCTCGCACGACTGCAAACGCCGGAATTCAAACAACACTTCGGATTCTTGGGCGTGATCGCGATGTCGTTTTCCGCCCTTCGCTACGCGCGGCCGATGCGGGCGACCGTCGACTTCGACGGCCGCAGCCAGCGCATGCGCACGATTCAGCTCACGATCGCGAACAGCAATCGCTTTGGCGGCTTTCTGAAGATTGCCGGTGCAGCGATCGATGACGGTTGGCTGGACCTGTATAGCGTTGACATCGAGAGCGTCGCCGAGGCCTTCACGATCGCATACGCGATGCTGACCGGGCGACCGTTCAACGTACCGGGACTTCGCACGCTGCGTTCGCGCCGCTTTGAGGTGGTCACGCGCCGACCGCACCACATCAGTGCCGACGGCGAACCAGCCGGAACGACGCCCGCGACCTTCGAAATTTTTCCGAAGGCGCTGCGCGTCTTTTCGCCGCAGTAGAACGCATGCAATATCGTACGCTTGGACACAGCGGGCTGCGTCTCTCCGTCATCGGTATCGGGTCCTGGCTGACCTTCGGCAATACCGTCGATCGCGACACCTCGCGCGCCTGTATTCTCCAGGCCTGGGAAGGCGGCGTCAACTTCATCGACACCGCCAACGTGTACGCAAAGGGCGCCGCCGAAGAAGTGCTCGCGCCGATCGTGCGCGAGCTCAACCGCGACGCACTCGTGCTCGCGACCAAGGTGTATTTCCCGATGGGCGAGAGCGTCAACGAGCGCGGTCTCTCGCGTAAACACATTCGCGATCAAGTGCATCACTCGCTGCGCCGTCTGGGCGTCGAATACATCGATCTCTATCAGTGCCACCGCTTTGACCAAGCGACGCCGATCGAAGAGAGCTGCGAGATGATGAATGACCTGGTGCGCGCGGGGAAAGTGCTGTATTGGGGCGTTTCGGAATGGAACGCGGATCAGATCGCTGCCGTAGTGACGTTGTGCCGCGCGCGCGGCTGGGCAGTGCCGGTCAGTAATCAGCCGCAATATAGCGCGCTGTGGCGCAGAATCGAAGCGCGCGTGCTCCCGGTCTGCGAGGAGTACGGCGTGGGCAACGTGGTGTGGTCGCCGCTTGCCATGGGCATTCTGAGCGGAAAATATCGCGATGCGGCGCATCCGCCCGCAGGCACGCGTGCCGCCGGTCCGTACCGCGACATGATGGAAGAGTATTTTACCCAGCGCATACTCGACGCCGTTCAGCAATTGCAACCGCTGGCCGCACAGGCCGGGCTCAGTATGTCGCAAATGGCGCTGGCCTGGGTGTTGCGCCAACGCGCGGTGACCAGCGCAATCGTCGGTGCGACTAATCCCGCACACGTGGCCGATAATGTCCGTGCCGGCGAGGTCAAGCTGGGAGCCGATCTGATCGCACAGATCGATCGCATCCTGGTGCCGGTCGCGCCGAATGAACCCTATCTGGCTTGAGCGAAACCTCTTGTAGCGCGGGACTGTATTCGAGAACAGACGAGTCCGCCCGCCACAGGAAACAATGACATGAGCACCTATGAGTTCGGATCGTTCCGTCTCGACGTCGAGCGTCTCTTGCTGCTGCACCGGAACGAACCGGTGCCGCTCGGCCCCAAGGTCGTCGAGACCTTGCTCGCCCTGATCGAGCACCCCGGCGAGGTCTTGCCCAAGAACGGGCTGATCGAGCGCATTTGGCCCGAAGGCTACGTCGAGGAGGCGAACCTCGCGCAAAACATCTACGTTCTGCGCAAGACGCTTCGCTCGCTTGCCTCGCTCGACGCGATCGAAACCGTTCCACGCCGGGGCTACCGCTTCTCTGTCGGGGTCCGGCGGTCCGAGCGACCGGCAGCGATCCCCGCAGTTCGCGCCGGCAGCCGCCGCTGGATCGGCGCCACCGCTGCGGCGGCGTTCGCGATGATCTGCGCGGTGCTCTTTACACTGGCTGCTGCCCATCGCAGCACCAGCGCCGGTCTCTCGTCCGAGGGTGCGCGCCTCTACGAGATCGGGCGTTACTATTGGAACCAACGCACCATTGTGGGCGTCGAGCGCAGCCTCGACTATTTCGCGCAAGTGATCCGAACCGATCCGCGTGATGCGCGCGGCTATGCGGGGCTCGCCGATGCGAACGCGATCATGGGTGACTATCAGTACGGAAACCAGAAACCGCATGTGTATTTTTCGCGTGCACGCGGTTACGCAAAGCTGGCGCTGACGCTCGATCCGAATTCCTCCGAGGCGCACGCCGCGCTCGGCTTGATTGACATGGACGGAGCAAATCTCAACGCGGCGATCGGCGAGTTGCAGCGCGCGATTGCGCTGGATCCGGCTAATGGACCTGCGCATGAGTGGTACGGCGTTGGCCTGCTCCAGCAAGGCAATCTCCGTTCAGCATTCGCACAACTGCAGATCGCGGGCGAACTCGACCCGCTTTCCGTCTCAACCAGTGCGTGGCTCGGCAACGCCGCGTATCTCGATCGCCACTTCAACGAGGCAATTGCCTATTCACGCCAGGCACTCGACCTTTCGCCACAGCGCACCGAGGTGCTGACCACGCTCGGTGAAGCGTACGAAGCTGCAGGCAACTTCAGCCGCGCGATCGACTCGTACCAGCGGTACGCTATCTCGTGTAAGAGTTGCCGCGCGGAAGCGTCGGCGCTGCTCGCGCACGCCTACGCGAATCAGCACCGCGTGCAAGAGGCCCGCGCCCAGCTCGCGTTCGCGATGCAGCACGCACAGGACGTTAAACCGGCCGACCTCGCAGCTGCGGCCGCGGCGATCGGCGACCGTACGATCGCGCTCGAACTCTTGCGCCGGATGCGCGGACACATGTCATGGATCTCGATCGAGAACGACCCGCGCTTCGACATGCTGCGCGGCGACGCGGGCTTCCGCGAACTGATGCAGGCAGGCTAGCAGCGAAGCGGTGGCCGGGCTGTTCGACGCGTTCTCTGCGCGCCCGCAATTGGCGCGTTCGCTGGCCGCGCACCTGCGCGATCTGGAATCCGGGACGCTCCCGGCTCGCACGCTGGAGCTGATCGCGCTCATGGTTGCGTGGCTCAATGCGTGCGAGTATTGCACGTGCGTACACGAAGAAATCGCGCGTGGGCTTGGTGTCGACGAGCAAACGCTCGCGACGCTGGGTGACTTTGCGCGCAGCGCGCACTTCTCCGACGCTGAGCGCGCCGCTCTCAGCGCGACGGTCGCGCTGACGCGCGAACCGCGGGCCCTTCCGCCGGCGGTGTGGGAAGCGCTACGGGCGCACTATGACGAGAGCGGTAGCGTGGAGATCGTTGCGGCGATCGGCCTGAATAACTACCTCAGCCGCGCGATCAACGCGTTACAGCTCCAGCCGCACGCGCCATAATCCGTTCCGCGCGGATCAGCCGCGTGCCGCTCCAGCGATCGTGCAGCATGATTCGCCGTGAAAATGGCGCCCAGAGCAAGATCAGCCACCACAAAAAGAAGACGATCAAGTATCGCCACAGCGCGCGCAAGACGCCTGGCGGACGAAAGTCGACCGTCACCACCCGCAGGCCGGTGATCATCATACCGAAACTTTGGCCCGCGATGCCGACGAGCAGCCAGAGATAGATCGCGGTGAAAAAGAAGGGCGGACTTGTGCTGTAGCGCCCGAAGATCGAGAGCACTTCGCCGAAAAACTTGGAATGGGTGAGGTTGTGTATGTCCTCGTCGGAGAAATAGTAGCCCAGCGGCGAATGTCCGTGCGCTCCGGCAAACACGAGCACAAGGGCCGCCACAACCGCTGAGTCGATGGCGATCGACCAAAACCGGCGGAAGATGCCGGCGCAGTCGGCGCGTGTCACACGCGCACTGACGGACACGGCGAGTATCGGCGGCTCCTCGGAAATATCGCGATTGAGCCATGCGCTCGCCGTTTGGTATTGCGGCGTCTCGACGAATTCGCGCAGGTCGGCAATGCGCCGCGTTGCGTACGGCTCGCCGCCCATCCATTCGCCCAAGCGCAGCACGCCGTCGCTCGCGATCTCGCGTCCCTGCTGGGTGAATTGTTCCATGCTGATGTGGCGCCCGAAGCTGTGAAAGGTCGCGATCACGATCGAGCGCGTCGCCGCATCGAGCGAGCCGCAGACAAGCAGCCCGACCTTGTCGCAGGTGTGGCTGCACGTCCGCAGCCAGCCGCCGAAGATCAGCGAGATCACCGGGTTCTCGTTGCCGTTGACACTGAGCAGCGAGAGGAAACGCGTGTGCCCTGCGGCGATGTGTCCCAGTTCACGCCCGACCGCGAAGGCGAGCTCGTCATCCTCGAAGTGCTCTACCCAGTGGGTCGAGAGCACCAGCGAATACGGTTCGCCGAATCCGAGCGCCGCAACCGGAACGTAGTTGTCTTCACGCACGAAGATCAACGGCATCGCGATGTCGAGCCGCGCACAGGCGTTTTTGACGATCGCAAAGACACGCGGATATTGCGTTTCGTGAATCATCACGGACGAGCCGATCAGCCGTCCGCGCGCCAGCGTCACGTACAACATGGCGACGACGATAAAGAGCGCCACCTCGGGGATCCCGACGCTTTCGTGAATCACGAAGCCGATCAACGTCGCGATCGGAAACGCGAAGAGCAGGGTGAGGATGAAGGCTAGGCGCTCTCGCGGTTCTCGAATAGAGGCGGGGCCGGTGAAGAGTGGGCTTGCCATGCAGTGGCAAGTTTGATACCGTTGCCGCCGTTCCGCTTTACCGCGTACATTTCACGATCGGCGGCAGCGAGCAGCGCCGGCGCCGAGGTGCAATCGCCGGGATAGGTAGCGACCCCAATGCTGGCGCGAACGCGAATCGTACCCTCGTTGATATTGAGTGGATCGTCGAGACTGTGCAGGATCTTGCGGGCCGCGTCGGTAGCCGCCTCGTCGGTATAGAGATCATCGATGACCACGACGAAC
>Ga0302180_10000747_pt1 | contig 26133 bp, 23 predicted proteins | sample I_Palsa_E3_2_FD_200575 | JGI IMG/M metagenome (GOLD analysis project Ga0302180, IMG submission 200575) | Peat permafrost microbial communities from Stordalen Mire near Abisko, Sweden - I_Palsa_E3_2 | ecosystem: Environmental > Terrestrial > Soil > Palsa > Peat permafrost | place: Sweden...
TTCAGTTTTTGGGCGCCCCTGGATACATATTTCCTGCAAACAATGGTCAACATGTCCTACTACACGAAGATGACCTTCATGGACGCCTTCGAATCGCTGTACTTCTGGGCCTATCTGCCCTATGGCACTGCCACCGAGAATCTGACCCCATCCCAGATTCTTGCCCAGGAGGTCCAGCAGTCGGGCCAGAACATGCTGGCCGCCAGCTTTACCAGCACGGCACTGAGCTACTACAGCTCGATTCTTCCCGTCCCGGACACCGCGCCGCCTTCGCCCCCCGGCAACCTGACGGGGGGGTCGACCCTGCCCACGCAGGCATATTTGGAATGGAATGCGTCCACCGATAACGTGGGCGTAGCTGGTTACTATGTGTTTCGCAACGGCGTGACGGTTGCGACCACGGCCCAGGCGTTTTATACGGACGCGGGGCTCACCGACGCTGCGACGTATTCTTACTTTGTGGAAGCCTTCGACCTGGCTGGCAACGTGTCGGTGCCCTCCCTGACCGTCTACGTCACGACGTGGAACACGGTACCTCCGACTGCCCCCGCAAACGTCGTGGGCACGGCGGTCTCCTGCCAGGAGATCAACCTGACCTGGTCCGCTTCGACGGATAAGATCGCCATAGGCAGCTATCGCGTGTTTTTGGGAGCCTCCGCCAAAAATCTGCTCCAGGTGGGGACCACGTACAGCACGCCCACAGCGTACCCGAATTATTCCCTGGCTCCTTCCACGAAATATTACTTCGGGGTGGAGGCTGTAGACACCGACGGGAATGTCTCGCCGATGTCTGCGATTGGTTCGGCCAGCACGCTGGCGCTACCCACGGCGCCATCGAAGCCTGTGGCCACAGCCATCTCGACCACTGCAATCGGGTTGACCTGGGCGGCTGGACCCAGCGGCATGCCCCTCGCCGGCTACTACGTCTTCCGGGGAACCACGTCCTCCAAGTTGATCCAGGTCGCCACCACCAGCGCAACCTCATATACCAGTTACTCCCTCTTGTCCGGGACCGCCTACTACTTCGCCGTGCAGGAGTTCGACAAGGGCGGCAATGTTTCGCCGATGTCCGCGGTCGTGTCAGCCACCACGCTGGCGCTGCCCTCGCCGCCGAAGCAGGTGGTGGCCACGGCGGTCTCGACCGCGGAAATCGGGTTAAGCTGGACGGCAGGGCCCAGCGGCCTCCCGATCGGTGCCTATTATATCTTCCGCGGAACTAAAACTTCCAACCTGACTCAGTTGACCACCACGTCGGCAACGACATTTCCCGATTATCAGGTCACGCCCGCGACTACCTATTACTACGCCGTGGAGGAGATCGACCAGAATGGCAACGTATCGCCGATGTCCGCGGTAGTGTCGGCCAGCACGCCGGCGCTGCCCACGGCACCGTCGAAGCCTGTGGCCACGGCGATCTCGACCACGGCCATCGGGTTGACCTGGACCGCCGGATCCAGCGGCATGCCGCTTACCGGATACTACGTCTTCCAGGGCACCTCGCGTTCCAACCTGACCCAGGTGGCCACCACGAGCGCAACCTCATATACCAGCTACTCTCTCTTGCCCGGGACCGCCTACTACTTCGCAGCGGAAGAGTTCGACAAGGCCGGCAACGTTTCGCCGATGTCCGCGATCGTGTCGGCCACCACGCTGGCGCTGCCTTCGCCGCCGGCCAGCGTGACGGCGACCGCCGTCTCGGAGGTCCAGATCAGCGTCTCGTGGACGGCTGCGCACAGCGGCATGCCGCTGGCAACCTATCGCGTCAGCCGGGGAAGTTCGCCGTCCACTCTGGCCCAGCTTATCGTTCTCGGCCCCACGACCACTTCGTTCGTCGATTATCCGGTGACGGCCGGCACCACGTATTACTACGGAATACAGTCGACTGATACGCTAGGCAACGTCTCGCCGATGTCGGCTCTGGCGCAGGTCACCACGCCGAACTAGACCGTCTGCTCGCCACCCTTGCCCGGTGTGCCATAATTGTACTGGTGTTGAACTAGGTGGGAGTTCACGCCAGCAGTTTTTCCCGTTCGCCACAGAACGAAGTGTGTCTGTGGCTGAGTCTCCAGGCGCCGGCTAAAGATGATCGTTTCTCAAACACCATTACGCATTAGCTTTGCGGGAGGCGCGACCGATTTCGCGCGTTACTATCGAGAGCACGAAGGTCTGGTGGTCAGCGCCGCGATCGATAAATATATTTACGTAATCGTGTCGCCGCGTTTCGACGACCTGATCTACGTCAGCTACTCCAAGAAAGAGATCGTCAACAATGTTGGCGATCTGCAGCACGAGTTGGTGCGCGAAGCGTTGGTGCGAACGGGCATTCAAGCGGCCGTCGAGATCACCATGCTGGCCGACGTGCCCTCGGAAGGTTCGGGCCTGGGCTCCTCCAGCAGCCTGGTGGTCGGCTTGTTGCATGCTTTGTACGGCTACAAGGGCGAGTTGGTGACGGCGGAACAACTGGCCCGGGAAGCTTGCGAGATCGAGATTGAACTCTGCGGCAAGCCCATCGGCAAACAGGACCAGTACATCGCGGCTTACGGGGGTATCTGCGAGTTTCGTTTCCGGAAAGACGATCGCGTCGGTGTGCGGCGATTTCAGAGGCGGCCCGAGTTGTTCCATAATCTGTCCGGCCAGCTCATGCTCTTCTACACCGGTCGTACCCGGAAATCGGCCACCATCCTGGCGGTCCAGGACGGGCGCACGGAGGTAAACGTGCAACAACTCCATGGCCTGAAGGCGCTGGCCGGGCGTGCCGGGGAAGCGCTGGATCGGGGACGGCTGTGGGAGCTGGGACAGGTTCTGAACGACGGCTGGACATTGAAGCGCGCGCTCGCCGACGGCATCAGTAATCCCGAGATCGAAGAGATGTACCAGAAGGCGCTGGCTTCCGGCGCGCTCGGCGGAAAAATCTGCGGCGCAGGGGGTGGCGGCTTTCTGCTGCTCTACTGCCACCCCGCGCACCAGCAGGCCGTACGCAAGGCTCTGGAGGATTATCGGGAACTGCCCATATCCGTCGAGCCGGATGGCAGCAAAATCATTTTTCAACAGCGAAGGGTGGGACACCAGTTGGTCGAGTGTCCCGTCGAGTTGGAGATCAGTGGGTCCCAGCCTGCCGCGGTCTCCCAGGCCGCCCAGGGCAGCGTTTGACAGCAGTGTGTTTTTTTAATTCTCTCCCCCTATGCGCATACTGATCACAGGCGGCGCCGGCTTCATCGGCTCCCATACGGCCGAGGCGCTGCTGGCGCGCGGATATGACGTTCGGCTCCTGGATAGTCTTGAGCCCCCTGTCCACGTGGGTGGCTGGCCGGACTACCTGCCCGCGGAATTCGAACGCATGCGCGGCGACGTGCGGGATCCCGAAGCGGTGGCCAAAGCCCTGGCTGGCGTGGACGTGGTCTATCATCTGGCCGCTTATCAGGACTATCTGCCCGACTTCAGCCGTTTCATCAACGTCAACGCCGCCAGCACAGCCCTGATCTATGAGGTGATCGTGAGCCAGGGGCTGCCTGTCCGCAAAGTCATCGTGGCTTCGTCGCAATCCGTTCTGGGCGAAGGCCTGTATCACTGCCCAAACGACGGCCCGATTCTCCCGGACAGCCGTTCCCGTGAGCAGCTCGAGGCCGCCCGATGGGACCTGCCGTGTCCGCACTGCCAGTCCGCCATGACCCCCGTCCCGGCCACGGAGTTGGTGGGTAATCCGCAGAATCCCTATGGCATATCCAAACAGTGCCAGGAGCGTATCGCCATCCATCTCGGCCGGCGTTACAGGATCCCTACCGTAGCCCTGCGCTATTCGATCGTGCAAGGCCCGCGGCAGTCTTTTCGAAACGCCTACTCCGGCGCATGCCGCGTCTTCAGCCTCTCCTGCCACCAGAAACAGCAGCCTATTGTCTACGAGGATGGACGGCAGCTCCGGGATTTCGTCAACATTCAGGATGTGGTCGCGGCCAACCTTTTGGCCCTGGATCGTCCGGAGGCCGATTATCAGGTCTTCCACGTCGGCGGCGGGACCCACTATACGGTGCTGCAGTTCGCGCAAATCGTCGCGGAAGCTTACGGGATGGAGTTTCACCCCGTGCTCGATGGCCGCTTCCGGTTTGGAGATACGCGGCACGCCATCTCGGACATCTCCGCGATTCGCGCCCTGGGCTGGCAGCCGCAGGTTCCCGCGGCGGAATCCGTGCGCCAGTATCGCGAATGGCTGCTCTCGGAGGTTCCCGCAACCGACATTGTAGGCGAGTCGCAGGCACGCATGAAGAAACTGGGCGTGATCGGCTATGCCACGCGAAGTTGAGCCTGTGGGGCAGACCATCGTTTTCTTGTGGTCTGCCGTCGTCCCCGATAACACCTGCCGGCCGATCCGCCCCGCTACTACCGACGAGTGAAGTACGCGGACGTGAACTCCACGCGCAGTCCCGTCGCGTTTCCGCCGCCGAAGTACTGGTTGTACACCAGAAAATACAGAGCGGCCCACGGGTTCGGCGGGACATTTGCCGCGAAGGTGAATTGCGCCCACGCGCCGCTTCCCGCGGGAGCCGGCACCGTCATGAGCCGGCAACCGAGTTGGCCGCCCGCGGGAGCCTCCAGGAAGATTCCCGCCACCCAATCGTCGGCCAACACCTGGCCCGAGACCGTCAGTTCATAGTAGCGATCGGTGGAGCGCATGGGAGGCACAGAAAAGGCAGTTCGGTAAATATACCATCCGGGCGCCGTGTTGGGATCGTCCGATAGCGGCGTGATCCATTGCGACAACCCATCGTCTGGATTCAACCAATACTCCGACGGAGTGTCTACCCAGGCCGGCCCAAAAGTCAACGAACAAGGATTGGGGGCCTGCTCCGTGGAGGTTGCCGAAGGATAAGGCGTGGCCAACTGCCAGTTACCATCTACGCTGGCGCCGCCGCTCTGGGGGTTTATGGGAGTGACCGGCGTACTCGTCGCACAGCCTGCCAGCGGAGCGCTTGCCGGGGTCAGGCCGGTGTTACAAAGATTCGTCGCCGGAATCTGCGTCTGCGCGGCGCCAATGCCGGCAATCAGCAGACCGGAAAGCAATGCTGCGATTTCGAAACATCTTCTACGCGACATGATTTCTCCTTTACGATGCTCCCGACAAAGTGCATATTAGAGCGGGCACGCGGGGAAGTAAATAGACGCGGCGTCAACCGGGGATGATTTTTTGGTGAACAGCTAGCCTCCTGATTCGATGGTTGGTAATACCGGTTAATTCTTAGATTTCGGTGCCGCGGTCAATGGACCCCGTATGAATTCGGCCTGAATTCCATATACTGGAAGCTCAGAGGCTCCCTTGCCCGCACCGGTGTTCCAATTCGACCGCTTCGAGCTGGATGTGAGAGGTTACGAGTTGCGCCGGGCGGGCCGGAAAATCAGGCTGCAGCGCGTTCCCATGGATCTGCTGATCTATCTGGTCGAGCGCAATGGGGCGCTGGTGACACGGGAAGAAATTGCGTCGCATATCTGGAATGCCGGCGCGGAGATCGACACACACAGCAGCATCAACACGGCGGTCCGCAAGATCCGGCAGGGCGCTGGGCGACGGCGGAGAGAAGGCCCGCTTCGTTGAGACGGTGGTCGGCAAGGGATACCGATTTATCGGGGAGGTTTCCGCGCCTGAGCCACCCGCCGCCGTCCAGCCGGAACCCGCTATCCCGCCGCCGAACCGGCGTCGAGCGCTGCTTGCAGTGTCCGGCCTTGGAAGCGTGCTGGCGGTCGCCGCGATCGTGGCGCTCCCCAACGTCCTCCCGCGCAATGCCGCACCCTTGACCATCGTGCCATTTACCGCCATTCCAGGCCTGCAGTCCTGGCCCGCGTTCTCGCCCGACGGCGATCAGGTCGCCTTCGGCAGGACCGGCGAGACCGGCAACTGCTCGCATATTTATGTCATGGCCGTCGGTGGCGTCTCGCCGCATAGCCTGACGGATGCGATCGACTGCGACTCCAGTCCCTCATGGTCCCGCGATGGGCGCCGGATCGCATTTCTGTGCAAGCAGGCCGGCGGCCCGTTAGCGCTTTATGTCATCCCGGCGGCCGGCGGCACCGCGCGCCGCATTGGCGTGATGAATGGCCCCAGCAATTATCGCCCGGCGTGGACTCCGGATGGAAAGGCTTTGGTAATTATGCATGCAGAGCCGCCCGAGGCGCCACCGGCTCTGTTCGGGATGGCCATCGATTCGGGCGAAAAACGCCGCTACTCGACGGCCGAGCCTGCCAGCACCGGCGATTGGTGCCCGGCATATTCGCCGGATGGCCGCACGCTCGCATACCTGCACAACACGGGTAGCCGCCGGCTGTCCCCGCTGTACGTTGTGCCCGTCGATAAGCACGGGCTGCCCTCGGCGAATCCGGGAAAGATGGAAACCGGCTCGGCTGGTTTCGTCGATTTCGACTGGAGTGCGGATTCCCGATCGTTGATCTGTACCACGCCCTGCGGCCTGGTCAGGGTATCGGCATCCAGCGGCGCAGTGGAGCCGCTTCCATTTCCCGATGGCATCCAGCCTACCGTGGCCCTTCACGGCTACCGTATGGTGTACGTGCGGCCCTTCCGCGACACCGATATCTTCCGGGTGCCTGGGCCGGGAGCAGCCGGCCCGGCGACCAGGCTGATTGCCTCCACACGGCAGGAATTTGCGCCACAGTATTCGAATCGATGGTAAGCGAATCGCGTTTGTTTCCGATCACACCGGCTTTGAAGAAATCTGGACCACGGACAGTAACGGCCAGGATGTGCGGCAGGTCACTTCCTTCGGCGGCCCCGGCGCGGGCTCGCCGCGCTGGTCGCCGGACGGAACGTCCATCGCCTTCGATTCCACCGTGGGCGGACGCGCGGGCATCTATGTCGTAGCGGCGAGCGGCGGGGCGGCGCGAAGAATCACATCCACCGAGGCCAGTGGCGTGCGTCCCTCGTGGGCGCGCGATGGAAATTGGATTTACTTTGGATCGGACCAAAGCGGCGATTGGCAAATCTGGAAAACTAAACCGTCCGGTGGGCGCGCCATCCAAGTCACGCGAAACGGCGGCAGAGAGGCTTTCGAAGCGCCTGGGGGCGAGTTCGTCTATTACACCAAAACGCCTCCGTCACAAGGGATCTGGCGGGTGCCGGTCGTGGGCGGCACCGAAGTGGCCGAACTGAAGGTCAGCGGCGGCGGCACGCAGGGAAAATGGGCGTTAGGCGGCCGCGGCATCTACTATCTGAACCAATCGGACGAGCTGGCGTTCCAGGAGTTTTCCACGATGCGGCATAGTCTGCTTCCTACACCCGGCCTGCAGTTCGGGGAGGGTGTTGCAAACATGATGGGAGCCGCAGCCGACGATCGGTGGATTCTCTTGACCGTGTTGGTGCGTGCGGAGGTCCATGCGACTTTAGTCCGGAATTTTCGTTAGACGATGGGCGCCGGGAAAAACGATACCGCCGGAACATGACGGACCCGTTCACCATCTTCAAGGTTTCCGCCGCGATTGCCTGTTCGGTCTCGACTTCCAGTCTCCAAATCCCTGTGAACTACTCCTCGCGCTCCTTTCGTGACGGCAGGAAGGTGTTCGTTCCGCGATCCGTTCACTTGGTTATGAGTAGACCTGAAGCTGCGCTTCGCGCGTGTACTTTCCAAGGAATGGCCTAGCCGCGTGGCGCGCGCGCCCTGCGTCCCGCGTCTCCGCTGGCGGGGACCCCTGCGGCGCGCTCTTCCTCCTCCCGCCGCAGGTAGTCGCCGCGCGAAAGGTGATGTTCCAGCCACACGTGCAGCACTATGAACAGGTAGCGGCTCCCCATCTCCTTGATCTTCAGCTTGGACATGCCCGACTTGCGGTTGGTCCACGAGATCGGTAGCACCGTGTACGAATACCCGCGCACGATCGCTTTCAATGGCATCTCCACCGTCAGGTTGAAGTGCGCCGAAATCAGCGGCTGCATACCGTCGATGGCCTGCCGGCGGTAACATTTGAACGCGTTGGTGATGTCGTTGTATCGTAGCCGGAACAACACCCGGATAAACCAGTTGGCCAACCTGTTGATCGCCAGCTTGTGTACCGGATAATCCACGATTTTGCTGCCATGGATAAATCGCGAGCCAAAAGCGCAATCGTAGCCTTCTTGCAGCTTCCGATAATATCGAACCAGATCCTCCGCAGTGTCGGACCCGTCGGCCATCATTACCGCGATCGCCTCGCCGGTGGCTTGCGCTAACCCGGCCCGAACGGCCATCCCAAAACCGTGGCGGCCGGTATTGTTCACCAGCCGGACACCAGGATAACGCTCCATCGATTGCCTGACGCGGGCCGCCGTTTGATCGCTGCTGCCGTCGTCCACCACTACGATTTCAAACGGAATCCGCTCTTCCGCCAGGGTCGTGGCGATTTCAGCGACAGTCTCCTCAATCGACCCTTCTTCGTCGCGCGCCGGGATGACCACCGATAGCCGCATCCGTCGTTAACTCCGTGCGCCCGCCGGCGCATTAGCAGGGTGCCTGCGGCGGGCGGCAATTTCATCTAGAATTCGCGGCAGGTCGTACTGCATTTTCCAGTGCGGAAAATGCGCCCGCACCTTGCTCAGGTCCGAGATATAACAGATGTGATCGCCGACGCGGTTGGTGTCTTTGTAAGTGTATCGCAGTTTCAATCCCATGCCTGCCAGCGCATCGACAGTCTCCAGAATGGAAAGACTATTCGTCCGGCCGCCGCCCAAGTTGTATACCTCCCCGCAGCGTGGGGAACGGAAGAATTCCAGAAACAGATGGGCTACATCGTAACTGTGGATCTGGTCGCGCACCTGTTTTCCTTTATAACCGTAGATGGTATATTCTTTGCCGGCCACGGCGCACTCAACGATGTAAGCCAGGTAGCCGTGCAATTCAACGGCGGCATGCTGCGGTCCGGTAAGGCAGCCGCCCCGAAAGATGCCAACCGGCATCTGAAAATAGCGCCCGAACTCCTGGCACATGACATCCGCGGCTACTTTCGAAGCGCCAAAAACGGAATGCAGGCACTGGTCGATAGACATGTTCTCGTCCACGCCGTCCAGGCCTCCGGCGTAGTCGTAGCGCTTGTCGAGTTCGACCAGCGGCAGATAATTCGGCCGATCGCCGTAAACCTTGTTCGTGCTCGTAAAGCAGAACGGCGACTCCCGGCAGAAATCCCGCGCAGCCACCAGCATATTCATGGTGCCCAGCGCGTTCACATCGAAATCGTCGTAGGGGATAGCCGCTGCTTTGTCGTGCGAAGGCTGTGCCGCGGTGTGAATGATGAATTGTGGGCGCTCGGCGTCTAACACCTGCCTGACGGCCTGACGGTCGCGAATATCGATGGGCAAGTGCCGATAGCCCCGCAGTGTCGTCCGCAATTCCTCCACGACCGGCTGCGTTGTGCCCTGCTCGCCGAAGAACTGGCGGCGCATGTCGTTATCGATCCCCACAACCTCCCAGCCTTCGGCCGAAAGCTGTCGGACACATTCCGAGCCGATCAGCCCGCCGGACCCTGTGACAAGAGCCTTCATAGTCAAGACCCACTCTACTATCACGCGTGCCTGCACGACAAACCGGACGCGGTTTACGACCCTCGGACGAACACGTATTCGTTGCAGCCGAGCGATCCGCCGCACGTTATCAAGTGCTTCAATGTGAAGCCGCGGGGCACGTAGAAATCCAGAATAGCGTCCGGTTTCGCGACTTCAAACGGATAACCGCCTACCCAGTCGATCAAGTCACGCCAGGCAGACATGCCGCGCTCCCGGCCCTCCCTGCGCCACGTTTTTAGTGGCTGCCCGCGCAGAAAGTCCTTTATGGTCCGACGCCAATGCAAGTGCACCAACACCGGAATCGTGACCAGGAAACGGCAGCCGCTGGGCAACCGATTGTAAGTACGTTTTACCGCTCGCCAACGGTTGCTTATCTTGCCCTGATCGTTGTAAATGGCAATAAACAGTTTCCCGCCCGGCGCCACTAATTTCGCGGCGTTCTCCAGAGCTTGCCACATTGCGCCGGTATGGTGCAGAACTCCCCATGAATAGACCACATCGAACGCGCCCAAGCCGGTAAGGTACGCGGCATCCAGGGCTGAGCCTTGTTCTATGCGCCAATCCGGATCTTGCGGAAAATACCGCCGGCGCAATTCCTCTGCGCATGCCACCGATTGCAGATCGTAATCGAAGCAATGCACACTCGCTCCCAGGCGCCGCGCGGCCAAGCTGAACAGACCACTGCCGCACCCGATATCAAGGAAAGTCATGCCCTGTAAACCCGAAACTTCCAGCATCTGGCGAAGGGACTCTTCCGCGCTCAGGATGCGGCTTTCGTCAAGAATAGAGAGGAAACGTTGCCAGTTTTCGCCGAAGGCAAAGCGCTCGCCAGCGGCGATCTCCTGCTGTGACGCTGCGGGCATCAATCTCACTGTAGCGCAGCTATTCAGGCAATGTTATCTATCGCGGCAAAAGGCAGTACGGCCTGCCCCGCACGTTTGCGCAACAGCCACTTGCTGTAGGGCGGCACGTCGCTCTTTGCGAGATCCTGCAGAATCAAATCCGTCACTTCGCGGTCCCGTACCTCGGGTGCCATTCGCTCCAACCGGCCTTCCCGTCGCAGCCACTCCGATTTCTCTTTTGAAAGTGACTGCTTGGACGACTCGCTAAGCTGTTCGAATACTTCCTGCGCCGTGCTCTGGCGAAATTGCTCATATTCAAGAATCAGGGTGCGTTCTTCGACTTCCTGATTCTGTCGCAATACGGCTCGCTCCCGCTGGCGGTAACGCTCCTTAGCGGCAGCCTCCATATGTTCATCCAGAAAGCGGCGCCGCGATGCCGGATCTTTAACGATCTTTATCACCAGGCCGCCCGCGTTTTTCAAGCTCTGACCGCTACGCTGTTTCTGTCTGCATATGTCGAGTGCCATCTCACACCAGTCGAGCAATTCCCGGCCTTCGCCCGTCCCCGCGCCCATATCCAGAGCGCGCGATACATAACTGGCTGCTACGTGTGGCAGGACACCTTCCTGCTTCATGGCAAGCACAAGCTGTGCGGCTCGTTCCAAAGCATATAACTGCTCCGGCGTTTCGGCTGCAGACGTCCATGCCGTTGCATGCTTGTAAGCAAAACCTGCCTTCTCCAGAACACTTTGACAATGCGCCCGGCTTAATTCCGGGCAAGTTGTATTCTGAAGCATTAGACTCTTACGCTCAGGCACATAGGAAGGATGCCGGTGCATGGCGATGCGCCACTCCTCGGCGGAAATTACGTTGTAAGATCCGAGCACCTGAATTTTGACCAATTGGTCGAACGCCGGCTCTAAGGTTTGCATGAGCCGTGAGAAGTATTGCGGCGGATTTAAGATGCCTACATGCTCCATAGCCAATTTGCGCGCGTCCATGACGATCAGGTCGGTTTTCTCGAAAGCGACCGCGAAGAAGCGGTACAGGTGCTTAGCCGTAATTCCATCAAGTTCCATGTACCGGCCGGCATCCAACACGCGGAAGAACCCATTGTTGATCGATTGGATCAGTTTGTCGGTCCAGGTAATGCTGCCCGTACAGCGCCCGGTTTCACGATCTAATAGGAAACTGGCTTCCTGGAACACATTGCTCCACTTTACTTCTTCCTGTTGATCTGTGGCGGTCAAAGCCCGAAAGCGTAATGGAATGAAGCGGTCCATAGCCAGCTTTAGACGCTGATAGAACTTTCCGTGAACCGAGTTGATATTCAGCATACGGGCGATCTCGCGCCCACTGAAAGTGACCGTCTTGGCAAAATTGTTACGAAAGGTCAGAACGCCTAGCACGACGAAAATATCGAGATCTTGCTCGGTAGGCAGGCCCAACTCGTTGTTGCCCTGGATCTGCCATACCACTTCCATCTCGCTACCGTTGGGAAGCACCTTCGTGCCCTTAATCTCGATCTTGCCTATACGCTTGCCTACTCTACGCTCGAGCACCGCGAAAGGGATGGCGGCAAGGTTTTCTTCCTCAACGGAAAGGTTGACGAGTGCAGGTTTTGGGTTGTGTCTGGTCACGTACGGGCCTTTAGAACACGAAGTGCCTCTTCTGTTCTTGTAACATTACTGCGGCATAGTGTTCTAGAGATTTACGATGAAGCCCGTGCAGAGCGGCTGTTTTTATTGGCAAGCACACGCCAAACCAACCATTCCATCCACGATGTGCTTGGTAGCGTTGCATTTGGTTAGGTGTATCCAAACCATAAACCACTTCCATATACAGGCCCTCGTCACAGTCCCGTAGATTATATAAGTAATTTTTTTTCAATAATTTACGGGTAGTACCAGTCATCTCGACGCATGTGCTTGACCGTAAGAGCCGTGGGTTTGATCGTAAGCCTCATGTGCTTTGCCGTAAGGGGAGTGTAACCGTTTCAAAACAAACCAGATCTCGACGTGTACTTGAGCATAAGTAAATAACCCGCTTATTTACATGAAGATGGAAGATCTATCGACCTGCCGGCCGACACCCTGTTTACGCTTAAGCACATGCCCAGGCTTTATCCCTTACGCTGGAGCACATGCAAGGGTACAGCGCCTTACGCCCGAGCACGCGACTGATCGGTGCCGTTTACGATGAAGCTCACGCCAAAAGCCTGTCACCATGGGTTTAATAATAACAATGGACCGTTGCCGCTGGCTGCGCGTCCAAGTGGATGAACCACAACTCCAGCATGAGCAAGGACCACAACCAGTGCGAGTTGTCGCGCCGCCCGCAGTCGTGCTCTCGAAGCATCTGTTGGACAAAAGTCGGCGAGACCATGCCTCGTCCGGCAAACGAAGCACTGGTCAGGTGGTCCCAGAGAAATGCCCGTAAGGTGCTTCGAAACCACAATGAGAGCGGCACGCCGAAGCCCATTTTGGGGCGGCTCAACAGCGGCGGCGGCAAGCGGTCTCCCAGCGCACGCAACAGAATATATTTACCCTGGCCGTCCTTGATCTTCCAGCCGTGCGGGATTCCAGCCGCAAGCTCTCCAAGCTCATGGTCGAGCAACGGGCAGCGCACTTCCATCGAGTTGGCCATGGACATGCGGTCGACTTTCACCAGCAAGTCACCCGGTAGATTTTGGGTGGTTTCGAAGAACAGTGCCTGCGAGAGCAGATCGGCGTTACCAGGCAGCAAAAAGCCGGCCAGCACATGTAACAGGTAGGCGCCGTCAGCCGGGAGCATCCAATCCTTCTGTAGTAACTCCTGGCGCAAAAACCACGGAGCGAAGTTGCTCTCAAAGTAACGCTCCAGTGCAGTGGAGCAGCTCAGCATATGCAGATAATTCTTGCCATAAGCCGCGTACGGCAACCGGTCGGCCGCCCATGAGATGCATGTACGCAACCGCGCTGGAAGTCGGTCCAGCTTCCGTAATCTGTCGAGCGCTTGGAAGCGATCGTAGCCTGCGAACAATTCGTCGCCGCCATCGCCGCTCAGCGCGACTTTCACATGCCGGGCGGCGAATTCGGAAACAATGAATGTGGGAATTGCGGAAGAATCGCCAAAGGGCTCGTCGAAGTGCCGGACCAATCGGGAAACCAAGTCTACTGCGTCCGGCCGCACTACGATCTCGTGATGTTCGGTGCGATACCGGCGCGCCACCATGGCGGCATACTCCAATTCATTAAAGGCGCTTTCGTCAAATCCTATAGAGAATGTGCGTACAGGCTCAGGCGATATAAGAGACATGGATGCAACCACCGAACTCGAATCGATGCCGCCACTCAAGAACGCGCCCAACGGCACATCGGCGATCATCCGGATACGTACGGATTCGTCGAATTTATCCCGCAACTGGGCGGACACGTCGGCTTCTGAGAAGTCCGCAGGCGTCTCGGCAACCGGCGCCGGAAATTGCCAGTAGCGGCCTTGACGCACGGTTCCGCCGGCGTCATAAGTCAGCCAGGATCCCGCCGGAAGCTTGCGGACCGCCCGGAAACAGGTCAACGGTTCAGGGATGTACGTAAACTGAAAGAACATCCGCAAAGCCTCTGCGTCGATCTCCGACGGCACACCGGCGGCATGCAGGCATTTCAGCTCGCTTCCGAAGTAGAGCCCCTCCGGCAAAACCGCATAGTAAAGCGGCTTCTTTCCAAAACGATCGCGCGCCAGTAAAATACGCCGCTGACGGGCATCCCAGATAGCATAGGCGAACATGCCTCGCAAGCGCCGCAATCCCTCGGCGCCTTGCTCCTCGTAGAGATGTACCAGTGTTTCCGTGTCGCTATTCGTAGCGAACCGGTGTCCGCGGGCACGCAGATCGCGGCGCAACTCTTGATAATTGTAGATTTCGCCATTGAAGACCACCCAGACGGATTCGTCTTCATTCGCCATGGGCTGATGGCCGGTGCTCAGATCGATAATGCTGAGCCGCCGCATACCGATAGCGCAGCCGCCCTCTACGTGGTAGCCTTCATCGTCGGGTCCACGGTGGCGTATCCGGTCGCACATCGCGCGCACCGTGGCCAGGCTCGCCTGCCCCTCGCGCAAGTAGAATCCAGCGATGCCACACATGGATTTTGAATACCTTGCCCTTACTGTAGCATTCGCCCTCGCAGCATCTCCGCTGCACTCGCAGGGGCATGCGCTACATTGAGGATGCATGGAGGATGCATGCCCGCTCCCATCCCCGTTCTGCTCATGGTGCGCGAACTGAACCTGGGCGGCAGCGAGCGGCAGACGGCGGAAATAGCCAGGGCGCTCGACCGCTCCCAGTTCGACCCACGCGTTGGTTGCTTCCGCCCGGCGGGCTTGCGCGCGGACGACCTGCGCGCCGCCGGTGTGCCTATCGTGCACTTCCCGGTGCCCTCGCTGGCCACCGTAAAAGGCGCCATAAGCATCGCCGCGTACATCCGGGAGCAAAATATACGGCTGGTCCACACTTTCGACACGCCTACGAACGTCTATGGAGTGCCCGCGGCGCGCATGGCAGGTTCCGCCGTAGTGGTTTCCAGCCAGCGGGCGGACCGGGCGCTGTGTCCGGCCATGCTACGGCATGCATTGCGCATCACTGATCGCCTGGTCGATGGCATAGTGGTCAATTGCGAATTCTTGCGCCGTCATCTCCGCGACGACGAGAAAACGCCAGCCGGGTTGATCCATCTCTGCTACAACGGCATCGACACCGGCGCATTCCAGCCTTTACACGGCGCAAGGCCCGATGCCCTGCGAGACGCTGCGCTAACAGTGGGGGTGGTGTGCGCCCTACGCCCCGAAAAGGGACTGGACACTCTGTTGGACGCCTTTGCCGCGGTGCGCGGGCTTGAGCCTGGCATGAAGCTGGCTATAGTCGGCAGCGGACCGTGTCTGGCGGCCTTGCAGGACCGGGCTCGGGCGCTGGGCGTTCTGCCGGACTGCGTCTTCGAACCCGCCACACCCCACGTGGCCGATTGGCTGCACGCCATCGACATCTTTGTGCTGCCATCGCTTTCAGAAGCATTCTCCAATTCGCTGATGGAGGCGATGGCTTGCGGCTGTTGCGTAGCCGCCTCGCGCGTCGGCGGAAATCCGGAACTCGTCGTGCACGGCGAAACCGGCATGCTCATCGAACCACGCGATGCGGCGGGATTGGCCGAGGTATTGCGTCTGCTCGTGCGCGATCCCGCGCGGCGCGGCGAATTGGCTACCAACGCCGCCAGGCTGGTTAACAAGCGCTTCTCGCTCGCAACGGCCGCGCGGACAATGGGTGAGATTTACACCGGGCTACTGGCTTGATCGGCCGCCTTCTACCACAGCACCAGCGGCAAATCCCCGGGGCTGAAGGTCAACCCGATGGCGGTCCTGTACTCGGTATGCCTGAACAACGCCGAACTGGCGATATCGTAGTGCAGCGAGTCCATGCGTAGCACAGCATGCAAACCCCTTCCAAGGTCCCGCGTAATGCCGCCCCCCCCGCCGTAGGCTGTGTACGCGCCTACCGTCTGCACCAAGGTGGACATCCGGCCATAACTGCCGTTCAAGGCGAAATTCCAGTGCCGCACCCCGGAATAGCTATAAGTCGCGTTCCCGGTGTCGTTCCTGGACGTGAGGTACACTCCGTTGCCAGGAACTACCTGGTTGAGGTATGCCAGTGAAAACCGCGACTGGCGGAAGGTGTCCGCCAGTCGTACTTGAATGTCGGGCACGTAGTTGAGGCGATAGGCTGCCTGGATGGCCTGCGACTCGCCGAGCAGCGCCGCCACCGCCGGGTCGAGCGTGACTTCGGTCAGGCTTTGGCTCTCCACCCGCGCGCCGCCGAGGCGCGCCGATAGTTGCACGTGCCGCGACAACTGGGTGCTATAGTTGACTCCCACCGAGTGTATATCCGTGTTGCCGAAGCCCCTGGTGTAGTCGAAGTACGTGAAGCGATAGTCCACCCCCAGGGTGGTGTGCCGGCTGATCCGGTACTCCAAGTCCCCGCGGGCTACGCCTCCCGTCACGCCGTAAAGTGCGCTGGATTGCCGGCGCACCAGAGAACCTTCCCCCCCGATGTTGAACGACAGGCGATGCGTGAGCATATAAGTCAGATCCGCTGAGACGCCCGCGAATATGACTCGATTATCGTAAAGATCGTTTTGGGGCAGTTGCAGATAATTCGGATCCAGGATGCCCTCGGGAGAGGACAGGGTATAATTATTGAAGTCGTAGATGCCGGTCTGGTTCCGCAGCGTGAAGGTCACGCGCTTGCTGGCCCGGTGCGTAAGGATGAGTGACAGGAATTGATCGGTGCCGTCCCAGTAGCTGGTAGAGTAATCTCGGAAATCTCCCCGGTAATCCAGCGCTAAAGTGGTGTGACTCCAGACGTGATAAGTGTATGCGCCCAGGTTTAACTCCACCCCATACAGATTCGTGAAAGGTATCTGACCAGTCGAGGTCACCGAGACTGGTACCAGGCCGGTATCGTAGACCGCGCTCAAGCCGATGTACGGCCGGAAGGCGATAGGCGCCACTATCTGCCCGGCCGGGGTTTCGCCCCTACTTAAAATGGCGGGCCCGCCATACCCGTCGTCGGAACCGGCTGCCTGTGGCGCTTCGGACTGTGCCATCAGGCCTGGGACGCAGCCGAGAACCAAAAATAGGGCCATCCGAACAAACGGCAAAGGGCCTCTGGAATTCCAGGGTTTCGATCCTTCATTCCAGTAACGAATCCAGCAACGATTCCAGCAACCAGGGTTCACCCATCCACTCTGACGCGCCGGATGGAGCGGTGTCAAGCCGTTCAGGCGCCCGAGGCGGTTGTTCAGGTGTCGCGGTGTACGCAGTTCAACCGTATACCGGCACAAACCGGAAATAATTGAAACCACGTGGCTTGACACGAAGTAGCGGGGTGCGCCAACATCATGATGAGTGACGGAGGTTCCCTGTGTATTCCCTGCTCTGGTTAGGATTCAGAGCATTTATCATATCCCTCGTACTGACCCCGATTTGCCGCGATGTCTTCCGGTCCTACGGGGTGGTCGACCAGCCCGATGCCGCGCGTAAGGTCCATCGCTACCCCATCCCGCGGGTGGGCGGCTTGGCCATTGCGATTTCCTATCTGGTGGCTTATGTAATGGTGCGTCCCGAAGAAGGCAGCCCGCTGGCCCAGCAACTCTCGCTGGTCTGGCGGCTGCTTCCAGGCGCCGCGCTCGCTTTCGGAATCGGATTACTGGACGACCTGTTCAACCTCCCTGCCTGGATCAAGCTCGTCGGACAGCTTGCGGCGGCGGGCCTGGCCTGTGTGGGCGGCGTGCGCATCCTGTCGATCGGTGGCGCTCCCACGGACGCCTGGTGGAACGTCCCGCTGACTATTCTGTGGCTACTGGCCTGTATGAACGCCTTCAACCTGGTGGACGGGCTGGACGGTTTGGCCGTGGGAGTGGGCCTGTTCGCTACGCTGACCGTTTTCACTGCGGCCATGATGCAGCACAACATGGTGCTGGCGGTGGCTACCTTCCCTCTGGCCGGCGCTTTGTTGGCATTTTTGTGCTACAACTTCAACCCCGCGACCATTTTCCTGGGCGATTCCGGCAGCTTGCTGATAGGCTTTCTGTTAGGCTGCTATGCCGCCATCTGGAGTAATAAATCAGCCACGCTGCTAGGCATGACCGCGCCTTTGATGGCGCTCTCGATTCCTTTGCTGGATGTCGCGCTGGCCATCGTGCGGCGTTTTCTGCGGCGTGAGCCGATTTTTACAGCCGACCGCGGCCATATTCACCATCGGCTGCTCGATCGCGGATTCACCCCGCGCCGTGTGGTTTTGGTGCTTTACGGTCTCTGTGGATTAGCCGCCGCGTTCTCTCTGCTGCAAGGGGTGATGCACAGTTTCTCCGGCGCGCTCCTGCTGCTGTTTGGCGTCTTTGTGTTGCTGGGCGTGCAGTATCTGGGTTACGCCGAATTCGATTTGGCCGGCCGTCTGCTGTTTAGCGGCGCCTTCCAGCGTTCGGTGAGCGCCCAACTGGAGCTGCGCAAATTCCGCGCTGCCCTGACGGCCGCCGCCGGGCCCGCCGGTTGCTGGGAAGTGATCCGCGAAGCCTGCGCGAAGTTCGGATTCCGGGAGGCGCGCCTGTCGCTGGCGGGTGAAATCTTCGAATCCTCCTCCCACGAGCCGGAGACTCCCTGTTGGACGGTGCGCGTGCCGCTAACCAACGGAGATTACGCCATGCTCGTACGGCCCTGCGCATCCATCGTGCTGCCCATGATAGTCGCGCCGTTTATCGACTCGCTGCGCGAGATATTAGTCGAAAAATTCCCCGCAGCTGCAACGCACGGAGCTACTAGCCCGGCTGCCGTATCTCTGGCCGAACAGTAAGGGGGTAGTCGGAGCCATGCAAATCCGCCAGCGCCTGATGACCGACGCTCAGTATTACCGGTTTTGCATGACCATTCCGGACTTGCGCGTCGAACGCACGTCGGAAGGCGACATCCTGATCATGCCTCCGGGAGGGGCTGAAACCAGTTGGCGCAACAGTGATCTGACGATGCAGTTGGGAAACTGGGCGCGCGAAGACGGACGCGGCGTGGTGTTCGATTCCAGCGCGGAATACTTCCTTCCGAGCGGAGCCAGCGGCTACGTCCTTGGCGCCGATGCCGCTTCGATCTCGACGAGATTTGGGAATACATCGCTGCCGATAACATCGAAGCCGCCGATCGCTGGGCCGGAAAACTGTTCGATGCGTTTGAAGCCCTCGGGCATACGCCTGGGATGGGCCACAAGCGGGAAGACCTCACCCCTTATGCGGTCTTGTTCCGGCCCGTCGGCCCATCGAGATCGTAGCTGTGACCCAGGGATCACGCGACATCCTTGCCTTCCTGCACCGGCGCGTTCGCCAGCGAGAAAGCGCATGATACCCTTCAACCGGCGCAAGATCGGCCCTGATACGATGAAGACACGAGGGATTTCTTATGACGGTGGTCGAGCTGCCCGATGAACAGGCGGCAGCGCTGAGGGCGAAAGCGTCTGCGGCGGGCCTTACCCTTGAGGCGTGGCTGCAGAAGCTCGCAGCCGAGCAGGAACGTCCGCCCAGCCAGCCGCCCCGACATATTGCCGATGTGATCTGCGAAAACATGCAGGATGTGCCCCCTGAAATCATGGCGGCCATGCCCACGGATGGCGCGAGCCAGCATGACCATTACATCTACGGTTGGCCGAAGAAAGAGGTATGACCGCGCTTTTTTGCCGACACGTTTTACTGGATTGCTCTGGCGATTTCTCCGACAGCGCCCATCAGCGCGCGTTGGCTCTTACAGCCGAGCGGACAGACACGCCTATCGTCACCACGGATGAAGTGTTGGCCGACTATCTTACCTTTTTTGCAACGGCGCCCAAGCAGATGCGCCGCAAAGCCGTTATAAATGCCAAGCGTATTCTTGACGCTCCTGGCGTCCGTGTCGTTCCGCAGAGCCGGGAATAGTTTCTCTCCGGAATGGCTCTCTACGAGGCGCGGCCCGACAAGGGGTACAGCCTGACAGATTGCATTTCGATGCAGACGATGCGCAAGGAAAGGCTGACCGAAGTCCTCACCAACGACGGGCACTTCGAGCAAGAGGGTTTTCGCGCGCTGTTCCGCGATTCTTAAACCCATTTCCCCTGGCCGCGACGTGTTTCACAAAGGGTCGTTTGTGAGACATCGGGCCGGTGACAGTCCCCGTTGAAACCGCGAAAGTTATACGACCCAATCACGTTTCGGGTCTTTCACGTATAAACGTTTTACGGTGCCGCAAGAGGTGCACAGGTCAGCAAAAAGAGCCTCCCTTTTCTCCCTTTCGGATCGTTTGAAAAAGCCTTTCTCTTTCTCCTTGCAGAGGAGGCCGGGACGTACGTCACCACCACCGCCAGAAGCAGAAACAATGAGACCGCTGATGAGTTGTGAACCGCCGCAGTGTTCACATGTATTTTTGGGCATATGGACAACTATAGCCCTTGAGGGTAATTCATGATCTCCGTACCGTCCCAAAAAGGGTCTGTTGTGGGCTTCCCTGCCCCGCCCGCCTTCCGCTAATCGCCCCTGAGGAGGGCGAAGCTCGCGTGTCTGGCCGAGCCGCCGACCGGGCCGAGCTGGGAGAGCTTGCTAAAGCCGCGCCATCCGAAACAGCAGCCGAAGCACTAAAGGGCCGGGGGCAGATTTTCCGGCGCTTTCGTTGCCGGTGTTGCCTCATTTCCGGTTTTCGCGTACCTTGAAGGCATGGAAGTACATTTTGCTCCCGACCTGCAAGCCAAGATTGACGAGCTCGTCACCGAAACCGGATATGCGCCCGACAAGCTGGTTGCGGACGCAATGGCCGGATACGTCGCCGAGCTTGCGGCCACGCGGGAAATGCTCAACAGCCGATACGACGACCTGAAAAGCGGACGGGTGAAGCCCATTCCCGGCGACGAGATCGAGGCCTATTTCCGCGAAAAGAGCGCCGCCGCACGACGTTCGCCGCCCGGTTCATGACTGGATACGACTTCCACCCGGAAGCCGTTTCGACCTTGACGAGATTTGGGAATACATTCGCGCGGATAACCTCGACGCCGCCGACCGGGTGATTGCGGAAATCCTTGCCGCCATTCGCGCCTTGGTGCCTTTTCCCAATGTGGGCCACAAGCGCCCGACCTCACCTCGCGTCCTCTTCGCTTCATTTTGGTGCGCGAATATCTGATTGCCTACGCGCCCGAGGAAAAGCCCCTTTGGGTTGTCGCCGTGATGCACGGACGGCGCAATCCGTGCGTGATGGCCGCGATCTTGAGAGGCCGGGAGTAGTTCCTTACTTCTTTTTTCTGGTGTACGCGGCTACTTTTGTCCCGTTCTTTTTCGTGTGCTTGGAGACAGCCTATTTCTTGGTTTCTTTTTTCGTGGTTCTGCCGAGGACGGCCCCGGCTATAAGTGGTATCAGCGGGATTGGCATATGTTCGTGAGAATACCTCATTAAGCGCCGCTTCGCCTTGATGCTATGCCGCCGCCGCAGCCCCCCCATTCAAATCACAGGCAACCCCTACATTGATTGGGCCGTTCTGTTTTTCGGCTTCATCATCGTCGTGTACTACCTGAAAGCGATCCGATTGGCGCGGGCGACGATCCGGCAGGGCATCCGGCTTTTCATCGGCGGTTTTTTGCTTGGCCTGGCCTACTATGTTGCGCGAGGAAAGATGGGCGGCGATGCTCCACAGGCCGATGGAATTTTGTTTGGTGTCTTGGCGTTGCTGTTCGTACCCCGGCGCAAGCGGAGCCGCTATATCCCCCGCAGCGTGAAACGCGCCGTAATAGCCCGCGACCTGGCGCGGAATACGATTCCTCGAAACACCACATCGACCACAAATGGGCGTTTTTACGCGGCGGGGGCATACGGTCGATAATCTCCGGGTGATCGGGAAGGAAAAAACTCTCCGGAAGGGCGCGAAAAAGCCGGGGCTTTGGGATATGTTTTTTCGATAGCGCTGTGTTGTCGTGTTGAAATAAGAGGCCAATGGCACAGCAGTGGGGGTCGGTTCATTTGGTGGCTTGGGCAGAACGCCGCCGTAGCTCAGATATTTCTTGCCTCTGCTACGGTGTTACTGACTGCGGTATTGGCTTACTTCAACTATCGATATATCAGCCTAACAAGCGATCTGGCGCGGAGTGCCAGCGAACAATCTGCCAGCGCCGGACGACAACTGCGGCTTCTGGCTCATCCCAACCCCATTGTGGAAGTAACGGTTAACCGGAAACAACGGACTGTTTCCATCAAGATCATCAATCATGGCGCATACCCTTTCAGGCTCGACAACGCAGAGGTTAAAGAGAACAATGAGGTAAAGTCGTGGACGGCCCCCGAGGACGGCGACACTTCACGAATTGCGCGGGGTCATTGTTGGTAGCAACGGTCACGCTGGAACCAGAGTGTTCCTAAACACCGCGAACGCCGCGAAGATCGAATTGGATTCCGGGGCCTTTGAAGATTGGGTGATAGTCGAGTTTGATTGTGAAGGTGCGGTTGGGCTGGTGAAGAAGCGGTATTCTTATTGCAATGTGTACGGACTACGAGACCTCTAAGGTTCGGAACTAGCCCTTCACCTGCATTGCTCGCATGTAATATGTGAAAATGGCCGAGAGAGGCGAACCCGTGAAACGCGAAAAAAAGGGATGCGCAAGGGAAGCAGTCAATACGCTTAGATTTCCTGATTTCGTCCATGCGGACTTGGATGCAGAACTCCCGGTTGATCTTTGTGAGGAGCACACAAAAGAAGTGCAGAAATTTCCTAAAACGACCGAGGGCGCTGCCGTAAAGAAGTGGCTAGAGACTGACTGATAGACGCGCCGTCAAGCGTTCCTAATTTTCTAATCCCTTATGTTTCATAAAGGGAAGTTGCGCCTCTTCCCTGCTGCACGGTTTCGGGCTACTCTTTCGGCATGCCGCACCGCCTCCCCAACAATCCCCAAGAATGGCAAGACCTCGTTGACAGCGCCCATGCTCTTTTGTCAATCGATGCGGCGCGGCAATTCGGCTTGATTACTGGCGGCCCCGAATGCAACGTTGATCGCTGCGTCGAAACTCTCCAACAGGGCAAGGCTCTCGGCATCATCCCGAGAGCAGACGCCATCACTCTTGAGAGGACAACACTGCCCCCGGCCAGTGTTCCATAAAGGGTGAGTTGCGTTTGTCAACTTGATTTGGCCCCTTTTGATACTCTCATTTGGCCCCACCTGGCCCTTGTGGCGCCTGCCGGTGCAGACGCCTCTGTTTGATCCGCTTCCTTAATTGCTAACGGACCGCATCTCGCGGAATTATGCCCAGTCCATTTCTTGGAGGGTCCCGGCCGTAGCGCAGCCCTGCGAGGCCGTAGGCCGAGCGTTTAGGGCGTAGCGCAGGCCGGGACTTTCCAAGAAATTCGGACCGCCGGGGCATCACTCTACCGCTGCTGGGACCTTCTTGGCCGGCTCGAACTTATGGTCGAAGGCGATCCTTTCCGTCGCCGGTAGGCGGACCCACTGCACTTCCAGCGGTTCATCGTCCAACTCGTCACCCACACACTCCAGTGTCATCACCTCGGCCAACCGGGTCTCTACCCAACGCGTGCACCGCCGGGTTTCTTCCTCCCCGCCGCTTTGCCCGCCTTCGCCGATCTCCAAAGCCCGCTGGAAGGCCGCCTCCCGGTCTTCGCTGCGGAACAGGTACACGCCCTCTTCCCAGTGGCGAATCCCGCGCCCTTCCACCATCTCCGCCCACGCAATCCGCGCCCGATACCACTGTCGCCTCCTCATGCTTTCGCTCCTTTGCCTTGCTTCCGCTCCAGGGTGCGCAGGAACCGGTACGACTTGTCTCCGGTATCGATGATGTGCGCCTGATCCGTCAAGCGGTCCAGCATCGCCTTGCACAACCGCGCATTCGGGATTTTGGTGGTCCACTCCGAGAACGGCAGATTCGTTGTCACGATCACCGCCGCTCTTTCGGCCCGTCCGGCGATGACTTGAAACAGCAGTTCCGCCGCCGTGTCCGGCATCACCACGTAACCCAGTTCGTCAATCACAATCAGGTCGTAACGCGTCCACCGATTCCTCACGCGCGTCAGCTCGGAGTGGCCCTGGGCTTCCATTAGTTCGGTGACCATCTCCGCCGCCGTAGTGAAGCGCGCCCGCTTCCCCTGGCGGCAAGCCGCGACCCCCAGCCCAGTCGCCAAGTGCGTTTTCCCCGTGCCGGTATCACCCAGAAGAATGATCGGCTCCTTACGCGCCAAATATCCTCCCTCACTCAGACTCCGCACCAGTCCCGCCGGTATGTGCGCGGCGCATTGGAAGTCGAACTCCTCCAGAGTCTTCACTACCGGAAAGCGCGCCTCCTGTATCCGCCGCGCCATCGCCTTGCGGCCGCGTTCCTCGATCTCCCCTTCCAGCAGGGCTTCCAGGTAGCTCAGATACGACTGCTCTTCTTTCACCGCCTGTTCGGCCAGACTGGCAAACTGGCTGCCCAAAGTCGGCAGTCGCAGTTGTTTGGCATACTGCCGGATGGCGGCCTCGTGCATGGGTCGGACGGCGGCGCTCATTGGATCACCTCCGTCGCCACCCGGCCCTCGGGCCACCCCGGCCGCAACCGATCATAATCCTCCAGCCGCGGCTGCGGACGGTCATAGCGATTCAGCGCTCCGACCTGCGCCGGCACCACTACGCGCTGCGGCTCCCGCCCGCCTACGCTGAGCTGATAACGCACCGCGGCTACATCCGAACACCCTAACTGCAGAGATTCTTCCACGGCTTGCCGCACCCTCTCCGGCCCGTGCTCACGGGCCAACAGCAGCACGTCGATCATCGCGCGCGTGCCTGCCGCCTTCCCCTGCCGTTGCCGCAGCACCTCCCAGAACCGGTCGTAACTGGCCGGCCAGCGGCCTTGTGCGCGGCACTGCTCCAACGCCGTCGATCCCGCCAACGCTCCCGGCTTCTTCAGCAGCGCATCCAGGTAATGCTCCAACTCCAGCACCTTTTTATGCCGCGCGTAACACCGCTCATGCCGGGCCACACGCTTGCCCTGATGCCAGACCTCTACATAGGCCGAGTACACCTTCACCTCGACGGCGGTGCCCACCGGCAAGGGCGCCGAGTAGAAGTTCGTCAACACCCGCACGCATCCGCTGCCGTTGACCGCCGGAAAGTGCAGCGAGGCCAGATCGAAACCTTCCGCCACCAGCGGCAAGAGATGCTCTCGCTCGACAAGCATCCCCGCGCCGGTCGATTGCGCACGGCCCGCAATCACCCGGCTCTCCTCTTCCTTCGAACTCGCCCTCATCAGCAGATTCAACTCTTCCAGGTCCCGGACCTGGGGCACCGGCACCAGATGGTTGCGCCGGAACTGTCCTCCCTCGCCCTCCACCCCGCCCTTCTCGTGCCCTTCCCCGGGCGTGCAGAACTCCGCTTCGAATCCCCAATGCGAGCGGAAAGCGATGAACCGCACCGTCTCCTCCCGTTGATGTCCGCGCAGGATTTTCTTTACCGCACTCCTCAGATTGTCGTAGCGCAGCACGCGGAAGACTCCGCCGAAATAGGCGAATGCCAGTTCGTGCGCTTCCAGAAACGCTTGCTGGTTGGCATGCGGATAGGCCCGGTGAAAGGCGCCGCCGCTGGCCATACTGCGCATGCAGAACTGGTAGCTCTTGCGCCGCTCCCCGTCGAACTCGGCCCAGCCTTCATACCAATCCACCTGCCCCTCGCTGCCCCACGTATACGATTGCGGCACAAAGGTCTCCCGGCCCAGCAAACCCATGGCGGCTTTTCTTTCGCGCACATACCGGCGCACCGTGGATTCGGCCACCTCCACTTCCGGCCTCTCCCGCCGCAATCGCGTAAAGATCCGGTGTGCGGTGTGTCGCTGCTTGCGCGGCGCCTGGCGGTCGCTCTCCAGAATCCCATCGATAAATGGAATCGCCGCCGCCAACCTCGGACGCTCCCGCTCCGGAATCTTCCGCTCGGCCGGTACCGCGCTGGCCAACGCCTTGCGCACCTCCCTCCGGTGCACGCCCAACTTCCGCGCCACCGCCCGTATGGTTCCGGCCCCATGTTCATACTCCCGCCGGATCTGCTCGTATAGTTCCACTTTGGCTCTCCTGTTCTCCAAAACCGTGGCTCCTTCCGGGCGCGAACGCCCAAAACAAGATACATGGTTTCTGATTTATACAGGTGGGGCCAAATCAGAGTATCAAAAGGGCCCAATTCAGAGTAGCGAAATCACGCGGTCAGTGAACATTTCATC